>Ga0307377_10002542_pt1 | contig 21494 bp, 13 predicted proteins | sample TR3MG_FD_202535 | JGI IMG/M metagenome (GOLD analysis project Ga0307377, IMG submission 202535) | Soil microbial communities from Risofladan, Vaasa, Finland - TR-3 | ecosystem: Environmental > Terrestrial > Soil > Coastal area > Acid sulfate soil | place: Finland: Risofladan, Vaasa | collected...
CGCGATACAACGATCTGATAGCGCGGTCTGAGTCGGAGCAACATCTCGATACCGGGGAAGCACTCGAAGTAATGGCCTTGATGGCTGAAGTACTTGGGCAGCCACCTGCGCCCGTCGTCGGGGAGCATGAGCGATGAATCGGCACCAAGAAGCAACTATCAGGAAAGCTGCCATCGAAGCGCTTTCGATCGTGCGCGGACGCATCTATGAAGTGCTCAGCCATTTGGACGATGACTACGACGAGCACGATGGCCTCGTGGGAGACGAGGCATACTTGGCGCAGCGCGCGCTTCAGCGTTTATTGGAACTGCTAAGGCACGTCGAGGATGACGCCGCGACCGCTGCAACGTGCCCAACGTGCGGGCGCGTGCATGGCGAGAGTCGGCTGGCAACGGGTGTCCGTAGTCACGCGGGGCTTATTCTGCGCGTCGATTGCAGGATACAGCGGGAGCTTGCGCGCACGTACCCAGCGGAAGCGGAAAGCCGTATCGCGCTCGCCAACGCGCTCGAAACGCTCGCCAAGCAGATCGAAGCCGGGTGCGTGCCATGAGCGGCAACGAAAGCAGGCGTCGCACCGATGACGCGCGGTCATGTTTGATCCAAGCGTTAGCTGCACTGGAATGGCCCCCAAGATACGGCGATGCGTTGCTATTCGCGGCTATGGCGGCAGCGCATCTTGGGCACTTAGCAGACGTGGATGAGACTGAGCGACGGTGGACACAAGTGATGACGATCATTGAAGCCGATCGCGCAGAAGGGAAGGCACGGAAAGCGCCAAAGCCACCCTTGCCAGGGACAGCGATTGGCGAGTAAGTAACGGGGTAGCTGCTAGGGCGGGCTTTGCAAGATAAAGCTACTAGGCAGCTACCTATCTCATGTTGCAAAAACCTATCACGCCAGCCGAGCAACTGCGGAAGTCGATTGCGCTCTACAAGGCAGGGGCGAAGGGCGGGCCGTTCATTGGGCCACGCGGAGGCAAGTGGGCAGACGCGGCCCACACGATCCATTGGGAGCCAGGCAAGCCAAAGGCGGCACCCAAGGCTGCGCGATTGCCGGATGAGCCGGATGAGTACGACTTCGGATTCTGGCCCTTGATCAAACGCGGCATGACGATCAAGCAAGCGGAAGCCGTGATAAAGCAGTCGGCAACCGAGCACTTGCTAGCCACAGACGAATCCGGCAGGCAGTTAGTACGGGTACACGGCACCGTGGATCAGTGCCTATTGTCGCCCCATGATATTGCCTTATTGAAAAGCACGCCCGGCGTTGTGTTGACGCACAATCATCCGTCCAGCAATCCGCTGTCGGAGGAGGATATTTTGCTGTGCATGTTGCTGGGCCTGCAAGAGATCCGCGCAGTCGCCACAGACGGCACGGTCTATTCAATGTCGCGCCCGCCACACGCCGACATAAGACCGCTGGACTCCACTCGCACTTCAGTGGGGGGTCAGACGATCACACAAGAGCGTTGGCTTCGTAACAGGATCGCCGGGCTGCGCACCGAAGCTAGCTGGCTTGCAAATAGGCAAATGGATGAGTGGATGAAGGCAAGAGGCTGGGCTGGGCCTAGCGCAGACGATCCTTTATCACACGCGCCGTATTTAGATGCAAAGGTGTTCGATGAATTCTACAGACAAAACTCGTTTGCGCATTCAAAAAAGTTCGTTGAAACCCAAGGCTGGGTCTACAAGCGAATCCGTCCGCCTTCCGAGCATAGAGGAAATGCTGCGAAGCGGGATACGGTTGGATCGGAGCGACGCGGAAGCGCCAAAGTACGTGCCCGTGGGGAAGCGGCGCAAGCGGTTGCAGAATCCGTAGCCGTGCCCGGTCTGAGCAAAGCGCAACGCGGGCCATTTATCGGACCCCGTGGCGGCAAGTGGGCAGATCCGCAACACACGATCCACTACGAGGATGCGCCAAGCACGAAGCGCGGCACGGCCACGCAACACACGCGCGACGTGACAGCCCGTGAGGCGCACGTTGCCGGGGCTACGAAGGCATTGAAGGCGCTTATGAGCGACCCAACCGTGTTGGCCGGTGTGGCAGTCGCCAAGCGCCATGCAAAGGCGCAGCGCGATTCGGTGCCGTACCAGATCGCCAAGGGGCTGAAAGCCAACAAGCACGTTCAGGCGTATCTTGACAAATGGGTTGGCCCGCCGATCAACAGCCATGTGGTGTCGTGGCGTGCGACCACGATCTACGCGATGCGCGATCACTTCGCAGGCAAGGAACTGTTGCGCGACACGGTAGCTAAGATAAGCACGCAAGCGAGCAAAGGTTGGCAGGCCGCAGCGATGGCCGTGTCACAAGCGCCGTTGCGTGCGGCAGTACCAGCCGAGCTATTGGCGTATCTTCCAAAGAACTTGGTTGTGGATGCGGACCCAGACGGCAAGATCGCGTCCATCACGGATCGGTTTGAGAACGAGCACTTCACCTTGGATCGCAAGATAGCGAAGATGCGTTGGCTTGTCGCAAACCAACACGCGATCAAAGCGCAAGTGCAAGCGGACCTGAGCGCGCCGACTGAGGAAACGCGCTTGGCCGCGTTGGTTACGTCTATCGTGATGGAGACTGGCATTCGTCCTGGTAAAGAGGGCAACGCCATGACGAAGAAAAACGAGGCTGGGGAAGTCGAGGTGATCGACACGTTCGGCGCAATCACGCTAGAGCTTGACCATGCGCAGATACACGCGGACCACATTGACTTGGTGTTCACCGGTAAGAAGGGCACAACGAATCGAGCGACGGTCAGGAACCCGGCAGTCGTGGAGGCGTTGCGTAGGCGCGTTGTGCAAGCGAGCGAGGCGGGGCGTCAACGGCTGTTCGTGGATCACAAGGGCAAGGCGTTCGATTACACGGCGCTGCAACGATACTTTGGTGAGCGTTTCGGCAGCGTGATTGCGCCGACCGATTTTCGCAAGCTGCGCGCCACGCAAGAGACTTTCGAGGCGTTGAAGGCCGAGCAAGCGGCGTTGTACGCAAGGATACGAGCGATCAAGCACACCGCAGCGGTGGACGTGAAGGCGATCGTGGCACAGGAAATCGCGCGCACGTTGGAGGCGGCATTCGCGCGTGCCCAGTCGGCGCTGTCACACGATAGCGCGACTACAACGCGCGAGTCATACATAAATCCCGAGGTGGTGTTTCATTTGCTGTCCCAAGGGCGCTTGGCGGATGATCTCCACACGGCTATTGTGGGCGGCGCAAGGATGCTCAAGTTCAACCCAGAAGCGTTTATCGTCGCCGCACGCGAAGCAGGACTCGCGAAGTCTGCGGCGGTGTTGCGCATCACTGCGCAGCTAGCGAGAAAGTTGGAGCATCATGTCGCTCAAAGCTAAGATGATCGCAGTCGAGCCGGATGAGGCCGAAGATATGATCGGCAAGCTGCGACGCACGCAACAGCTATTCATTGGCCCGCGTGGCGGACGGTGGGCTGATTCGCAGCACACGATCAGCTTTGACGACACGCCGGGCAAGGCACGCCTTCGCACGCCCGATCTGTCCGACGATTACGAAATGGGGCGCAACAAGCGAAAGGCGTTGATCAAGCGCGGGATGAATCTTCACCAAGCCGAGGAAGCGATCAGGCGGGCAGGCATAGAGCATGGCGTGGCGTTTGGGCGTGACGGGGAGCAGCTATTTCGAGCGGTGGGCAACAAGCGCAGCGTAGATATTGCACCAAGGAATGTTCGCCGCGCACGGAAGCACGGTGCCGCCGTGTTCACGCACAACCATCCCGGCACGGACGGCGCGATGCTTTCACACAACGATATTGTGTGGGCGGTGCGGCACAATCTAAAAGAGGTGCGCGCAGTCAGCGTGATCGGGACGTATTCATTGAAGCGTCCACCGGGCGGTTGGGGCGTTCACGCGGATCGCAACGATTTTGGAGTGTGGGCAGTCGGCAACGACAGCGACGATGACGATGACAACTTGAATCTGCATGCGTGGTTATCGTTACTGCAAAGCATTGCGATTGCCGAAGCGAGGGTACACACGATCAATGAAGTCGGAGAGGGAACAGAAAATGAAGATGAGGATGCTGAAATCGAGCAAGGCGTTTTTGAATACTACATGCGCTCGATCTCGCAGCGCATATTCAACCAAGCCTTCTCAGGCGAGTTCGTCCCGTACAAAGGCTTTGGTTATCGATCCGGCCCAGCCGCGCGCAAAACGAAGGGCTGGAAAATCACGTTTACGCCCGCCGCCAGGACCGACAGAACAGCACGATCTAAAGTACGGCGTGAGGCTGGACGATCGCCGCATCCCCACGTACCGGGAACTGCTTTCGCGAAAGTAAGGTCGAAAATGAGCAAGGCGTTACCTGAGATCCGTGATTGCGTGCGATGCAACGGGCCGATGCTGGGCAAGGCTGGGCCGACGTGTGGATGCTCAGATAAAAGCAGCAAGCGACGTTTGCCCATGATCGGCAAGGCGGATGAGGCATTCGATGAAATGCCAGCCGAGCTTCGCGCACTGATCAGCCAACTGCCGTTTGAGGTCCAAGCCAGTGAGCTTGGCGGTGCCGGTAGTACGGATATACGGCCAACGATGTTGGAGGCCAACTACGAAATGCCGTCACGACACCCAGGCTCTTGCGTGACGTGCGATCACGCGCGCCACGAATCGGTGTTGCTTGGCGGCGTGAGTATCCGATCGCTCGCTTGCTCCGCACTCGCAACGCAACCGCCCGTTGCTGCGAGCGCACGATGCGATCTGTGGACGGGCCGCGATCAGATCCTAATCGGCAAGGCGAGCAACGGCGGCGGGCCGACTGTGCCGTTCGGTGTGCAGCGGCTTCCCGATTATCAGGAAGTCTACGGCATCACGCCCGAGGAAGATGAGGCGAGGTTGCTTGCGGCACATGAAGAAAACCGTCGCCAAAGCAACCGCGACCGCAACACAGGTAGATACGGCTTCCACGGCCAGCCGCCTGAACCGCACCTGCGAAACGAGGCCATGCAACACACGCCGCACATGGCAAGGCCGCTTGGACGCATGGATAATAAGCCGCAAGTGATGGCCCCGTTGATCTTCAAACGCCAGCCTGCGAGTGAGCGCGAGCGGCTAGTCAAACGGCCAGCCGGGTTGCCGTTGGGCGGCGAGACTGAGGAAACGGCTAGGGCTAGCAAAAAGGGTTGATCCTGTGGTAAGCGGGTCAAAGTCGCAACGCACGTATCCTATGGACGCAATCGACAACCTAGCTTTGCTTCACAAAGCCATTTCGGGATCCGAAAAGGCGGGCCACAAGTACAAGTCGCGCAAGCGCGGTGCCAAGGGCGCGTGGGTTTACGATTATGGGGATACGGAATACAAGATCGCTGCCGATCGCGACGATGCACGGCGGCGCAATACCCCACAAAGCAAAAAGGCATTGCAGCAAGTCGCCGCGCGTAAGCGCGCCTTGAATGCCGCCCGTCGCAAGGCGGACAGCGATGCAGCGGATATCCGGTCGCAGCTAGAAGCCGCCCCAAGGATTGCGGCGCGCAAGGCGGCGGACGATGCGGAGTTCGATCGCCTATGGGCCGAAATGCAGGCCAAGGAATCCGACTCGCCAACGAAGCCGAGCTATCGCAACCGCGATTACACCGGGCGCTTCCCCAAGGGCGCGAAGTGGAAGAAACCAGCCAAGTCAGTGCTCGCGCGGATACAAGCGGCAATCGAAGCGTCTGTGGCTGGGGGCAAGAATCCGTTTGCCGATTCAGGTAGGGGCATTCAATCCACGTTTGCGGTAGGAGATAATCATGGTTGACGCAATCGACAGACTTGGACTTCTGCACAAGGCAATCAGCGGCGCTGAAATGCCAGGGCACAAGTACAAGTCACGCAAAAAGGTGAAGGGTTCGTGGGTCTATGACTACGGGGATAAAAAGGGGAAGCCTGGCAAGCGCACAGCCGAGTTTTTGAGCGCCATTCGTAAGATGGTGCCGAAAGGCACTCGTGCTGAAATTCATAAGGGCGTCTTGCTACTCAGCCGCCCCGGCGCTGGCATGTCGTATCCATTGCCTGATCTTGAGGACGCGAAAGGCAAAGACCCGCGCACCCTGGCTTACGAATTCAAGTACAACAACAGCTTCGATTTTGGTCCAAACAGGCATTCGGACGCCGATGCCGATGCCGAGTTCGACGCGCTTGACGCGCAATACGACATCACGTCTAAAGGCGCAGCACCGCGACGGGCGGCGTTTGAGGCCCAAGTCAAACGACTATTACCCGGCAGGCAGGTGGCTGTGACGAATCGCAGTATCGTTGTGCGGAATGGTAGCAATTCGCAGCGATACCCCCTGATCGAGATTTTTGAAGGCAGCGAGGACATGAACTTGCGCAGCGTCGCCGCCGCATTCAAGGAAATGGCAGATGTCGATGTGCCAAAGTCCATGTCTAAGCGCGCGTTTGAGCGCGAAATGCGTGAGCACGAGGCTTTCATAACCAAAGAGAGGGCAAAGGAGGCAGCGGCCACGCGCCGGTCCAAGGCGCGGCCACCGGGATCGTTTGACAGGAACGGAAGGCCCGCAGGTTGGGATCCAGGTTTGCGGTAGGAGATAATCATGGTTGACGCAATCGACAAACTCGCGCTACTTCACAAAGCCATGTCCGGTGCCGAAATGCCCGGCCACAAGTACAAGTCACGCAAGCGTGTGAAGGGTTCGTGGGTTTACGACTACGGGGATAAAAAGGGGAAGGGCAAGGCGGCCGATGCCAAGCCATCCGGCACGCAACGCAGCAAATTGCGGTCATTGTTTGCCGAGATCAAGCACTGGATCGATAATGACCCGGAACTCACCGAGGAAATCACCGCTGGGGTGATTGTCAACGCAAGAGAGATCACGGTTCTCTCGGAAAATGGCGACAGGCATATTTATCGCACCCAGGATTTTCTACGGTCCAAGGGCACTTCCACAAAGTCCGCCGCAAAGGAGTTGTATGACGCGGCTATGGGCGACGGCGCTTTTGATATGGGTGGGGAGGATTCCTACCGGCACGATGACGACTGGACTGGCGACTCAGACGATGACGACAGCAACGACCCAATGGTATACACCCACGTAGGCGGGTTGACGCATTCAGAGACACAAACGGCATTCGACAGGCGGCGAAAGGATCCGCTACACCCGACGCGGCGAAAGGCGAAGGCGGCGAAGCCCAAGGCCAAGGCCAAGCCCAAGGCCAAAGTTTGGAGCGACGACGCGGCGAATCTGCATTACGCCACGCGCCCGTCGTATTCGGTTTGATTGAGCCTAAGTAGGAGAAACATCATGCACGGAACACTACGCAAGGGTTTGTACGAGTTCGCACAGGACGGCAGCACGGTGAAGGCCGATTGGCTGGCCGATTACGTGGATGCTTTTATCTCGGAGGCATACGAGCACGAACGCCAAGAGAGTGCCCACCGCGACCCGACTTTGTTGGTAGCGAGTGAGCAGTCGCCCGAATCGCAGATCGCACAGGCGGTCTACGGCGAGTTCATGGCCTACGTCGCCAAGAACAAGAATCTCGCACGCGCGAAAACGAGTCTGCCGGTCACGGTGGAATATATCGCGTCGCGGTTGCGTGAACTTGGGCACGTCCATGCCAACACGTCTATGGATGAGGCGGAAGCACAGGCACAGGTCGCAGGCTACTTCCCAACGACGCTGGCACTGAGCATGGACGGCTTCGCACGCGCACAAGCGGAGGTGGCCGACGCCACGGCGCGCATGGGTGAACTTCGCAAGTCGGACGGGCATGTTACGCTTGCCGACGATACTGTCAATCCGATGCAGGCGTTGACGCACGCGCAAGCACGATACGCGGATGAGCGTGGCGCGATGTACGGCGGGATGGAAAAATCAGTCGGCAGACACGATTCCGAGTGTCTGTTTCACGGGCGCGAGTCAGTGGGCAAGAAAAGCCACGCAACCGCAATCCAGGGCATGACTTGTACTTGCCGATAAAGAGGTCGCATGGGGCTGTTAGACACACTCACCAAAGCCGCGATCGGCGCGGCGCGTGGCGCAGCGAAGGCGCTGCAAGAGGATGACGAAGATCAGGATGAGGATCAGGATGACGTTGACGGACGGCCAAACGACCGCGCCAACGCATCCTCAGACGACGGTGACGACCCCCCGCGCCCGAAGGGGGCCATTGCCAAGCCCCAGCCCCCCGGCGCGGGGCTGAACCCCAAGCCAGGCGGCTTCGTAGGCAACAGCGGGCTTGGTGACGATGACGCGCCTTCTGCCGACCAAATGGCCGCAGTGCTCCGGTCCACCGGGCTTGCGGAAGCCACAGACGAAAAGCCGCGTGCCTTGTTCCATGACCCGTACTCAGTCATGGATTGGGGCGGTTGGCGCGAGCGGCCCAACGCGCTCACGTATTCGACGCTGCAACAAATGGCGTCGCAGAATACGGCCATCGCTGCGATTATCCAAGTTCGCACAAGCCAAGTGGGCGCGTTCGGCAAACCCCAGCAAGGACGCTACGATCGCGGTTATCGTGTGACGCTGCGAGACAGGCGCGATCAGAAGCGCGGAATGAGCAAGCAAGAGGCGCTGCAAGCCGCAGAGATAGAGCGCATGTTGGAGTCTACCGCCGTGCTGTTGCCAGGCGAGAAGTCCAGCGACCGCGATTCGTTTCGTACCTTTCTCAAAAAGGCGACGCGCGACGTGCTGATCTATGACCAGTTTTGTTGGGAGAAGATCCGCGACCGCAAGGGGCGTATCTCACGATTCATTGCGTTGCCGAGCGAAACGATCAGGCCAGCGGTCGCAGACATTGAACACATTGACGCGATCGAAATGCGGCAGCGTGTTTCGCACGTACAAGTCTATGAGGATACGGTCATTGCGGAGTTCAGCCCCGATGACATTGCGTGGTGCATTATGAACCCGCGCACGGACTTGCGCGTCAACTCATTCGGATACTCGCCAGTGGAGCAGTTGGCGAACCTCGTAACGGCGTGGCTCTACGGGTTTCAATACAACCAAAAGTTTTTCACCCAAGGCGCGAACGTCAAGGGCGTGCTGAATATCAAGGGCAGCATCCCCGATCGCCAACTCAAGAGTTTCCGGCGCTTGTGGTATTCGATGGTGAGCGGGGTCAACAACGCATGGCGCACGCCGATCCTAAACTCAGAGGATATTCAGTGGGTGCCGATGCACAGCACAAATTCTGAGATGGAATACAGCGCGTGGATGGACTGGTTGACCAAGCTCACCTGCGCCGTGTTTGGTATCGACCCGACTGAGATCAATTTCATTTTCGGCAACACGGGGCAGACTGGCGCAATGAGCAGCGCACGCCCCAACGAGGATGAAGTTGTGGAGTCCAAAGATAAAGGACTCACGCCTTTGATGGAGTTTTTCGAGGATTGCATAAACAGCCATTTGGTGTGGGAACTGAATCCCGACTTTGAGTTCAACTTCGCAGGGCTGAATTCAAAAGAGGAAAAGGCGCAGCGCGAAGGTTGGATCGCACAGGGCAAGGCATTCAAAACTGTGGATGAGATCCGCGCGGAGCAGGATCTAGACCCTATGCCGGATAAAAAGGGTGAGGTCATTCTGGATTCGGTGTGGCTCCAAAACTCGCAAGCGCAACAACAGGGCGGCGAGCAAGATGGTGGCGGCGATGAACCGCCACTTGAGCATATCCCAGGTGAGGATGACGACGATCAAGGCGGGGGCGGCATTGGCAGCGGTGACACCGACTACGGCGACGATGACTTTGGCGATGACGACTACGGCGACGATAGCGCCGACGATGAACCGTTGCCCGGTGATGCGCCCGAAGGGTCGGAAGGCGATGACGATCAAGAGGGCGATCAGGCGGGACCGGCAGACGAAGGCGACGATCAGTTTCCTCCCGGCCAAGGCGACGAAGATCAACCCGACGAAGGGCAAGGCGATGAAGCCAAGCCAGGCGCAGACAAGATCCCAGGCGGGCTAGGCGATAAAAAGGATCCGCGTGACTTTGACCCGGAACAGCTTGCGCGCGGGACTGAGGTTGAAAGCGAGCACAGTGCCGACCCGAAAGTCGCGCAAGAGATCGCAATGGATCATTTGAGCGAGGATCCGAAATACTACGATAAGTTGGCCGCTGTAGAGGATGACGATCAGTCGCCCGCGCAGAAGCAGGCCAAGGCCGTAGAGAAAAGCATGGATGCGGCGCTTGCGAGAGTGCGGCTGGCAACGGCCACTGTATCTACGCCGCGACGCGCTACCACAACGCTGCGTAAGTCAATCGCGAAGGCATCGAAGCAAGTAAAACGCACGCCACCGCGCGTGCGCCGCACGTTCAGAATAGGAGAGTGATCATGGGCACGCGCAGTTTGGTTGAAATCCTTTTCCAGCTTGGCGAAAACAACTCTCTGAAAGCTGGCAGCTTGGTTGCCGACGTGAGCCTAGCCGAGCAAGTAGACACGCTGGACAAGGCACTGAGCACGTCCGGCATTTTGGCGGCAAGCGAGGTCAACACGACAATCGACAAGGGCGACATTTCCACGATTCGGTTGCTCTACATCGAAGCGGATAACGACGTGAACGTGTTTCTGGGTGGCATTGCGGCGACTACGGCGGTGCTCACTGCCGTTGGCGGTGTGTATCCTACGCTCTATGCGGGCGGCGAGACTTTGGACCTGGACATTGACGGCGTACCGTTCACCACGACGTTCGACGTGGCGGATCAAGCACTGGCCGACGTGATCAACCGGATCAACGCGGCAGCGGCGTTTGCCGGGCTTGACGGCCTTGTGGCGTCAATCAGCGGCGGCCAGCTACGTCTGACCAGCAAAACCAGCGGCTTGGCGTCTGTGGTGTCTGTGACGGGCGGAACGGGCCTTGTGGCGCTTGGTTTGACTGCGGCGACCACGGTGACTGGCGTTGACCCGACTCCCGGCACGTCGCCTATCTTGCTGCGGCGCACGGCGGACCCGGCGAGTTCGCAGATCACGACTCTGAAGGCGTATGCCTTGCTCGCGTTGTCTACAACGTCTGTGAAGTTGTCGAACCCGAGCGCCACGGCAGAAGTGCGTTATCGTGTTGCGATGGCAGGCGACTTGGTTCCGGCAGCGGCGGCATGCTAGCCGATGCCCCAAGAGATCCAGGTTGACGCGCCAGCGAACTTAGAGCCGCTGGAAATAGCGCAAGTCATAGTTGGACGGCACATGCTGTTGAAGGCCGAGCACGCCCATTCGTGGGAGCATCGGCCTTTCATCCTGTGGCGCGCGTTGCAGGATATGTATGAGGCGGCGCTGGCGATCTACCAAGATCAGCTTGGCATCATGCTAGGTAGGATAAACACCGTGCTTGGCGTGGATGTTCTGTCGAAAGCCAGCAAGGCGTTGCTCACGCCGAAACAGGTGCGCGAGATAGCGAAGATCATCCGCGCGAACCACACGGCGTTGCTGTTGCGGTTCGGTGTGGATGACGGCGCGGTCACGCCAGAGGAAATCGAGTATTTGGTGACGGAAGGGATCCTGCCAACCGAGGCAATGGACATTGTTGGCGATGCGTATCTGTACGGCGAACTGTCCGCGTCCGTGCGTGAACTGGACGAACGCCTAGACGTGAAGGCGATGACGTATCCGGCATTCAAGGCGCACATAATCAAGCGACCGATCGCACTGAGCACTGAGCAGAAGCAGGCGATTGCATGGTCCAAGCACAGTACCGCGATCCACATTCAAGGGTTGGGAAACAAGATAGCGGACGACTTCTCGAAAACGGCAGTCGTTGTGGATGCGGCGCAGCGCAATGAATACCGTGGCGTGATCCGTGACGCGGTAGAGGAAAATATCGAGCACGCAAAAACGGTGCGGCAACTTGCGAGCGAGTTCGGCAACCGCACTGGCGATTGGTCGCGTGACTTCGGACGCATCGCTGCGACGGAAAAGCAGCAAGCGTTTCAAGAGGGCTTCGCGGAGCAACTGCGCAACACAGAAGGCCCGCCCGAGGGCACCTACGTCGCGAAGATACCCAAGCCCGATGCTTGCCCAGATTGCGTGCGGCTGCATCTAACAGCCGGTCAAGGCTCGCGGCCACGGGTATTCACGCTCGCGCAACTGACCGGTAACGGCACGAACCGTGGCGTGAAGCGCGCATCGTGGCGGGCGGTGGTCGGCACCGTGCATCCGTGGTGTGCATGCGAGATAGTGCATGTGCCCGCAGGCTGGGGGTTTGAGGGCAAGCCACCTTCGCATGTGAGGGCTGCAAAGGTAGACGGCAAGGAAGCGTGGATGTTGCCGAGCGGCAAGCCGTGGCGACCCAGGATGCTTCCCGACGTGTTGCGACGCGGCGATATCTTCACTCGCGACCTAGCCAAGTCGTTTTTGACCTACGATGCGCCTGAGCACGGCGTTTCGATTCGCGTGTCGGATCCGACGTTGGTGCGAGAGATCGAAGCCGTTGTGGCGCAGACTCCGAAATGGCTGTTCCACAAAAATATCGGCGTCACGCTCATCACATGGGATCACCCACGACCGCAAGTGCCGTTGGACCCGCACGATCTCGCGTACTGGACTGGCAACGAAGTGCGACTCTCGCATCACCTTGCACCGGAAAAGGTTGGCGACGTGTTGCGGCACGAACTGGGTCACGCATTGAACGTGTATCTGATTCGCAAAATGGGGAGCGAGCGCGCGGTGCGTGAGTGGCATAAGGCGCTGTTCACGGTTGCACAGGATGAGGGGTTTATCTCTCGGTACGCGGGGAGCGCGCCGATCGAATGCGCGGCAGAAGCCACGCGGCTGTACCTGTACGAGCGTAAGCGACTCATGCTTGAATATCCGATGCAGTTTGCAGTGCTGCATGCGGCGTACCGCGATTGTGAACGGGAGGCTGGGCTATGAGCGAAATGCACGAATACGCACTTGAGAAGTCGCGAGGTGGTCCGTTTATCGGCCCCAAGGGAGGCAAGTGGGCGGATCCGCAGCACACGATCCATTGGGATGCCGATTACGAGGCGGACTACCAAGAGTTGCTAGCAGGCAGGAAAGCCCGCGAAGCGAGGCAGCAAGCCGCCGCAGAAACGCCGAATGGCAAAAGATACGCCGCTGTGGACGCGGCGATTCTTCGGGCTCACGACCGCTCCACGGCGCACAAAGAATGGCGAAACAACGCGCCTATGAGTGTGATGACTCGCGTGCCGTATCTGAAACAAGAACTGGATAAAGAGTTTCCAGGCGTGTTCCCGGTTAGCAAAATCGTCACCGCGCTAACCGCAAAACGGCACATAACGCGATTGCATATAGCGGAGTTCTTGCTCAAGCACCTTGAGCAGCACGTCGCAAAAGAGCACAGCAAGATCAAGAAATCGCACGGCCAACTGTTCATTGGGCCGCGCGGCGGCAAGTGGGCCGACCCAAAGCACACTATCTCGTATGACCCAGATCAGCGTGAGCGCGGTGAAGGGCCGGGCACCAAATCGCGCGACGAAGCGCGCCTACTCAAAAAGATCCGTCGCCGTCCGCCCGGTGAGGGCGCGGAAGTCACGCTGAATCACCACGAACTGAACACGATCTTGAATCACGGTCGGTTCGCGCTTGTATCTGCCGCCACGAACAGCAAGAACCAAATGCACACCGGCAGAACGAAGGCCGATGAAGCCGCAGCGCATGAGGCGCTACGCAAGCGACTTGTCGAGGCCGGGTACATGCACACGGGGGTTGTGGGTCGGTACGGCGGCAGAGAAGATACGTTCCTTGTGATGGTGCATGATGCGACCTCACACGAAACGCGCGGCCTTGGCGTGATGTTTCAACAGGACTCTGTGATCTTTTCGGAACGCGGGCACCATCGCGCCTATTACACATACGATGACATTGGGCAGTGCAGCCACGGCGGCGGCTGGACAGAAAAAGAGCACGCAAAAGACTTCTACACACAGGTCAAGCATCCCAACGGCACGTCTACGCGGTTCACTCTGAACATTGACTTTGATCATCGCAAACCATGCGATAAGTCAATCACGAACAATCTTGAAAAGTCGTTGGACCGTCCGCCCGCTGGCTATGGGGTCGCACCGCGTTCGCATCACGGCGGTTGGCGCAAGAAAATCAAAGGCGAGTGGTCGTACTGGTATCCTGGCAAGGGCGTAGTCGGCAAGCCACGAAAGGACGATGAAAAGGAACCGACGCCTAAGCAGCAAGCGCGGCAGCGCGCGTTCGGTTCATTCGTGAAAGTCACGCCCGGCAGGCGACTGCCGGTGTACGAGGAAAGCCGCGCGAAGCAAGATACCAACCCCGGCTTGTGGAAAATGGAAAACGGCGTGTTCCACATGAAAAGGGTACGCACGTTTGAAGGCGCACCGGACGATCGGCGTATCCGATCCACGCGCAACGAACCCGACGTAGACGATCACACGAAGATGCAGTTGATCACTGAGTACGGGCCGCTGATTCGCAAGGAAGCGCGCGATGCTGCGCGGCTGCATGGGATTGCCAGGCGAAGCGAGATCGGCGCGGCTTACGGCGAAGCGAATCAAACTGCCGTAGAGCTACAGCACGGCGGCATCGAAGGCATGCTGCATGCGATTGCGGCGTATCGTGGCGGGCAACCGTTCGGCATGTACGCGCAGCAATACGTTCGCGACTACACGCGGTTGGAGGCGGGACGCCAAGGGAGCGTGTCGCACTTGCCAGCGCGGCACGTTGCGAACCTGCGACGTTTTATCGCCGCCCGCGTGAAGGCGCAAGTCAAGTTGCGGAGTGACAACCCCACGTCTGAGCAGATCGCGCGATTCTTCGATCTGCGACTCAAACACGTTCACACGGGGCTTGCGCCGGTACTGCGGAATGAGTTGGTGCCGATGGAGGGATACAAACTCGCAGTCGGACGGCACGGCACCGGCTTGGCCTGGTCAGACTCCCAAATGCGTGACCGTGAAAACCGCCGCAGTCGTGTTGAATGGTGTGATGCGTTTTCGCTTTATCTTAGCGGGGGGCGTGTCACAGCGGGCGACGGCGCAGATGAGATTTCAAGCGCGTTCAATTTCGGCACCGCGTTTTCGACTGAGGATCAGATCGTGGTCAAGGATCAGCTTGAACACGTTTTCGAGCGCATGAGCGACTTGCGGCACAAGTTCACGTTGGAAGGTCGCGCGCCCGGCAGATACGAGACAAAAACAACGTACCGCGTGGACAACATGGCGGACTTGCTCAAACGCCGATTGGGGCTGGGCAAGTATGATGAGCATAGCATCGCGGAACTCGCGATGGTTGTGCCGGTTTATCGTCGCACAAAGGACGGCTGGGTAGAAGCGGGCGAACGCATGGCTCGCGATTACATGCAGCGGTTTATTGAGATAGGCATGGACCACTTGCGAGGGTCCACAGACAACTTGGATCACACAACCAAGTATGTGATCACGCAAGCGGCAAACGCCGTCGCGCCAAAGGAACGCCTGCCCACTGGGCCGACGTATTCGGATTCGCTGCGAGCGCATGCGCAAAGTATCCCGCAAGCGGCGGTAGAGGCGTTCCGCGCTGCGCAGATCAAAAAGTTCGCACGCGGAATCGCGGACCCCGGTGCTGCGCCGCCTACGGGCGCGTCATTGCACGCGAGCGAATCGTACAGGGCAGTTATCGAACGCAACGAAGCCCTTACGAGTTCGATGGCTTGGTTGGCGAACGCATCGCACGAAGCGGTCGCAATGGAGGCTGCGCGCCAGTCGGAGTTCGGGCGGAAGTTGGCGGCTGAAATGCACACGGCCATGACGCGGTTCGTGGAAGTCGAGCGCGTGAGCACGCACGAAGGTATCGCGCACATGCGCAATCCATCCACGGGCGCACACGAAGCCGTGCGCGTTCACCTTGGCTACGATCGATATTTCGGCAACCCTTCGATTCGTGGCAGTGGCTACTCGCCGTCGCGCATGAAGCCAGCGCGCCAGCGCACCGGCAATCGGTACTGGCAAGCGATAGGACAGCACCCCGACTTGCAACGGCTGGCAACGGACCCAGACCTCGCCGCCGACGTTGCAACTTCGCTTGGTGCCTTGGGACCGATGGATAAAGCGTTCAAAATGTTGAATGACGCAATCCTGAATGAGTGTGAGCGTTGGCCGCGCATGATGGAGTTGATTTCTTCGGCGGATCGGTTGCCTACTCCGGTTTGTCGCGCAGTCGAGAGGATGATTGGCTTATGACGTACCGTGTCGGGAGAGTGGCCCCAGGCGGGGCTGTAACGCCCGTATTTGACGTGGATCGTACAGAAGGGGGCGGGATCCTTCTGTCTGCCATTCACGGCCTCACAGACTCCGACAAAATGTCCATTCTCGCGCACTACGGACAGCCGATCTCGGCAACCGTGATGGTGAAGCGAATGCAGCACCGCCGCCTGTTCCGACCGGGAACCCAGGCCCACTTTGATCACGCGAGTTACGCGCTGCCGTCGCCGTTTGAGCTACTGCCCAGACAAGGATGATATGTTGCTACTATTTCCAGCACGGCGGCTTGGGCTGCTAGAAAAATCCGCGACCGATGGTGGCGAGCGTCCAGGCCACAAGTATTGGAAGCGCCAGCGCGTCTACGCGCCGAAACTGCATTGGCGGTACTGGTATCACGATGACGCCGATCGCCAAGCCGCCAAAAAGGGCTTGGACCCGCACGGCCATGATGAGCACGTCACTCGCGCGGAAGCCGCCGCGAAGCTGTATCCCAACTTGCGCGTGAAGCGTCGCAGCACCGCATCGATCACGACTTCGTTTCTTGAGGGCTTGCTTGGCGTTGGCGGCAAGCCAGGCCGGACTACGGTTCGGTATTCAGCCGCATTTGCGAAGCAGCATATCAACCCCGCCGTTGCAGCCGAGAAGGGCGGGCTTGAACCCGACCGCAATCCGATTCAGCGCGTCGCACAAGCGTTGGAAATGCTGTCTGAGCCTGTGAAGAAACTTTTGTCGTTGCAGTCTATCGAAATCGTGAACCGTGATGAGGCGCGGATCAAGGAACATTTCGAGCGAGGCGCGGACGCGATCCCAGTCCCGGCTGCATTTTCGGATAAACATAACATCACGCTTTGCGCCGATGGTGCGGAAGGCACTGGCGCTGGATTCAATTCCCCGCCGTCCGGTGACGCGAAGTTCGGGCGCTCGCTCACGTTATCTGAGGAAATCCTGTGGCACGAAATCGGTAGCCACTTGCGGGAGCGATTGAGTACGACTCCCGCACGCAAGGAAATGCTAGATAAGTTCCGCAAGATTGCGGAGCGGCCAGCACTCACAAAACCGAGTGTCGCTGCAAACCAGAACTGGATTGTGGACTTCGCGGAATCGTTCGCAGCCATGATGAGCCACCCACGCGAAATGGCGCGGCGTTGCCCAGAACGCTACGTGTGGTTCCAAGAATCGGGTTTGGTGAACGTCCCGCCGCTTGCGGATATGCTGCTACGCCCCGCCGCTGAGTTTGCATGGTGGGAAGGCGCGGAACTAACCAACACAGGCCGCATGATGCACCGCATGATCGAACGTATCGCGGAATCGCCGCGAACCACTTACGTTTCGGATCAGGACGAATACTACAGCGTCACAGGGAACGGGCGCACGGTGTACTTCGTGGCAGGCCCAGCGTCCGCAAGCGAGGAAGATAGTTGGCGTCCGCTGCCGCCCATTTTGGATCCGAAAACGAACGTGCCGGTGTACGTGGCGGCTGTTGCGCAGCGGTTCCGCGCGAAGGGCATCGTCAAGGAAGTCTATGATGAGCTTGGGCGACGGCTGGACGATACGTCCGCATTTTTCTACTTGCGCCAAGAGGAAGCGATCGACGGGTTGCCGGAAACGCTCGCAGAGTACGGCAAACTCGGGGCCAAATCCGGGGATGGTAAAGTAGGCACCGCCACGCACGGACTCGGCTATCAGATTTACACGATGCTTGGGGTCAGTGTCGGCACGGGCGAATCCGAAGCAGTGAAGGATATGAGTGCAAGGACACTCGCGTCACGCGAGCTTCGATGGCAGTGGGCACCCGTCAAGATGACGGAGGAAGAATTCCACACGAAAACTCCGACCTTCACGTTTGCCCGCATGCGTGAAGCAGTGGATCAGCCGTTTGTGCAAGTCGCAGCGAACGGCAAGGACATTATCTCGCCGCGCACCAAAAAGCCGATGCTGGCGACGCGCCTATACACGTCCGTCAATCCAGACGGGTCGATCACTGAGATCGGTGTGCGTGAGGCGGCGGACTTCGTAGAAGGCGAGATCGTCTTACTGCCAGTTACGGTGGAAGCTGCGGACGGATCAGAAACAACAGAGTGGGAGCCGACTGAGCTTACCCGCGCGGCGCATGGCGATGATTTCAGTGCGAAAACGCTATCCAAGCGATTGCGCGTGACGGTGGATGACTTGCTGTCACGCAACGGCAAAACAGGCCAGTACCAGATCGAAGATCCGATGCTGGCCGCGCTTGTGAATCCAGATAACCGACCGCTGGCTACAAAAGAGGATCTGATCGCTGCGTTGCGGTTCGCGGCAGAAGCGCGCGTGCCGCGTTGGGTGACTATCGAGTTGCCGGACGATCGCAACACGCACATTCACTTGAAAGCCGTGTTCGACGGCAACGGTTCGCCATTGCTTGTCGGTGACTACTGGGAACGGAAGCTAGGCAAGGTTGCACCGCGCATATCTGATCTAGTGGCGAGTAGCATGGAGCTTCGCAAAGTCGGACGCGCTCGCGAGATCCCGGTGAAGCGCGAGCCGATCGTAGTGGGCAAGCCGTTGTTCGTGCAGATCGCCAAGAAATTGATTCAGGCCATTCTGGTTTCAAAGAACGCGCCTAGCAGCGGCAAAAAGGTGTTCACGGTTAGGATACTGCCAGATCAGGAAGTGCCCGAGCAAGTCATGGACGTTTCACAGGTGCAAGGCATTGCCGATGACCTTGACCTTGACCGACCGTCCATTCGACGGCGCAAGTTCCGAGCGCCCGCCAACGACTTGCTGTTGTACGCCGATGACGTGTCAGTCACGCCAAGCGGCGATCCGATCCCCGGTTCCGGCGTAGTCAAGATAAAGCTGCCGCTAAACGGCCAGTTCACGTTTGAGGAAATCGCACGTTCGCCAGGCGTGCGTGTGACGAATGGCGAGCTTGTGCTTGACCCGAATGAAGTATCCGCGTTCCGCGATCATGTCGGCGGGTTCCTGATGGATGACTACGTGCGGATCAAGATGCACAAGCAACTTGAGGCTGCGCGAGTGCTTGAGGAAGCAGGACGCAAGCCGCGTGTGTCCATGAGTCGTATCTGCGACTCGATTGGCACCGTGAACACCGGACCCAAAGGGTTGCTGAAAGGCATGCGGGAATCCGTGCGCGGGCAACCCTTACGACTGGGCAGTCACCAAGCACTAGGGCTGCAACACTTGGCGCAGTCGAATGGTCGTATCATGTTCGCTTGGGGCATGGGCACGGGCAAAACGATCGGCACGATAGCCGGAATCAAGTTGCTGCAAAATCTGAGCAAAGGTAAGCAAGCCCGCAAAACGCTTGTGGTTGCGCCCAAAGGCGTTGTTGTCGAGTGGTTCAATTCGGTTGCTGAGTTCACGACGGGCCGGGCTACGCTTTTGGGCGCTGGGTTGCCAGGGGCGGTGCGCGTGTGGACACCGCCTAAAGAGCTACAAGAAAAACCGGCTGGTTGGAGCGAGGATAAGTACCAGGCCGCGTTGCGAAAAGCGCGCAAGGCTGCGACAGGGGCATCCCTGTGGGATCCGTCCATTGACAAAAACGACATAGCTGTCGTTTCGGATGCTTATTTCACCGAGCATGAATCGGAGCTACGCCGCACGGGCGGGTTTGATACTACCGTGATCGATGAAGCACAGGGCGTGCAGCGCGACAACAAAAAGAGCGCGGCGATTGCCCGTTGGAACGCCGACCTGAATACGTTGATCTATCTTACCGGCACGCCGATCACGAACACAATGGCGACGCTTGCGAACTACGTGCGCACGCTATCGAACGGCGAAGTGGACTGGGGCACCGCAGACGAGTTTGAGAAGATGCGCATGGTTGAATCCGCCGTGTTGAAAGCCTCTGGGGCTAAGACCGCCGCGAAGATGGACATAAACCCCACGATGCTTGCGGAACTGCTACCGGCGTTGCAACAGTATATCGACGTGCGCGGTGCGGAGGAAGTCACCGATCGGGTGATGCCGTTGATCCTGACCGACGAAAACTCGCCGGAAGCACTCTCACGAATCGGCACAACCGTTTATCGTGGTTACATGAAGCAAATGACTGAGGCGGATCGCAGCCGCCTTGAATCCGGTGTCATGCTTGGTGAGGATGAGCAAGCGGTGTTGTCGCCGGAAGGGCGGCGCTCAATCCGTATCGCTCGCGCGGTGACGAATACGCCCGGCTACAAGCCCGTTAGCTTGCGCCGTGAAGTGACATACGAGAAGTTGCAAGAGGGCAAAGGGGATAAAGCTGCCCGCGCCGTGGATGAGGTATTGAAGCTGCCGACGTATAAAACGCTGGTAGCTCAGTTTGGCGGGAAGTTCCCTTCACAAAAGGACGTGGATTCCGGCAAGCTGCAAGAGGGGCATTTTGCAGCGATCGGGGCGTGGTTCGGGCACGCACTTGGCCGAGATTACGATACGATGGGAGGCCGCAAGCCCGAAGCCGTGCTGACTGCGAAGGAACTGGCCGCGTACAAGGCGAGTGGCGAGCTTGGCAACGGCATCGTGGCGGACCAGAAGATACCAAATCCTGAGTTCGGCCCAGAAGGGGCGATCTGTCGCGGCACGATGGATGCAAGCGGCAAGGTGCATCCACTTGAGCGGGTTATCCGCGACGCCAAAGGCAAAGTGATCGACACGATCAAGGTGCCAGTCGGTACGAAGTTTGTTCGCAACCCCCTGCGGAATTCTGCGACTGAGTATTACCTCGCAGGGCTTCCGGTGGGCCACCCCGAATTCGCATCCGTGGCGTCTGATTGGGACGATACGCGAGCCGTGATTGTGCGCGTGCGAAAAGAGCGCGAGGCCGCTGGAACCGAAGATGAGGATGAGGATGAGTCGCTGATCGAAGGCGCAGAGAAAGGCCAGCGCCCGTTGCCAGGCCACGATAAGTTCAACGTGAACAAAAGCATCGAACGCCGTCGCGAGCGCGTCATGTTGGACATGGTGCTGACTATGGATAACGCTAAATGCGATGCGATGGAAAGGTGGATCGCAGATACCGTCAACCCAAAGACAGGCAACCCCGACGCGCAAATGGTGGTGTTTACGAATTCACTGAGTTCAAGTTACCGCACAGCCGAATCGAAGATGCGCATGCTTGGATACAAGGACGTGAACGAAGAATTGAATGAGAAGCTGCGCGCACCGGGCGACAGGCCACCGGATACCGGGTACTACTACGTGACGTTCAGCAACGACGCGGCCACGCTTGGCAACCGCGTTCTGAACAGTGATATCTTCCGTCGCGCGCAGGTCAACGGGCGAAACACCAAAACTTCGATGCTCGTTCACATGGCGATGTACGGCACGTCCGGCAAGCAATTGAAGCCAGGCGCGATTGTGGAGCCGTGGGTTAGAGA
>Ga0307377_10002544_pt1 | contig 21487 bp, 18 predicted proteins | sample TR3MG_FD_202535 | JGI IMG/M metagenome (GOLD analysis project Ga0307377, IMG submission 202535) | Soil microbial communities from Risofladan, Vaasa, Finland - TR-3 | ecosystem: Environmental > Terrestrial > Soil > Coastal area > Acid sulfate soil | place: Finland: Risofladan, Vaasa | collected...
GATCACGACTATTGTCGCCGGCGTGTGACAATTCATCGGGTTGAGGCCGAGGTCGCCCTCCCCCCGGCTCACGATTAATCTGATGTAGCAGTCGCGCAGCTCGTTGCGCCGGACCGTCTCGATGATGGCGTCCTTCAGCTCCTCCGGCGTCAACGGGATATCAAGGGCGATTGCCTTTGCGCCACGATAGAGCCGTTCGAGGTGCTGGTCCAGCCGGAAGATACGAGCGTCGTACACGCGGATGCCTTCGAAGACTCCGTCCCCGTAGAGATAGCCTCTATCGAAAACAGAAACCTTCGCCTCGGACTTGGGAACGAACTCTCCGTTCACATAAACCGATTCTGACACTGGCCGGTCCCCATATGGATTCGCAGGGCCATAGTACCACAAAAGGCGGGGGGTGACAACTGAAGCCCGAGTCTCACGTCAGACCTCTGGGGCGCAGCATGGGGAGAGAGAGCAGCCTGAACCATCTGTCTTGGACGATCCAGCGGAGAGGCAGGGATTCGAACCCTGGATAGAGCTTTTGACCCTATAACCGCTTAGCAGGCGGTTGCCTTCAGCCGCTCGGCCACCTCTCCGCGCTGCCGACAGCCATGGTAGCACATTCGGCTCGGTTGGACAAGGAACGAGGATGCCTCGCGCCGGACGGTCCGAGCGGTCGAGCGCGGGCGGCTGCACCAGCGCCCATCGGGCACGCCCGTCGACTGCTCGCGGCCCTACCCGACCGGCTGACCGAGCTGCGTCTGACTCGCGCCCGGGCTTCGGCGAACTCGGCGCACCGCGCCCACCGCCTCCACAACGGCGAGGATGCCGATTGCGCCGACCGCGCCCCAGAACGACAGGCCCGCACACATCCAGCAAACCATCTCTCGTTCTCCCTGCTTCAGGTCAATGGGCCGCCTGAAGCGTCAACCGCTTACTGGCACTCAGCGCGTCCTCGGCTTGTCGATGCCGAGACAGATAGCGCTCGATCTCCTCATGATGCGCGCACCAGTTCCACACGTCGTCATGGCGCGCTCGCACCGAATGCCAGCGACTCGTCCTGCCAACCTGATGGCGATGGAAACGCATTTCAGGTCCTCCGTAGCAGATACGGTTCGCAGATTGCGTCCGTCACCGGCCCTATTCCACGAAACCGTCGGGGGTCGTGAACGCGCCCGGCAGGTGGACAACACGCCGATCAGGAATAGGTCGCTTGGATTGGAGGTTTGAAGCATGAGAATCGACGCACACGTCCATTGCAGCCCCGAGGACGGTTTCGTCGACCGTCTCGTCGAGGAAGAAAAGCGCCTCGGATTCGACAAGATCTGTCTCAACGGCGCCGATTGGATGGAGCATCGCGACGCCAACGATGCTGTCGCCGCGGCCGTAGAAAAGCATCCCGACACCATCATCGGCTTCGCCTACTTCCCTCTCGGCCGGTGGGAGGCGCGCCGCGTGCGTGAGCTTCACGACCAGGGATTCCGCGGCCTCAAGTTCATCCGCCCGACCGCCAACTACGACGACAAGAGCTTCTACCCGGTCTACGAAGAGGCGGAAGCTCGGGGCCTCGTCTGCCTCTTCCACACGGGGATCGTCGCCCGCACGCCGCTGGACAGGCAATACGACGTCAACAACGACCGCCACCGCCCGGTCTACCTGGATACCATTGCCCGCACCTTCCCCTCCCTCAACATCATCGGCGCGCACCTCGGCAATCCCTGGTACGAGGAGGCCGGCATGGCCTGCCGCTGGAACCCGAACTTATACTTCGACCTCAGCGGCTCCAGCCTCAAGAAGAACCCTCCGGAGTTCTTCCGCTCACTCCTGTGGTGGAGCGACACCGGCCTCTATCGCGATCCCGAGGGGAAGCACCCCTGGCAGAAGATCGTCTTCGGGTCCGACGTAGAGATAGATCAGATCGAGGACGTTCTCCAGGACTACCTTCGCACGATGGACGCCGTAGAGCTCCGCCCCGACCTCAAGGAGGCCGTCCTCGGCGGGACCCTGGCGAAGCTCCTGGGAATCGAGGGGTGACCCCGCGTGAAATCGCCGGCCTCGACGCGAACTAAACCGCTCCCCCGCGACGTCTAATAAGCGAGAGACGAATGCCCGGAGGCACGGCCATGCCGCAAGGGAAACGCAAAGCCCGTCGGAAGTCTGATAAGCCGGACCCGAATCAGGCCGAGGGCCAGCCTCAGTCCGCCGCGGACCAGCTCCGCGCGGCGCTGAACGAGCTCTCCGAGCCGCCCCGAGACAGCCGCCTGGGGCGACACAAGCAGCACCACGTCGACGACTACCGCGAAACCGTGCTCGATGGCAGCGACTCGACTCCCCTCTCCCAAGCCCTCCTCGAACTGACCGAGCAGACTCACAAGAATCGCCACCGCCTCCTTCCCGAGGAAGCCCCCACTGTCAAACTCAGCGACGCGGGAGCACAAGACCGCGAATCAGCTCAGCGCCGCGCAGAAAAAGCCGCCCAGGACCTTCGCGACAACATGAAGAAGCGCGGTGTCCGCGAGCGCACCCACTACTACTCCGCCACCGAACGCCGGGAAGTCGGCGAGATCGACCGAACGTACAAGATTCCGCCACCACCTAAGCGCCCTTAACAGACTCCCTGCCTCCCCTTAGCGCCTTTCGCGTACTTCCTGATCACATAGCTTCTCTTGCTTATCTCAGAAGCCCCTCCGACTATGGAACATCCCAGCAGAAGCGACTGAGGAACGCCGACGCAGGTGCTCCCGGTCGCCGTTCTTTTGAGAACAAGGATAATCCCGATAACGGCAAACCCGCCGAAAGGCGGCGACGCAAAGCCATGGGTCTAAGGCTCTCCTGAGCTACGACTGCCAGGCTGCCGAAGGAGATCAGGTTGATCTTCGCCCCGATTGAGTGGGGCGGCAGCACGGAGAGTTCATCGACCCGGTCTTCTTTCTCTAGCGAGTTTGAGGCCCGTTCCGTGAGACCGACCAGATCTCCGGAGCGGGCCTCTATCTTTTTTGGCTGGATGAGATGATGTTAGTAAGGAAACGTATTATAGAACAAGGGCGCCTAGAGCGGAAGGCAGGCGGCCTTCGTGGAGCGCAGCGACCTGAGATGTCTTCCTCAGTTGAGAACCGCGCGCGTGGCATCGCCACGCCGGCGTCGGCCGAGCATGGATGTCCGGTGCGACCGTCAGGCTCCCCTGTCCACCCGTATTCTGCAGCTCGTCCCGTTCGCGCGAGTGACGCCGCCGCTGTTGTCCGCGGACACGCGGACGACGTCCGACATCGACGAGCGATGTTCTGCACTCATAGGAACACTACTGAAAATCACATTCAACGGACACTAAATAGCATTCAACGGACACCGACTCGTTGCCGCACATTGGAAAGCCGTGTGGCACGCCGAGATCCATACTCAGGGCTTGACGTGAGGCAGCGGAGTGGCGCTCCGGCGGGGAGACGCACACAATGCAGGGACAAATACTCAGATCTGGACGGGGTCGAGATGATGCCCGCGGCCGGGTCCTGTTGCTTACCGCTTTTCTGGCGCTTGCCGCCATCATTGGGGGGAACACGGCGGCGGTAGCCGGCTCGATCGTTTTCGAGGACAACTTCGACGTGGCATTCGAGGGCTGGATTACCTCGGGCTCGCCCGACTGGTATTCCAAGAACCCGAGACACGGAACCCACAGCATCCAGTTGCGCGAGACGGAGAGCATCGAGCGGACCGTATCCACAGTGTGCTATCAGAACATCACGGTCTCGTTCTATCTGGGAGCACGAAAACTGGAAGGCGCTGATACTGTCCGCGCCTTGTGGTACGACGGGGGCACCTGGAATGTACTTAAGGCGATCGCGGACGGCGATCTGGAAGAAGACGGGCTGCTCCACTACTTCGCGTACTCGCTGCCAGCGAGCGCCGCCAATAACGCGAACTTCGCAGTCCGCTTCGAGGTCAACGGCAACGACTCCAAGGACTTTGGATATGTTGATGATGTGCTGGTCCAAGGCGATATCATCCAGTACACACTCAGTCTTGCCGGGACCAACGGCTTGGTGACCGTCAACGGCACACCCCAGTCCCTTCCCTGGTCCGGCAGCTTTGACTGTGGCAGTGTGGTGAACCTGGAGGCGGTGCCGGACTCCTGCCATGAGTTCACCGGCTGGTCCGGCGATCTCGGCGGCGCGCTGAATCCCACCACTGTCACCATGGACGGCAGCAAGTCCGTCACCGCGAACTTCCCCATGATTCAGTATACGCTCAGTGTTGCCGGGACCAATGGCTCGGTGACCGTCAACGGCACACCCCAATCCCTTCCCTGGTCCGGCAGCTTTAACTGTGGCAGTGTGGTGAACCTGGAGGCGGTGCCGGACTCCTGTTATGAGTTCACCGGCTGGTCCGGCGATCTCGGCGGCGCGGTGAATCCCACCAGTATCACCATGGACGGCAGCAAGTCCGTCACCGCGAACTTCGCCATGATTCAGTATACGCTGAGCCTCGCGAAGACCGGCAACGGCTCGGTGACCGTCAACGGCACACCGCAATCCCTTCCCTGGTCTGGCAGCTTTAACTGTGGCAGTGTGGTGAACCTGGAGGCGGTGCCGGATAGCGGATGGGATTTCGCTGGCTGGTCCGGAGATGTGACCTGGAGTGGCGGCCTGCTGACCGTAACCATGGACAGCAGCAAGAACATCACGGCCAACTTCAGCGAGCAGCCGACTCTCAGCCTTACGAAGACAGGCAACGGCTCAGCGAAGGTTGATGGGACGCTGCAAGCACTGCCGTGGTCTGGGCAGTTCGCCTCCGGCACTGAGGTCACGCTAGAGGCTATTCCCGACAGCGGCTGGAAGTTCGATGGCTGGTCGGGCGATGCGACCTGGCCCGGCAGCCAGCTCATCGTCACCATGGACGGCCCCAAGACCATCACGGCCACCTTCAGCCAGGAAAGCTACACCTTGAGCCTGGTGAAGGTCGGCAGCGGCTCCGCCAAAGTCGATGGCACGCTCCGCTCCCTGCCCTGGTCCGGCAGCTTCCTCAGCGGGACTTCGGTCACACTGGAAGCGGTGGCGGACAGCGGCTGGGAGTTCGATGGGTGGTCGGGCGATGCGACCTGGCCCGGCAGCCAGCTCATCGTGACAATGGACACACCCAAGAACATCACCGCCACCTTCAGCCAGGGAAGCTACACCTTGAGCCTGGTGAAGGTCGGCAGCGGCTCCGCCAAGGTCAACGGCACGCTTCGCTCGTTGCCGTGGTCCGGCAGCTTCTCCGGCGGAACTTCGGTCACACTGGAAGCGGTGGCGGACAGCGGCTGGAAGTTCGATGGCTGGTCGGGCGATGAGACATGGAGCGGCAGCCAGCTCATCGTGACAATGGACACACCCAAGAGCATCACCGCCACCTTCACCCAAGACGGTTACGTGCTGAACCTCTCAAAGGTCGGCAGCGGCTCCGCCAAAGTCGACGGCACGCTCCGCTCCCTGCCGTGGTCCGGCAGCTTCCTCAGCGGGACTTCGGTCACACTGGAAGCGGTGGCAGACAGCGGATGGGAGTTCGATGGCTGGTCGGGCGATGCGACCTGGAGCGGCTCGGTTCTCTACGTCACGATGGACGATGACAAGGATCTCACGGCCAACTTCAAAGAGAGAGACAGCTTCTTCCTCGCCCTCTCGAAGACGGGCGCAGGCACGATTACGGTGAACGGCACGGCAGTTTCGGTACCGTGGTCCGGCGAGCTGCCTCGCGGAAGCGACGTGACACTCGAGGCCGTCCCCGACGAAGGTTGGAGGTTCAACCGCTGGTCGGGCGACCTCGCGGGCAGCCAGAATCCGACCGCGATCACGATGAATGGCGACTGGGATATCACTGCGAAGTTCGCCGAAATCCAGCACGCTCTCAGCATCACAGGGGTCGGCGCCGGGGCAGTGAAGGTGAATGGTGATCTGCACTCACTGCCTTGGTCCGGCGAGTTCGCGCTCGGCAGCCAGATAACAGTGGAGGCCGTCCCGGACAGCGGCTGGGAGTTCGGCAGCTGGTCAGGCGGCCTATCCGGTGAGAGCAACCCCGCCGTCTTCGTCATGGACGGTGACCGGTCGATCACTGCGACCTTCGTCGAGCCGGACCAGTTCCAGCTCACGGTGAAGAAGTCCGGTTCGGGCTCGGTGAAGGTGGACGGTGTGGAGCGATCCCTGCCATGGTCCGGCCCCTTCGCCAATGGGGCCCAAGTGACAGTGGAGGCTGTTGCTGAAGCCGACGAGCGATTCGTGGAATGGTCGGGCGACGTGACCGGAAGTGCCAACCCGATCGCCCTGACGATGGACTCAGACAAGAGCGTCACGGCCGAGTTCGTCTGCACTGTCGGTCCCTTCGCAGATGTTCCGTGCGATCACTGGGCGGCAGAGGCGATAGCGGCCGTGCATGATGCCGGCCTCGCCAGTGGCTACTCGGACGGCTGCTATCTGCCAAACCTCGCCGTGACCCGTGCCGCCATGGCGGTGTTCCTGGCGAGGGGGCTTGCCGGGGGACCCGAAGGCGTCCCGGCCGGCCCCGAGGAAGCCACATTCAGCGATGTCCCAACGGATCACTGGGCCTTCGCCGAAGTCGAGTATGTTGTCTCGAGGTCGATCGCAAGGGGTTACGGCGATGGCGACTATCACCCCGCCTGGCAGATCACGCGAGGCCAGATGGCGGTCTTCGTCGCGCGGGCGGTAGCGGAACCGACCGGAGACGAGGGTCTCGCCACCTTCGACGCACCGGAGGCTCCGAGCTTCAGCGATGTCCCCGCTTCCATGTGGTGCTACGTTCACGTGGAGTATCTGGCCGATCTCGGGATCGTGACTGGGTATTCCGACGGGCTGTACCGGCCCGCAGCGACCGTCACTCGCGACCAGATGGCGGTGTACGTGACGAGAGCTTTCGACCTGCTCGACTGACGACAGCTACAGAAGCCGTTCGACCGCGGGCCCAGTGGAATGGGCCCGCGGTTTTTTCGCGTCGCCTTCCAGCGGGCCCAGTGGAATGGGCCCGCGGTTTTTTCGCGTCGCCTTCCAGCGGGCCCAGTGGAATGGGCCCGCGGTTTTTTCGCGTCGCTTTCCAGCGGGTCCTTCATGCCACCATCTCAAACGCACGCGGGGCTCAGCGCAATGCCGCGAAGAGAAGCGGCTTCTCCGGTCAAGAGGCATTCAACGGTGGCGCGCAGAAGAACCCGTTCGGAGGAGGTATACGGCAATGCCGCAGGTTCTGCCTGGGGGCACCGGCGGACCGCGTCTGCGCGCGGCATCCGGCGGAGTCTCTGGAGACGTCGTGACATCGGTCGCTCTCTTGCCGGCCATTACGGCGGCAATTCGCCGCCGCGGCGCAGCGTTCGAGGTCTGCACACACCCCGCGTTACCCCGTGCCTCCGAATCTCCCCCGGCTATCGCTGGGCTCCCAAGTCCTGCCGGCACGCCTGAGACGCCCCGCATTCAGGGGCGCGCACGGTCGGGGACCTGACGGTATTTGGCGTGCGTAAACTCAGACACGGCTGAGGAAAACAGAGCCGGAGAAGTCGAGGGACATGTCAGACTCTACCAGTCACAAAGGGACGAAGCATGCCGTCGCGGGGCAACGCGACGGCGTTACGGTGAGAGCGCTCATCGTCGCATTCATCCTGCTCATTCTCGTGTCGGTCGGAGCTTTCTACGTCGAGCTCGCCTGGCGCAAGGTGTACGCCTTCAGCTCCGGCGTTCCGGCAATGGCTCCCGTGGTGCTGCTCTTCCTCCTGGCTGCGGCCGCCGGAACGCCCCTGTTTCGGCGAATCGCGTTCACCCGAGCCGAGCTTCTCACCATCTACATGATCCTTCTCGTCGGAGGGCCGCTGCTGAGCCACGGAGTGCTCTTTTGGATGGTCCCCAAGGTCATCGCCTACTTCTACGTGGCCCAGATTCAGCCGCTGTGGGAGTCGACATTCCTCTCCCTGGTTCCGATGTGGTTTGCGCCGACGAGCCCGGCCGCCATAGAAGGTTACTTCCAGGGCCACGCCAGTGTCCCGTGGTCTCAGTGGTTGGTGCCGCTGGGCGCCTGGTCGTCGTTCTTCGCCGCCATCTTCATCTGCACGCTGTGCGCCATCGCGCTGGTTCAGCGCCAGTGGATCAGCAACGAGCGCCTCACTTTTCCCATTGCCCAGATCCCGCTGGAGATGGTGGGCGAATCGCAGGACGGCCGATCTCGCGGCGCCCGCATCCAGGTGGCGTGGGTCTTCTGGCTCGGCATTGGGATTTCGCTGCTCGTGAACTTCATGAACTCCCTCGCCTCGAGGGTCCCCACCGTGCCGGCCATTCCACTGGGGCCGGTGCCCATCGTGCAGTGGCAGAAGGTGGGACCCCTCGCCGGCCTCGGGGAGATCGACCTGGTGCTGTGGCCGTGGATGATCGCCGTCGCCTACCTGATCCCGAAGGAGCTGTCGTTCTCCGCCTGGTTCTTCTGGATCGTGCGGCTGGCTCTCACGGTGGGCGCGATCGCCGCCGGCCATACCCCGCAACGTCCCGAGGACTGGTTCGAGAGCGGCTTCCCGGCGCCACACTACCAGGCCGGGGGCGCCGCCCTGGCCCTGTTCATCTGGGTCGCCTGGGTGGCCCGAAAGCACATATCCCACGTGCTTCGCAGCGCGCTTGGGGGCTCGGGGGGGCGGGCCGATGCAGACGAACCGCTCGGATATCGCCTCGCCCTGATCGGCCTCGTCCTCTCCTTCTCTTTTATGGTCTACTGGTGCTGGCTGGCGGGATGCCGCGTCATCGTCGGCGTGATTCTCGTGGGGCTGATCGTGGGCTACTATGTCATGTGGGCGCGCATCCGCGCGGAGACGGGAATCGGCTTCCTCCCCTTCCCGCTGGAGATCCAGGACGGACTCGTCTCGATTGCCGGCAGCGGGGCATTTCGGCCGCGCGAGATCGTCACCATGATATCCACCCGGTGGGCCTTCTTTCCCGGGTTCGGCGAGTCGTATGAGGTGGTCACGGGAAGCGTCCTCGAATCGTTCAAGATCGCCGACTCGGCCCGCATAGGCCGCCGGCGACTCACGTTCGCACTCGTCGCCGGCTTCTTCCTCGCCCTCGTCGTCGGCCTGTTCGTTCTGCTGGTTGGATGCTATCACTACGGGTTCTTCGGCCTCAGCATGGGCGGGGCCTACGGGTGGCCTTCCTGGCAGGTGCGCAACGACGGCAGCCGCATCTTCGAGTACCTTACCAATCCAAGTCCCCCGGACGTCAACGGGATCCTCGCCATCGTCGCCGGCACCCTGTTCGCCATTTTCCTCGGGACGATGCGGCTGCGCTTCTGGTGGTGGCCCTTCCATCCCATCGGATACATCGCCGCCAACTGCTGGGGGATGCACTGGAACTACATGCCCTTCTTCCTCGGCTGGCTGTTCAAGTCGCTCGTGATCCGGTACGGCGGGCTTCGGCTCTACCGCGCCACCGTGCCTCTGGCCATCGGCTTGATCGTCGGGGACCTCGTCAACCAGGGCATCTGGTCCATCGTCGCCATCGCCACGCGGGGCCGCGTCTAGTCGCCCGCTGGGCCGGACGCCGCGGGCGACCGGGTCCTGAGATCCCGGCGCGCCATCGTCAAGGCGAAGAAGAAGAGCAGCGAAGCGCCGCAGAGGTTGCCCAGGGCTCGGCCGTAGTGGCTGCCCAGCAGGACCGTCGCCGCCACCAGCCCCCAAAGCGCCACTCGCAGAGCCCACAGGGAGAGCCTCGTCAGCGGCTTTCCGCCCTCCAGCAGTCGCAGCGCGACGACCACCGGCAGCAGCAGCATCACGAAGAAGTACGTCCAGGAGAGCGCCGACACGAGCAGCAAAAGCACCGTTGCGAGGGCGTACTCCCCGGCAAGCTCCATCTGCGAGCGGGGGCGCCGCAGCCCGCAGGCCGCCATGAACCCGAGGCCCAGGGCTGCGAACAACCCCAGCACGACGAGGTTCACCTGCCGCGAGCTGAGATCGGCCACGTTGACGTAGATCGGCGCCGACTCCCGCGCCATCACCTGGGCATCGACGCGCGTGAGATACCGCCTCACCACCCCCGGCAGCGACTGATTGCCGAAATCCAAGGCGTGCTGACCCCAGTCCCCCGCCTGTCCCCGAGACAGATATGGCATCGCCACCCGCTGCCCCCAGTCCGAGACCTCCCGGAGGTTGCGCTGAAAGCCCCGCGCCGGAGCCGGGACGAGTAACAGGAAGAAGGCGCACGAGAGGAGCGCGGAGGCGACGAGCCGGAGCCTCACGCGGAAGAGGAAGTAGGCCAGCAGCGGCGCCGGAAATGCCTTGATTGCGATGGCCGCCCCGAGCGGGATGCCCGCCCGCCACTGGCGGTTCCGCAGGTCGTCGCGGAAGGCGAGATAGACGAGGGCCATGATGAGGATGTTGGTTTGGCCGAGGATTAGGTTGTCGACGGCGAAGGCCGCCACGAGCAGCAGTGGGCGCCAGTGGTATCGGAGCGGGACGTGAGGCGCGTTGGGAAGGCAGATCCCCCGGGCGAGCGCGCCCGACACGCCGAAGAGCCAGACGTTGATCAGGTACCAGACGAAGTAGAACGGCGCAAAGCCGAGCGCGCAGAGCGGGGCCACGAGGACGGCGAAGGTGGGCGGATAGCGATAGTGGGGCAGATTCGCCAACGTCCGGCCCTCGAGCACGCGACGGCCCGCGTCATACCACACCTCGGCATCCTTGAAGTCGTGATGTAGGTACTTGCCCGCCATGTAGGCGGTGAGCAGGATGACGAGCACGCCGGAGACGAGCAGCACGATGCGAGTCCCGACCACGCTGTCTCGAGGAGCGCGTGGCTCGGGACTCGTCGATGGCTGTCCTGTGGTCGCGGAAGGAGGCGGCTCCATTGTGTGGTCTGTGTTCTATCTCCGGGCCGTCGAATCCTCCGCCGGGAGGTGGGGTGGCGGCAAGGACAGAAATTATCGTGTGAGGCAGGTGGATGCCGCCATGAAGATCGTGCGTCGAGAGGAGATCTGGATTCACACCCACTTCGTCACGGATTGCACGTACCTGCCGGACCACGAAGCGCGGCGCGTTCGGCACCGGACGGCACGGCTCTTGGACCAGGTCGGCATCGTGTTCGGCATACATTTCGACGACCGCGGAGACCGCGGTCTGCGGATCGTTCTCGAATGCATCCCCTTGCCCGAGACCATGCGCAAGATCGAAACTGAGCTGGCGAAGATCGTCGAGCCGATCCCCTCGCGACAGAGCAAGACCGACGTGCGGATCGAGCCGCCGAGGAGAAGCGCCGGTTCCCCTCCTCTCTGACGCGGCGCCGCGCTGCAAGGCTTCACCAGAACGGAGGTAGTAGTGGCAGTCTCGTTGGCATTCATCGGCTTGAAGGGACACCAATACATCATCCTTGATGCGATCCCGGACCTCCCGAACGTCCAGATCGTGGCCGTCGCCGATGACGATTCCGAAGCGCTGAAACGGATACACGGCTTTCCAGGCGCCACAGCAGCCACTAAAGCCTACCTGGATTACCGAGAGCTGTTGGAGAAGCACACCCCGGACATCGTCGTCGAGGCGGGGACCGACCGGGACCGCGCGGAGGTCCTCACCACTTGCGCGCAGCGCGGCGTTCATATCATTTGCGAGAAGCCCCTCGCCATAGACCTCCCCGGCCTGGAGCGTATCGAGAAGGCCGTTTCAGAGGCGGGTGTCACGTGTTCGGCCTTGCTCACCATGCGCTGTGAGCCCCCATACCTCGGCCTGCGGGCGGCGATGGCCGCCGGCGTCGTGGGCGAGGTGACGCAGGTCGGCGGCCAGAAGTCCTACCGGCTGGGAGAGCGCCCGAGCTGGCAGAAAAGCCGGGATACTTTCAGCGGGATCATCCCCTACATCGGGATTCACGTGATGGACCTGCTTCGCTGGACCACCGGGAGGGAGTTCGTCGAGGTCATGGCCTACGGCTCCAATGTGGGCCATCCCGACATGGGAGATCTGGAAGACAACGCCTGCATCATTGCGCGGCTGGACAATGGCGCCTCCGCCGCCTTTCGGCTGGATTACTGCCGACCGGCCGCCGCCCCGACGCACGGCGACGACCGCCTTCGGATCGCCGGGAATCGAGGCGTCATCGAAGCCAAAGACGACACGGTCACGACGATCACGCACGGCGAAGGGCCTAGAGAGCTGACGCTTCCTCCCCCGGTCAACTTCTTCGCCGATTTCCTCCAGGCGATCCAGACGAACTCGGATCCCTTCATCCCCTTTGCCGACTGCGTGCGGATCACCGACATCGTCCTCCGCGCCCGCGAATCGGCCGAGACGGGGCGCCCAGTCAGGATCGCTTCCCGCTGATGCATGCCGAGTGACTATGAGCACCTAATGGATGTCGCCCAAAGAAGTAACGGGCGACATCCATCAGAAAGCCAGGGAATGCCTGAAGAAAGACGGTCGCGCAATGTTACTTCATTGCGCGACCGTCGGTACGGAGCAGAAATGGGACGACCAATGACTTCCCGCGAACGAGTTGCCGCTGCGCTGAACCACCGGGAGCCCGACCGCGTTCCCATCGATGTCGGCAGCAGCGGGACCACCGGAATCATGGTCACCGCCTACGCCGCTCTACGGGAAAGGCTCGGCCTCGCATCCGGCCCACCCAGAGTGATCGAGGTGCTCCAGATGCTGGGGGAGGTCGAGCTCCCGGTCCTGGAGAAGCTGGGCTGCGACATTCTCCCCCTGAGCCTCCCCGTCGGCTTCTTCGGCATCCCTTACCGCGACTGGAAGCCCTGGCAAACCTTCGAAGGCGTCGACGTCCTCGTCCCCGGCCAGTTCAACCCCACCGTGGACGACAGCGGCGACCTTCTCCTTTCCCCCGGCGGCGATCCCACGAAGCGCCCCCGCGGCCGCATGCCGCACAACGGGTATTACTTCGACATCATCCCCTACCAGGAGCCCATCGACTGGGACGACCTCGACCCCGGCGACTTCGCCGAGAAGTTCACCCTCCTCGACGACGACACCCTCGAATACCTCCGCACGACGTCCGAGCAACTCTGGGAGCATACCGACTTCGCCATCATGGGCGGCTTCGGCGGCGGCGGGCTCGGCGACATGCCCGTGGTGATGGCCGCCGAGATGGAATCCCCCAAGGGCATCCGCAAGTATGACGAGTTCCTCATGGCCCACCTCACACACCCCGAGTACATCAAGGAGATCTACTCCCGGCAGACGGAAGCCGCCATCGAGAACCTCAAGCTCTACCGCCAGGCGGTCGGCGACCGCATCTCCGTCATCTTCATGTCGGGCACTGACTTCGGCTCCCAGCGCGGCGAGATGATCTCGCCCGACATATACCGCCGGCTCTACCTCCCCTTCCACAAGCGCATGAACGACTGGGTTCACGCTAACACTACCTGGAAGACCTTCTTCCACTGCTGCGGGTCGATCTATCACCTGATTCCCAGCTTTATCGAGGCGGGCGTTGACATCCTCAACCCCGTCCAATGCTCCGCCGCAAACATGGACCCGCAACGGCTGAAGGACGAGTTCGGCGACCGAGTCGTCTTCTGGGGAGGCGGCATCGATACCCAGAAGACGCTCCCGTTCGGCACGCCCGACGAGGTCCGCGCGCAGGCGGCCGAGCGCATTCGAATCTTCGCTCCAGGCGGCGGGTATGTCTTCAACGCGATCCACAACATCCAGGCGAAGACGCCCGTCGAGAACATCGCGGCGATGTTCGAAGCCGCCCGTGAGCACGGCCGGTACTCCCTCCAGTCTGTCTGAGGCGGACGCCGGCAGCAAAGGAATCCCACATGCAGGATGCCGACAAGCCGAGGCTCCCTCCGGGCCAGCACGCGATAGACCACTTCCCCACCCTCCATGTGGGCTCGGTGCCGAGCTTCGACCCGGATACGTGGACGCTGCGCATCGAGGGCGAGGTGCGCCAGCCGCGCACGTTGACCTACGAGGAGCTCCACGCACTCCCGTCTCTCATCGCCGTCTCGGACTTCCACTGTGTGGAGACGTGGAGCGTGATGGACGCGGCCTGGGAGGGGCTGCGCTTCAGCGACATAGCCGACCTCGTTGCGCCGACCGAGCGGGCGCGCTTCGTCACCATTGGCTGTGATGGCGACTACACCACGAGCCTCCCACTCTCCGACCTGATGGATCCGGACGTGCTGCTGGCCTGGGGACTGAACGGCAAGCCCCTCACCCCCGAGCACGGGTTCCCGCTGCGCCTCGTCGTGCCCCACAAGTACGCTTACAAGGCGGCCAAGTGGGTCCGCTGGATACGCTTCACGTTCGAGCAGGAGCTCGGCTATTGGGAGCAGCGCGGCTACAGCGACAGCGCCGACCCCTGGAAAGAGGAGCGGCAGAGCTAGGGGAAGCGGCGGCCCCTTGCACGATGAGCCGCTCCGGCCAACTGCTCCCAATTGCCCGGCTTGCTTGACACCCGCCGCCGCGCTTCCTAGAATACGAGTGCGCTGGGGCACCGGATATGAGCTACGGTCTTATCTCTGACATCCACGGCAATCTCGAAGCTCTCGAAGCAGTGCTCGCGGAGCTGAAGGACGTCGACGGCTTCCTGTGCATGGGCGATCTCGTCGGCTATGGGGCCGACCCAGAGGCCTGCGTCGAGCGGGTCCGCGCGCTTCCCAAAGTCATATGCGTCGCAGGCAACCACGACCTCGCCGCCATCGGCAGCTACGACCTAAGCCGGTTCAACCCCTTCGCCAGCGCCGCCATCGTGTGGACCGCCGAGCAGCTCTCTCAAGAGAACAAGGACTATCTCGGCTCGCTCCCCCGAACGGCGCACGCGGACAGCGCCCTCCTTGTGCACGGCTCGCTTCCGCAGGAAATGGCCTATATCACCTCGCCCAACGAAGCGCGAATGTGTTTCGACGCCATGCCCGGCGACCTGACGCTCATCGGCCACACCCATGTCACGGAGTGCTACCGCACTCGCCGCGGCTCGCGCATCCCGGAGCAGACGGCGCTCTCCTCCGGAGGGACCATCGAGCTGAAGAAGGACGTTCGTTACATCGTGAACCCCGGCGCGATTGGGCAGCCCCGAGACGGAAACGCGGCGGCGAGCTTCGCCACCTGGGATGTCGAGGCGGGAGCCATCGACGTGCGCCGAATCGCCTACGACGTCGAGCGAGCGCAAGCGAAGATGCGGGAGGCCCACCTCCCCGACTCCCTCTGGGAGCGCCTCAGTCTGGGGCGCTGACGGCCTGTTAGGCGCCGAGGGCGAAGCTCAGGTAGAAGTAGGCCAGCGGGGCCGCGAACAGGAGGCTGTCGAAACGGTCCAGCACTCCCCCGTGCCCCGGCAGCAGCGATCCTGAATCCTTGACGCCGGCTCGCCGCTTCAGCAGTGACTCGAAGAGGTCGCCCACCTGCCCCGCCACCCCGATGCTCGCGCCCAGGATGAGCCCGTGGGCGAGCGGCAGGCTCAGCCAGCGGCCCATTCCCGCCGTCAGGGCGACGGCCGCCAGCAGGCCTCCGATCGCCCCCTCGACCGTCTTGCCGGGGCTGATCTTCGGGCAGAGCTTGTGGCGCCCGGCCGCCTTCCCGCCGGCGTAGGCGGCCGTGTCCATTCCCCAGACAACCAGCATGAGCGCGACCAGCCAGCAGAGTCCGGCCGATGCCGTCACCGCCGACCCGGGAAGCTCGACAGGGGGTCCGCCCAGGGCGCGCAGACGCAGGACGTAGCTGAGCAGCTGAGGCACGTACATGTGGCCGACGAGCGTCGTGAAGAGGCGCGATGCGCCGCTTGCCCGGGATGTAGAGAGAAGCCACACCCCCCCAATTGCCATCGCCGCGGCGAGCAGGATCGCCTCCAGCTTCAGCGATACGGGGCCAAGAGGTTGCGACGAGGAAGTGGTGACTGCAACCATGAGGAAGATGGCGAGAGGATAGCCCAGCCAGGGATGGGCGAGCCGGTCCCGCGCCTTCATCAGCCGGTAGAGCTCCCGCAGCCCCCCAAGCGCCAGCAGCGCGACTGCGCCGGCGAGATACCAGCCCCCCAGCCAGACCAGGAGCAGCCCGACCGGTATTCCAATAAGCGCTGTCAGCACCCGCTGACGCAGCATAAGACCTCACCCGGCTCCCGGACCAATGCACGGCGGGACATCTCACTCGCCAACGGGCTCGGAGCGTTTCTGCAATACCACCGCCAGCTCCGCGCCGCCGAGCATGATCGTCGCCGTCAGGTAGATCCACAGGCCGATGACAACTGTTCCAGCAAGCGAGCCATAGAGCCTTCCATAGGCGGCGCTCTGCGCCACCAGTGCGGCAAACACGGTCCGGGAGATCTCCCAGAGCACGGCCGCGGCGGCCGCGCCGATCGCCGCCGTGCGCCATCGCACCCGCCCCTGAGGGAGAAAGACATACATCAGCAGAAACATCAGCCAGGCCGCCGCCGGCAGGGCGACTGCGACGACCCAGGAGACGAGCCACTGGAGAATGGGGTAGTCCGCGATCTCCCCGGCGCGGGAGGCCATGGCGGCCGCCATCGCCGTGGCGATCAGGACGGCGACGAAGATAAGCCCCGCGCCCGCCGTCGCCGCGAGCGCGATGAGATTCCGCAGGAACAGAGGTCGGCCGCGACCGTGCCCCGACCAGACCCGTGTGAGCACGTCTTCCAAGGTGTGAAAGAGACGGCTCGCGGCCCACAGCAGGCTGAGAAGGCTGACCACCTCCACGAACAACGGCCCGGTCGGGTGAGGGAACTGCCGGATGGCGTCCTCGATCGCCGGCGCGTCCAGGGGAAGCGAGCTGCGGAGGAGGCGGATGATCTTTCCCTCGCTGTCCGCGATCGCCATCGACTTCAGCACGCGGCCCAGCACCGAAATCGCCAGCGCGCCCAGGGGGATCAGGGAGATGAGGCCGTAGAAGGCCGTCGCCGCCGCCATCAGGGAGCAGCCATCCTGGGCGAATCTCCGGCTCACCTCGCGCACCACGCAAAGCAGGTCCGCACCCACCTTTCGGCCGCGGCTCATCTCACAAAGCGGCGGGGCGCCCCGTTTCTGAGACGCCCCACTGTCGGTTTTGCTCAGATCCTCGTCGGCCACGTTAGGCCCGCTCTACTTCCTCTTGGCGGTCCGCCCCGCCGAGACGTTCCAGGGCGTAGTGGAAGTCGATGATCTCCTCCGGCGTTATCTCACCCATTTCCTCGAAGCGCCGAATGTCGGCATGATCCCGCGTACGGCGCACGGGATGGAGAACAGCCGGGTCCCACGACTCTTGCTCGACGAGCTTCTCCCCTACCCGCTTGCACCGGCCACACCTGTATCGCACGTAGACGTAACTCGGGCCCAAGACGCTGAGATAGAGCCCCGTTTGGATCACGTCCTTCCGGACTATACGGTGTCCGCAACTGCATTTGATGATTGTCGGGCTAATCTCACCACTCCCTGCATCAGGACTGACTCACGACTCCCCTGCACTCGCTGTTCGCCGGGGCGGGCCACGCTCCTTCGTCTCTCGCTCGAAACGCCCGCCGCACCGCCTCCTCAGTTGATTACCACTCCCCGCTCGCCCTTTTCGATCCGACCGATCCGGTAGGCCGTCTCCCCGCTGGCGGAAAGCCGCGAGGCAGTCTGCTCGGCCGCTTCCTCCGGCACGATGAGCACGAACCCGATACCCATGTTGAAGGTGTGATACATGTCCTCTTCCGGAACGCGCCCGAGGTCCTGAATGAGGTCGAAGATCGCCGGGGCGTGCCAGCTCTCCTGCTGGAGCACGGCGCAGCACTCCTCCGGCAGGGCACGCACCAGGTTATCGGGCAGGCCGCCTCCGGTGATGTGGGCCATCCCGTGCACGTCGACATCCTGGAGCAGCGGCAGCACGGCCGGCGCATAGCACCGGTGTACCCGCATCAGCTCTTCGCCGATGGTGCGGTCGAGTTCCGGAACGTACTGATCGACCGGCAGCCCCGCCACCTCGAAGAACAGCTTCCGGGCAAGCGAGTACCCATTCGTGTGCATGCCGTTCGAGGCGAGACCTATGAGGACGTCTCCCGGCTCGATGCGGTCCCCTACAATCGCTCCACTGCGCTCGACCACTCCGGCGACGAAGCCCACGAGGTCGTACTGTCCCGGACGGTACATCCCGGGGAGTTCCGCCATCTCTCCACCGATCAAGGCGCACCCCGCCTCCTTGCAGCCGGCGGCGAGACCTTCGACCACCTGAACGATGAGATCGGGAACGAGCTCCTCGGCCGCGATGTAGTCCATGAAGAGGAGCGGCCGAGCGCCTTGGACCAGGATGTCGTTGACACAGTGGTTTACGATGTCCTGCCCCACCGTGTTGTGGCGGTTCATCATGCCGGCGACCATGACCTTGGTGCCAACGCTGTCCACGCTCGTGACGAGCAGCGAATCCCCGGCCGTGCATTCGGAGAGCGAGAACAGGGCGCCAAACGTGCCGACGTCGGCGGCCACTTGAGAGCCGAACGTGGAGCGAATGAGCGGCTTGATCCTCTCAAGTGTGTCCGTCTTGCGCGCGATGTCTACTCCTGCGTCTCGGTAGGTGATGGGGCCGGCGCTTCGGTTTCGGCCTCGCCCCTGCCTTCTCGCCACGTACCTTCCTCCAGGTCGAGCTTGCTCAGCTTTACGTCCTTCGGGATCGCTATGGGATAGCGTCCCGTGAAGCAGGCCAGGCAGAGCTTCCGGCGCGGGATGTTGAGTCCCTGCAGGAGGCCCTGCACCGACTGATACCCCAAGCTATCCGCGCCGATCGCCTGCCGGATCTCCTCCACGCTGCACCGCGCCCCGATCAGCTCCGACCGGTTGCTGGTATCGACCCCGTAGTAGCACGGCCAGCGATAGGGAGGCGCGCTGATGCGCACGTGCACGTCCTTTGCTCCGGCCTCTCGGATCAGGTGGACGATCCGGCTCTTCGTGGTGCCCCGCACGATGGAGTCATCGACCATGACCACGCGGCGTCCTTGGAGCGCCTCCCGCAGGGGGTTGAGCTTCACGCGCACACCCAGCTCCCGCAGCCGCTGGTCCGGCTGAATGAACGTCCGCGGGATGTACCGGTTCTTGATGAGCCCCTCGCCGAACGGCAGCCCCGACTCCTCGGCGAACCCGATGGCCGCCGGCCAGCCCGTGTCCGGCACGGGGATCACGACGTCCGCCTCGACCGGATGTTCCTTGGCAAGCTGGCATCCCAGCCGGCGCCGCGCCTCGTGCACGAGATGGCCCCCGATCTGGCTGTCCGGCCTCGCCATATATATGTATTCGAAGACGCAGAGGGCCTGGCGCGGGCTGCGCTGTACGAGGCGAGAGCGGATGCCGTCGCCGTCTGCAACGACGACTTCGCCCGGCTCCACCTCGCGGACCAAGTCGGCCCCGATCACGTTCAGAGCGCACGACTCCGAGGCGAAGACGTGGGCCTTGCCGTTCAGCCTTCCCAAGCAGAGCGGCCTCACGCCATAGGGATCCCGCACCGCCATCACGCAGTTCTCGGTGAGAATGGTCACGGAGTAGGCGCCCGCCCATTGAGGCATGCAGGCCGCTACGGCATCCTCGACGCTCCCCAGGCGGTTCGCCCCGCGGGCGATCATGCGCAGCATCACCTCGCTGTCGCTGGACGCCTCGAACTTCTCGCCGGCCGCCTCCAGCTCGTCCCGCAGCGCCCGCGCGTTGACGAGGTTGCCGTTGTGGGCGAGGGCTATCTTGCCGCCCTTCCACTCGGCCACCATCGGTTGCGCGTTGGCCAGGGTCGTGGTGCCGGTGGTAGAGTAGCGCGTGTGCCCAATGGCGAGATCGCCCTTCAGTCGGGTCAGGGTGTCCTCATCAAAGATCTGGGACACCAACCCCATCTCCCGGAAGAGGTCGATCTGCTTGCCGTCGGATACAGCGATTCCGGCGCTCTCTTGACCGCGATGCTGGAGCGCGAAGAGCCCGAAGTATGTCAGACGGGATACATCTTCCCCCGGCCCCCAAATGCCGAAGACACCACACGCCTCGCGCGCCTCAGGCGTCGCGAGGAGCAACTCATTTGCTTCCATTGCCTCTCTTGCCTCTGTCCGCACCGCTCGGCGGGGCGGGCAACGGTCGGGCCGTCCACCGCTTCGCGCCGGCGATGCGGGAACACTTCCTGCTTCCAGCAGGAACTCCTCAGTTCCTGTTGCCCTGCCACTCGATCCCGTCGCAGGGCCGCCTACTGGCGCATCAGCGCCGGAATCGCTTCCCGCCAGATCCGCTCCAACGCCGACACATCCTCCGAAACCCGCGCCTCGCCGTCGATCTGAATCTCCAGCGTATCGCCCCCGACCCGCCCGAGCACGTACACCGGCAGGCCGCTGTCCGCGGCCAGCTTCTGGATTCGGTCCGCCTTCTCCGGCTGCGCCGAGATCAGGATGCGCGACGGCGATTCCCCGAACAGCCGCGCGTCGAGCCTGATATCGCGCGGCTCCTGCGGCAGCGTCATCGCGGCGCCGATCCCGCCCCAGATGCAGCACTCCGCCAGCGCCACCGCCAGGCCGCCGTCGGAGCAGTCGTGCGCCGACGCCGCCAGCCCCTCACGCACCGCCGCCAGGCACACCGCCTGAACGCTCTTCTCCCTTTCGAGGTCCAGGGCGGGCGGCTTGCCGGTGACGAGGCCGTGGATGCGCTTCAGATACTCGGTGCCGCCCAGGTCCTCATGCGTGTCGCCCAGCAGCATCACCACATCGCCCGACCGCTTGAAGCCGGGCGTGCAGTGCCGCCGGACATCCTGGAGCACCCCCACCACCCCCAGGACCGGTGTCGGATAGACGGCCGTGTCCGGCGTCTCGTTGTAGAAGCTCACGTTGCCGCTCACGACCGGCAGCCTGAAGCTCCGGCAGGCGTCGGCGAGACCCTCCACGCACCGCGTGAACTGCCAGAATCGATCGGGCTTCTCCGGATTGCCGAAGTTGAGGCAGTCCGTCACGCCGGCCGGCTCGGCGCCCACGCAGACCAGGTTCCGGGTGGCCTCCGCCAGGACCAACTGCGCGCCCTGGTAGGGGTCGAGGTAGCAGTAGCGCCCGTTGCCATCGGTGGTGACCGCGATCCCCTCCTGGTTGCCCTTGAGCTGGAGCACGGCCGCGTCGCTGGGCCCCGGCGCCACCACGGTGTTCGTCTGGATCATGTGGTCGTACTGCTGGATCACCCATTCGGCGCTGGCGATGTTGGGGCTGGCGAGGAGGTTTCGGAGCACCGCCCCCACGTCATCGTCCTGCGGCAGCTTGGAGAGATCGGCCGACTGCACCTCCCGATAGTACGCCGGCTCCTCGAAAGGCAGGTGGTAGGTGGGCGGGCTCGCCAGCGCCTTGGCATCCACCTCGGCGACGATTTCGCCGCCGTCCCGCACGCGAAGCAGGCCGTCGCCGGTGACCTGCCCGACAACCACAGCGTTGAGCCCCCACTTGCGGAAGATGGCGAGGACCTCGTCGACGCGGTCCTTTTCCGCCACCATCAGCATCCGCTCCTGGGACTCCGACATCATCATCTCCCAGGGCTCCATGCCCGGCTCTCGCCGAGGCACCTTCTGCAGGTCGACGTCCATCCCGTGCTC
>Ga0307377_10002545_pt1 | contig 21474 bp, 31 predicted proteins | sample TR3MG_FD_202535 | JGI IMG/M metagenome (GOLD analysis project Ga0307377, IMG submission 202535) | Soil microbial communities from Risofladan, Vaasa, Finland - TR-3 | ecosystem: Environmental > Terrestrial > Soil > Coastal area > Acid sulfate soil | place: Finland: Risofladan, Vaasa | collected...
TTTTTTTCTTTTTTATTATATAAATCGTACAGAAACGATAACATGTGCACGCCTCCTAGAAAATATCCCAAAATATGCCTAAACCTCTCACAACCCCACACTGACACCGCCCAAAATAGTGAAATCACCCTTTGGATCAATTGTAACTGTAGGTACTATGTATAGATTTTTAATCAACGGAATGTGCGTTCCAATATTATATCCCACTGGAGAGAGTAAGAAGTTAAATCTCTGTTCTAAAGCTTCGTATCCTAAACCAACACCAAGAAAAACCCACTCAGGAACCAATTTAGTTCTACCATAAGAGGCTATAAACATCTGTATGTTTGGAGTAACTGCCCATTGAGGTTCTTCAGTAAGATACACGCCTGTACCTACGCCCAGATACAAAGAAGGGGACAGTCTGAATTTAGACTTGGGATACTCTTCCACGAATTTCGAATCATCGATTTTAATATCGTACTTTTTCCCTTCTACCTCGACACTAAACTTGTTATAAACGTAGTGACGACCTTCTTCATCCTGCCCCAACACATTTACGACTTGGTAATTGCGGGAATGAACAACCAAATCCCAAGGCTCTTGTTCCCAAGCCTTAAACCCAACCTCTCCCCAAGGAACTTTCTGATCGTTAGTGAAAGGTTCGCTTAACTTTAATTTTTGTTGCGCTCGTTGGTAGTTCCAAGGATCTAAATCATCTCCTGGTAGGGGTTGCTCGTCTTTTGGACGTGGAACAGAGGTGTCAGAAGAGATATCTTTACCTTTATATCCTACGGTTACAACTTTAACAGCCCCTACACCTTTAATTTCACCATCAAGCTTCTTTAAATCGTCACGAATGGGCTTTAATTTGGTGTCTAAACTCTTGGCATAAGCTTCTAAACTCTTTTCTGTCACATATTGAGCTTGGGCTCGCGCAATCTTATCGGTAAGTTGCTTCTGTTCTACTAACGAATTTGCAATAGCCTCCTGCTTTTCCATTGCATCGTACTGATATTTAATAATTAACAGTAATGCGGCAATAAGAGCCAGGACCGCAGCTACTATACTAACTTTCCATCTCCAATTCATGAGTCTTCTCCTGGATCTATACCAAATTGTTCGTATAGATCGCGGTCCGCCTCATATATTTTACGCTCGGCAATGGTTATACAGGGTTGATATCGATCAATAAAACATTGCAACTCCGGATTGCCGGAAAACTCCACAATTAGTTGCCCAAACTCTTGTCTGACCGTAACTACCGGATTCTGATAACGCATTCTACACAACATCTCATCCACCGCCACTATCCAGGCAGTAGGTATGTTGATAAATTTTATAGAAGGATGACGATCTTGCAAAGTTTCTAAATCAGAATCATTAAAATCATGCCGCGCGTCAAATATTCTTTTAAACTCTTTAAACATTTAATTCCTTAAAATGGTACATAATAAATATTATAATTCACCATTTTCCTCCAGCTTTTTTATCTTATCTTCCCGCCACTCATTATATTTGGTAAGTTCTTTTTCGTAAACGTCTTTATCTTTTTGGTATTTGTGCCACTGGTTATTGCTTTTCTTTTGACCAGCTTTCCATTTCTTCATCTGCCCTTTATAATCCGGATTTTTAACTTCATAATAAACTTTAATGCCGGCAGTGTGGTATTCCGAAGGTTCATCACTCGAAAATGTTTCTACACGAACTCGGTCTAGCGTAATGTGTTTCGGAATGCCGTTTAAAATTTCCGATAATGATATGGGTTTTGCATCAGTTATGTCTGAAGCTCCTTCGGCATCGTCTACAACTTCATACGCCGGGGCGCCATTATCTTTATAAAAATCTACCGACACATGAATTTTATCATACATCAGGTTCGATAAATCTTCCCTATCCATGTCCGGATGTTTATCAATAAACTTCTGCACTTCGTTTTTGGTTTGATATACATAAACCCGCTCTATTTCCTGGGGTCTATATAGATAATCTTCATTATTAGGTGGTTGAACGGGTAGAGTTGGTTTTTTCATGACATGTTTTCTTGTAATTTACAATAACAGTTTGTACAAATATGATCTTTTTTACAGTTACTATGGTCGTCTGGAGGAGAATATAGTATTCCTCCTGGTTTTTCTAGCGGTTTTTTGCACCAAGCACAGTGGAACACTAACCCTACAACGCTGGAGACTTTAATACTGTCGCTCATATGCAATTAAGAGTGTCTTTAACTAGCTTTAGATCCGCACAAGCATCCTGCTTGGCTGGTGGATTTCTTAAAAGAAATGCCGGGTGGTAACTGCAAACCACATTATATTCGCTTTGATCTAATTTTATCTTATGAATCTTCCCTCTGCGGCTCGATAAATTCTGACCAATAGTATCCGGCAACAATCGGTCAGCTGCAGTTGCTCCCAATGCAACAATGATAAAAGGATCAATAACCTGCAATTGCATATCTAAATAATCTGCGCAAGCTTTCATTTCTTCTGGGTCGGGCTTACGGTTACCAGGCGGTCGGCACTTTACTGTATTGAGTATATACACATCCTCACGCGCGTATCCCATAGACTTAATCATATTGTCTAAAAGCTTGCCGGCACGTCCTACAAATGGTCTACCCTGTTCCGCTTCAGTGCTCCCAGGCGCCTCCCCGCAGAACACAATCTCGGCATTCGGGTTTCCTTCACCAGGAACAACGTGCCCACATTCGTTGGCAAGTTCACAACCAGTACATGCCTCGATTTCACCAGCAATCATTTTCAACAAACGTTCTTTAGGAGTCATTTTCTTCTTCCGTTCCTGGAGTATGAACGAAACCTAAAAGTTTTCCGCCATCTTCCATTTCAGCAGCAAGATATCCCCAACAATTATCATGTTTGCCGATTAGTCCATTTAATATACCAAGTAACCCAACTTCTGGATTATCACCGTTCTTATCGCACTGAACTTGTACCGTCTCGTGATTTTTAAGCTCATCGTTACAGGGTACTCGGGTTTCAATGAGATTTTTTATAGCATCATGATCGGTTTGTACCAACTCGTTTAAAATTTCTATGACTTTGTCTAAATCTAAACTAGGCATCTTAATCTCCTAACGCTTTTATTTCACCAACGTTTTGAACTTTCACCGGAACACCATATATTTCTGGATTTAATTTCTGATTGCCGGACACGTTCACAACAACACAGTATCCGCCCAGTTCATCTTTAGATATACCAATACCACGATACCAATCATTACCCCGCAGCTTGTTTTTCAATATTAACTTAGCTGCTCTAGCTTGTGCCTCAGTTGCCATTTAATCTCCCGATGATCCAAACCCTCCGGTTCCCCGGCTGGCATTTCTTTCTTTACAAAGCTGATCGTATTCTTTATTAGAAACTTTACGAATCGTCATGCTTTCCCGAATAACCGGTCTAACTTGTCCGATACGCTCACCGAATTCAATATGAATTGGATGGTGTCTAAAAGTGTTTTGTAGAAAGCCAGGATCGGGTAAAGTAGATTCATTGTTAAAATGTCTACGATACGGTCCTTTATCTAAACTATCGTAACCCAAATAATCACCATGAGAACCATCTGGCTTCATCCACTCGTACTGTGGCGTCCAAGTTGTTACCGGAATGTATTGGCACGAAAATAATATTTCATTTTCGAATGTTTCATCTATAACGCCGTACAGAGAGTGCAAATGTTTTTTTGCATGCGTAGACGAGCGTGGACGCAGCTCTAACCACCACTCTGGCGGCGCAAACATGCGAATTCCCAGTCTAATTTTAGCATGCTCGAAAGGATATAGCTGAACTCCACCCGGCTCGGCACATCTTACATCCCAGCCGGTCGCCTGTTCATCGGCGCGTTCAGGAATGAACTCTGATTTGCTATATTGTTCTAAATCTTCACGCAAAGCAAATATAAAATTAGGAACTTCAATCGTCATCTGGTAAAGATGGTTCCACTCCTGCGCGGCTCGACAACATGCAATGGAATTTTTCAGCTATTTTTTTGAACTGATCAAATTGCCACTTCGTATTATTTCCATACCCATATGTATCGTGGAATTGACGGTGGTGAACGCCACAAATGCTGACGCCATTTTCTAGTGCATACCTATCCTCTACACACCAATCCCAGCTATCCAAATGGTGGCTTTCTAAATAAACACCCCGCTTGAAACAAATACAACACTCAAATGAGCTATTTACCTTAATAGCTTTTGCCCACTTTTTAAACATGGGGTCATCAGATCTGTCGTCATCTTCCCACATCACGCAATTAAATCTTGTAACCGCTCCTGGTTTTGTTCAATCCAAGCTGCTACGCGCTTCTCTTCTTGCTCAGCAGGAGATTCTCCGCCAACAAACCCTTGCTGAGCCTCGAACGTTCCTACGTGTCCCTTTTCGTGCGCCAGTACTATAGCAGAAGCGACCACCGGATTGGCGTTGTATTCTTGAGCTTTTTGCGATACCATCCCTAAATTAATATTAATAACCGCAGGATCCTTATCTGGACCAGATTCTACATGTCCAAAATGAGGAGATACGCCAGCTTTGATTTTCCTAACTCCAACGAAATATTGTGGATTCATCCTCTTCAAAACCTCAGTTGCCTTCTGAATAACAGGCTGCATCGGTTCCACTACTACATTGGGAGATTCTAACTCAACATCCACGTCTGTTGGTTGAGCCATTTTAGTTAAAATCGTGGCAGCATCTATATAATTAGAAAAAGTTTCTAAACATTTTGGACAAGTATCCAAAACGATAGACCCTACTTTAGTGACCGTAATTTGATAATCATGGCACTCGTTGCCACAGACCTGGCAATTGGCAGAGCTGGAAACCTTAATTCTATTCATATCTATATGTTTATCTATTACTAGCCAGTTTGGCGTCGAGAAGCGGCGTTATACCACCAATATTGCGTAAATGTTGCTTAGATACCCGGGCGGTAAAGCCAAAATCAGTAAACCAATCATTAAAGCACTTACTCATATATTTAACGAAAATGCTGATATTGAATATAGAGAACCTTTTTTTGGTGGGGGCTCGATTGGTTTAAAATTATTAACAGATATTCAAGTACAAAAAGCTTGGATAAATGATTTCGATAAAGGAATGGCAGCCCTTTGGACTGCCACTATAATTGATCCGGAAGGTTTAAAAGAACGAATTCAGTCATTTACCCCGTCAACAAAACACTTCTATGAATTTAAAAATGACTTACTAAATGTTCCAGATATTCACGATATCACTGATGTTGGTTTTAAAAAGCTAGCTGTACATCAGTTATCATACTCTGGACTAGGAACTAAATCTGGTGGTCCGTTGGGCGGTGTAGAGCAGAAATCTCAGTATAAAATAGATTGTCGTTGGTCACCAAAGACATTATACAAAAACATAAACAAACTTCACGCCTTATTTTCAGCTACAGATATACGTGGGAACAAGTGTTGGAGCCGAGACTTTAAAGAATTAATTATGGACGACAACTGCCCAGCATTTATGTACCTAGATCCTCCATATTTCATCAAGGGCAATGAGATGTATCAGCATGGATTCAGCATTGAGGACCATGAAAGGCTTGCTGATTATTTGCGCAAAACAAAACACCGATGGGTATTATCCTACGACGATTGCGCAGAGATACGTAAGTTATATAGTTGGGCAACAATTAAAGAAATAAAACTTAAGTACACAATAAATACGGTAAGAAACAAGGTAGAGCTGTTAATTACTCTTTAATTCGAAAGTCTTCAGATATACTTTTGTTCCAGTCGCTACGGAGTTTATTTATAGCTTCACCTGGTATTTGACTAACAGAGGTGGGATAGACCAGTTGTAACATCTTATGAATGCTATCTGGTTTAGGTATTTCTTTAAAGATAGCAACTATTCTATTAGATCCCTTAAATCTTATGGGTTCATTAGAACGAGCAGTGAAGTTGAATAAATCCGATACTTCCCCGGGACGCGCTAGTATATGTAAAGTGCGCGTCATTTGATCCTGATACTGTTTAAAATCTTGTTCTGCCTGGGCACGAATAGGTTGAGGAACTTTGCCAAAACCAAAATCATAAGCAGCAACTCTATCCCAATCACTAACGTAAGCCGCCTGCCGGGCTGCTGCTATTATAAAACCATCACTTAAAAGCTGCCTAACTCGTTTAATAACGTTAGGATGAGGTTTACTTTTTAAACTTGTAATAATATGATTTATATTATTTTCAATATAATCCTTTTTGATTTCTCTAGTACGTTCGTCCGGATTGCTGATAGCTTGAATATATGCAGCTCCAATTAAAAAGTCAGAAAAATGAGAAGGAAGAGGATTTCTCAATCTCAATAAAGCATCTTCATCAGCTACCAATGATTGAGGCTGTACAGATACTATTACCAAAATTCGGGCTAGACTACCTCTACGATTGCCAGCTCCCAAAGCGGTAAGCAAATTGCCAGTCAAATATATGCTTTGCAATGATTGGCGCGATGGCATGTATATGCTAGCGTCAGAATCTTCTGCCCACGCTCTTTCTTTTGGATCGGGGATAAGACCTTGACTAAAAATGCTGGGTAAAACATTCTCAGCAGTACCGTGATATAAATAAATCGACTGAGCCTTAGCAGCCTTTTCAAATAAAGAAGCTAGCCTATCTATCTTATCCCACATATACATATATGAGATTAGTCACGGTGAATTCTTAGCCCAATAGCGCTCCTAATATTGTAATGAGCACCAATATAATTAAAAAGACTGCGCCGATTGGCCAAAGTGCAGCATTAATAAATACTCTACTTAATGGGTTTTCAGTGACACCAGCACACATGGCGCCTAAAATAAGCAGTACAACAAATACTACTATATAAATTATAATCCAAGGAGTCATTAAAAAATTCCGTACCCTCCTATTCGGATATGATTTTCTTCATGACTAACGCGCTCCCATTCGAACGTATCGTCGCCTAATTTAACGATATCTAAATAAATATCAACAAAACCTTCTTCATATATTCGATGATCAGAATAATCTATACAAGAGGTATCTACTCCCGCCTCTTCTAACATGTCAGTCTGTTCCTGATCTATAGAGCACCCACTATAATCATCAAAATCTACACCCACTTCCTCTATAAAAGAGAATCCAACTTTTTTAGTCCCTACAATATAAGCCTCGTCCATCTCAGGTTTAGTGAGATTACTACGTATAGTAGTGATAGAAGCTCGTCCATGACCATCATGCGACCAATCACCAAGAATTAAATTGATTATATTATTCAAACCTGAACTCCACAACTGGCAAAAAACGAATTCATTTTACTGTACTCACACGATTTTTTGCGTACATCTTGTAAATAAGTATCGTAAACTGCTGTTTTTATAGTTCTAAATTTGGGCAAACGCATAGTCCCAAAAGCGTTTTTATAATCATTTTTCAATGACACCCAGCTAGCAAAGCCACGCAGCTCACACTCCATTTTTACCCGGTCAAACAAGACGAATGCTATAACATCACTATCTTTGCCACTAATGAATAGATCGTCACATCCGCTATGTTTCTTACCAGACACTGCTCCCTCTATTGTGTTGGGTTTAGAATCGGTACCAATGTTAAACACAAACGATGCTCCATACTTGTCAGCCGTTTCTTTTGTACAACTCTTGACTGCCACGTCTAATTGTGTGCCAGTGCCAACAATACTACGATCCAAAGAGTAAGTCAAGTTCCATGGTGCGCTGAAGTTATACTTCAGATCTGGATCCCAACTCTTTTCTTTCTTACCATATACTTTAAAATCTGGATTAGTAGGTAAGTCCGGACACCCATGACTAATTAAAAACTCATTAACAGCACACTCTGGCAGTTTGCTATCAATTATGTTTTGTTTAACTTTCCAGCGGTCCGCTCGGCGCTGGTGTTGCATGTAATTCATGTAATCTTGGTCGGAACAAATTTGATCTGCAAAGTCCCAAACCTTTTTCTCATATTTGCGAATATCAATTACACACTCTTGACTTCCAAAAATAATCATTTCACCCATAAAATTCTCCAATACAAATATAGAAAACCACCACGCTGGCGGCTCTCGATTAGTTAATACCAAGAAAATAATCCCACTGTGGATGCTGTGGATGTATTCCTATTACCTCGTTGGCTAAATTAACATTAGGCACCTTTGGCGTTTTTAATAAACGCATCCGTGCCTCTTCCGGAGTACGATTACCTTTTCTATTATTACAATTAAAACAAGAGGTGACGCAATTTACCCAAGTAGACTTACCACCACGAGCACGCGGAATTACGTGATCAATGGTTAATTTTGAAGTTTTAAAAGATTTACTACAAAACTGACAGGTAAACCGGTCACGCCTAAACACACCAATACTGTTATAACGCATGCGACGCGGTATCCATCGAACATAATACTTCAAACGAATTACCGCTGGTAACTTCATTGAACCGCAACCCCAGCGAATTATTTCATCCCACTCAGCGCACACCTCTACCTTATCCTTTACAAAAAGCTTAATAGCTTTCTCTGGCGTGACGAAGGATATAGGTTGATAAGTGGAGTTTAATAAAAGAGTTTTCACTTCTTTTTCTGTAATCTTTTTATAGAATCTCTTATATCTTCGCCCTTGTTAGGTCCAGGAAGTTCTAACCCTACGCAAGTCCAACCAGGACGCAGCCGGCGAGAAAACATTTCCAAAGATTTAACACCCGGGTACATCTTTTCCAAACGATCTTGTAGCTCTTCCGGCTTTTCGGAATGAATTGGGAGGGCAGGACCAACAAAAACTGAACGTTGAGATTTGTTTTTAAGCAGTTTGCTAACCTTACCTCGCGTTCCAATCAAACATAACTCGTGCGTTTGCCTAAATGTTCTTCCCAAGTTGAAATTTAAAATACTATTTAAATCGAAGTCTTCCACAATTTCTTTAACTATATTAATAGTGGTTTTAAAAGATAGACGCTGATAATTATAGAGACCTTTACGAAATCTTTTCACTAACGGGTACAGCGGGTCAACCTTAGTCTTGACCCAAATCCAAGTCTGCTTCTGCTGAAATCCCCAAGCATTCATAGTTTCAAGTCCATCAGATAACATTGCGGACGGAACCCACAAAGCTAATACAGAATTGTCCGCAGCAATAGATTTTACATCTAGATTAATAATATCTTTAGTTTTAAGAACTTTGTATTGTGAAGATGAGCTACGCTTAACGTCACTCATCTTTAACGAATCCTGAAACTGAAATGGAGGATCGGCTACTATTAAATCATATTTCATTATTAATCTTCGTCGCTTTCTTTTAAAATCACATCAATCTGTGCCAATACAAGATCGATTTGAGACACCTTTGCATCAGTTTTAAGCGAAAATTTCTGCTCGATAATATCCTGTCCTTGTTTTTTGAGACCGTTGGCTTTAACTAAATCATTAAATGACGGCTTGCTTACATAACCATCGTGTTCCATTTGATACAAATCTTCTAAATTCTCGATAGGCAATCCTTGAAAAGGATCTCCCTGCACATGCCGAGTCATGATTTTCTCATACCCTTCACGCAACTTAATTACAGTTTCAGTGCTTTGCCTCAGCTCTCCAACTATCTTCTGAGTAGCGTAAAACTTATCTGCAACGTCTGGATCATGCTCAATTTTATCGCACAATTCGCGATATCGTTTATTAACTCTTCGTTTGTGCCAAGGATTTTTGCGTTTTTTTTTGGGAATATCTTTGGTCATTTGAGTATAATATCTACACCGAGGCTCTCTAAATAACTTGCCAAAATACTCCTATAATTGGTAAAGCCTTCCCGCTCCCAACAAAGAAGAGTGTCCCCATTTTCAAATGGCAACATATCTCTAGGTTTCTTACCTTCTTTATCGGCATCTATACGTATGCTGTCGAAAACATTATCTAATTGGCGCTTATACCCATTTACAAATAACTCTCGCGCCGCTGCTTGATCTTCCAATTGTTTAGCTCGATATTCCGTTAACAACTCTTCATCAGGAATACCAAACGACCAGGCTCCAACCACTTTAAAATCAGCAGGTTTAGTGCTTGATATAGCAATTTTACGACCAGGACCATGGTTTTCGGGTTGCAAATAGGAAGCCATATATATTTTCACTGGATTATACCTTTACCGTATCTTGAACAGAAGTTTCATTAGAATTAGGAACTTCGATGAAATAAGAACACTCTACCGGCTGTTTGGTGGCAGTTCCTTTTTTTGAAATACTAACAGCGTATTTTCCTGGAATAAGCATTTGTGTCCATTTGCCAGTATTATTTGTTTTAGATGATCCAACCAGCTTATTCTGTGAATCAAAAATCTCCACACTGGCTAGACAAACATTCCTATTATCTGCTTCATATACTATTTTCTGTTGAACAGGAATCCTCTTTTGCTGAACCGGATCGTTAGTGTATCTAACATCACGCCGCTTTCCTTGCGGAGCCTTTTCGACTTGCAAACCTTCGTCTGGCTGATATGGTTCGAAATTAACCTCTTCCTCTTCCCTTACATTGTTTAAGGTACCATCCGGTGCCGATATTACAGAAGGTTTTAATCCTGGTATTCGTTGAGGAGTTTGCTGAGGTTGAGGTTGAGGTTGAGGTGACTTCATTCCCGCAGGTATCTGTTGATGCTGCAAACCACCAGGAGTCTGTGCGTAATATTGTTTTTCTTCTTCGGTTATCGGTTGTGTTAAAGCTTTCTCTAACGCACTAACTTGATTAACCAGTTTCTTAAGCAGCATATCCATATTTTTAAAATAATGTTCTTGCTGATTAACACGTTGCTCTAGAGAGAGCAAAACTTCAGATGCTTTTCTACTCATCGATAAAAATCCCCACGTTAACTTTTAATCTTTTCAATACAATAAAGTTATCAACCTCCACGTCATTTTCCGCATCAGCCAAGAGGTCTGCCAATGTTTCTTTAATTATTTCTATTGTGCCAGCACAGATAACATTATCATTGTATAATAAAACACAGTTGCCGGGTTGAAGCGAGTCCAAACCAAAGCCTTCCTCCTCTTTATCAAGCCCTATATCATCCTCAATCTCCTGTCCGGTTTGAGGTACAACGGTTGGAGGTCGAGGAGTTTCTGGCTCTTCTAGCGCTTTTGTCCACATAATATCTTCATTGTTGCCGCTCTGAACAATGGTTTGCTTAGGAATTTCATGTTTAGTATTCTTTTCTACAAATGAGTGCGCCTCAGCTTTATCCATTGGATACTCAACTGGCTGCGCACCCAAGCGTTCATGTTCGGGTTGATAAGGTTCCGGATGGGCAACTCTCCTACCTCTGTAAGGGTTTTTAAATAATACATCGTCACTCATGTTTTGTCCTCATTCTGCTGCTGCCGCCTCTGTTGCTGTCTATCATTCTTTTGTTCTTGCTTTTTACGCATTCTCTTGTCCCACTCCCCCGAAGCCATCAAGCGTTGCTTAGCGGCAAATGCTAAACGACGCTCACAGGATTCCTTGCGTTTGCGACGTTTTTTGTCGGAGGGTTTTTCATAAGATTGCTTTTCTTTATATAGCGAGATTATTTTTTCTTTTTGCACTAATGATTTAAATGCCCGAAAAGCAGATTCAAATTCTTCTCTGGACTCCCCACGTATTCTAACCTGGGTTGGAGAAACTTGAGCCTGAATTCCATATAAATTGTGTTTTCTACCATATTTTTTATCTTTATTATACATTATTCGAGACCTATATGTTCATGATGTGCAGACACAAAACCATCTTTAGCCTTCTCCTTGTCAGCTAACAGTTGATCTTTAGCTTTTTTAATGTCAGTTAATGTAGGTTTGTTCCTACCAGCGTGGATAGAATTGAAAACCGAAGTTAAATAAAGCTCCTTCAAATAAGCGTAGGAAAAGTTATGACTAACACCTTCCTTAGCTATTTCAGCATAATCCCGGCGACGAATAGTATTACCAAACCAACGCTTGAGATATTTAATCGACATCTCCTCGTTCGGCAAAGGGATTTCCCATTTCCTATCAAACCTGGATGGACGATCAGTAATAGATTCTTTTAACTTGCTCAAATCATTTGCGGTAGCAATTACTAAAATGCCGTTATTAGAATGGACACCGTCCATCAAGTTTAAAAAATGAGACAAACTGACAGTAGAACCCAATAGTGTATCTAAATCTTCAATATATAAAAGACCAGGCTCCTGCTCCTGTGCGTAATCAAATGCCTCTGTAATAGTGTCGTCGGTGGTTTGCGTGCTGGTGTGTACTGTTACTGGTTTAAAATCGTAATTAGAAATGATAGTACGAATGGCGGTAGTTTTCCCGCATCCTACATTTCCCCACAATAATATACCCCTCTTCCAAGGAACTTTGGCAGTTTCATATATCTTTTTAGCAGAAAGAAAACCTTCGACTGAATTGCGGATATCCTTTTTTAAATCACTAGGAAGAAATAAATCTTCCCACTTTAATTCACGAGTATAAGGATACCCATCACCTCCCACAACATGAATCTCTAAATGATCTCGGTCACGTTCTGTGAGCCACTTATCAAATTTATTCCTAAAATCTACATAACGCTGAAAATGTTTCTGAGGAACTACTACGAAAAATGACACCTCATCTTCGTTTTGGTTCCCTTTGTGAAACAAAGCAGCATGCAAAAAGGTCAGCGGACCATACTTAATCTTAAAAACACCTTGAGCCATGAAGTGCTCGAAATCATGATCACTCTTCCATGAAGCAATAGAATCCCGATATAAACAGCTTATTTGTACATTATGTTGCTCACAAAATTCCATGAAGCTGCCATCGATAACGATCTTATTATGGATGTAACATCCTAATAATTCAGTATCTTTAATCCTGAGATCTTTAGCAAAGGTATTTTTAACCCAATGCATTAAGTCAACTAAATCTTCGCGGGGACGTTCTCCAGCGGTAAGTTTCCGATCCCATTTATATTTTGGCTGAAATATTTTAAGACGATCTTCACTGAGATGTTCCTGTTTCTCTACTTCTTCTTCAGTTAAGTCGCTATAAAAATCAGCTTTAAAAGTTGTCATTTAGTTTTTTTCTTTTTCTTTCTTGAAGCGCTGAGAATTTTTTTAGTTGCTTTCTTACGCTTCGGTGGTCTAATCTTTACTGGATCTACCCAATCATTGATGGCATCCTCGGGTAAATCCTCGACATGTTTGCAATTCGGATATCCCATGCATGCTAATTTTTTCTGTCCTTCACCGCTACGATAAAATATCGTCATGAACAGCTCTTCACCACAATCAGAACACTTCTTTCCAAACGGTATCTTTGCCGACCCTTTACATTTGGGAAAGTTTTCACAAGAATAAAAAGGTCCGAACTGTCCGTCTCGACGGCACATACCTCCATTACATTTAGGACACTTAATACCTTTTACTAATTTCTTTTCAAACGGTTTTTTAACAACAGGTTTACCATCAACTACATCTACACTTAAAGTTCCCTTACATTCTGGACGGTTTATACATGCTAAATAAAATCCAAACCTACCATGTTTTAATATAGTTTTTTCTTCACAAGCAGGACATTTAATGCCGTAGTCTGGAGATTCGTGAGCCTCCGCCTGCTTACACTCCTTCTGAAATGGAATAAAAAACTCATCCAACATTTCAACATATCCTAATTTCCCATCGGCTATCTTGTCCAGCCTGGTCTCCATTGATGCGGTATATTGATAATCCATAAATTTGAAATGTTTAGTTAAAGAATCTACTACCTTTTTTCCTAAATCGGTAGCATGATATGATTTTTTAATAATATCTACGTAATTACGCCCGCGAATTTTATCAATGATAGAACCATAGGTGGAGGGGCGTCCGATACCTTTCTTCTCTAACTCGTCCACCAAACTAACTTCGGTGAATCTTGGCGGTGGTTGAGTAAACTTCTGTTCCGCTTTTACCTTGGGTGGTACTAAAACAACTTTATCCTTAGTTGCTAATGGAGGTAGTTGCACATCATCTTTGCCAAGATTTTTATGATCAGTTGCAATGGCAAGCCAACCATCGTACTTTAACGTGCGCCCATTTGCTTTTAATAAATGAGCACTTGATGATTCTACCGTAACACTCATAGTGTCATATATGGCTGGTTCCATTTGAGAGGCAACAAATCTTTCCCAAATGACACGGTACACCTTTTGATGTTCATCGCTAAGGAAAACCTTCGTGGGTTCCTGTAAAATATCAGTCGGTCGTATACACTCGTGCGCGTCTTGAGCAGACCCTTTGCTACCATAAATATTAGGTTTAGTGGGGACTTTGTACTTCTTTTTGGTTAAATAATCTCTAACCTCTTTGAGAGCTTCAGGTTCTATTCTTCTAGAGTCGGTACGAATATATGTGACAAGCCCAGATTCATACAACGACTGAGCAGCTCGCATAGTTTTTGAAACTGAAAAGCCATACCTGCCGCCCACTGCCTTCTGTAAACTAGGAGTAGTTAAGGGTGGTAATGGATTGCGATTCTTCTCTTTCGAAATCACCTCCTTAATCACATAAGAATCTTTGTCAAGATCTGCTTTAATCTTTTTTGCAACTTTCTCATCGGTTACTTTTTTCCCATACTTAGCTACAAAACTGTCCGATAAATTTGCAGGCTTGGCTAAGCTGGTGTGGATATTCCAATACTCTTCTGGTACAAAGTTTTCTATCTCACGCTCACGGTCCACAATAATACGTACCGCAACTGACTGGACGCGTCCCGCAGATAGATGTGGTCCAAAAAAGTGGCGCAGCTGTTCGCTTGCCATGAAGCCCACAATTCTATCCAACACTCTGCGAGCCTGTTGGGAATCAAATAAATCTTCATTTAATTCCCCGGGGTTGCTAACAGCTTTGTTGATTGCGGCTTTGGTTATTGCATTGAATAATACACGTTTGATTGGCTTGCCGGTAGACTCCAAGCAATCTTTTAAATGCCAAGCAATTGCTTCACCCTCACGATCCATATCTGTAGCTAAATATATATTTTTAGCTCCAGTGGCAGCATCAATTAATGACTGTACAACGTCCTTCTTGTCTGGTAAAATTCTATACTTGGGTTTATAATCGTGTTCTAAATCAACTCCTAATGGAAACTGTTTGTTCCCAGTTACTAGATCAATAATGTGACCAACACTGGCACGGACTACAAATCCTTTACCAAGATAACTGGATATCTTTTTAATTTTATTAGGAGATTCTACAATTACAAGTGTATCTTTTGCCATAACTATTCCAATATTTCTTTAACAATAGTTTCTTTACAACTGAGTAGCTCTCCCCAAGCGTATGTTACATCTCTTTCTGTTTTAAATTCTGTATTGTTATTATTATCAGTACCTAAAGCTACCTCTTCTCCACACCTATTGCATTCTACGTCAATAGTAAAATCATTATTATTAAAAAATTGTTCCGTCTTCTTTACAAAATTATGCGATAATAAATTGTCTGCCAATTCCGGACTCCACTTTCGTATCCCGTCGGCATTTAATTTTAATAACTTTTTCAATTTTAATAACTTTTTCATTGCACACGTCGAAATGTAGACTTGCGAATTTTTGTTTTAACTTGGTTCTGACCTTCTTTTAAATCCAAACGTTCCAGCCTAACATTTCCAGGGCTCACTGTAAAAGCCTCCATTGAGCTAAGCTCCAGCACCATTAGTTTTTTGGAAGCAGAACAGTCTAACATCATTAATTTTTCATTAACCCAAGGACCGTTAGAGCTATGTCCACAAATAACCGTCTTGTCCCAGGGAATTTCTTTGCCGGCAGATACAAAACTTTTAGCCATCTGAAAAAGAGAACGATCCCAAATAAAAGTTTCCATCCACGATGGATCTAACGGTTGCGTTGGATCACACCCTCCATGAACAAAAATACAATCGTTGGTCTCATAATACAAATATGTTTCATTCTTTAAAAAATCAATATGATGTTTTGATATTAAATCGCTTACTCTCTCTGGAGGTAGAGAGAGCGTATCGCTGAGATCTATACTGGTAGTTTTGGCATAGGACTCGACAGTTTTCCTACCACCTTCTTGCATCCAAACGGCAAAAGGAGAAGGTAAATCTTTCTCCCAATTGTGAGCAATTTCTCCAATAGCCGCCAGCATTAACCATTCATGATTACCAATTAAAGGTATAACCCTGTCGCCAAATTTCTTAACTAAAGTTATAACATATTCCACCACCTTGGCAGAATCCGGTCCACGATCTATATAATCGCCAAGAAATATAATCTTATCCGAATCACGCAGAGGAAGGATGCGCTTGCAGATGGCTCGTAAGCAATCGTACTTCCCATGAATGTCAGGAATTACGTACGTGCATGCGTTTGTAGGTCGCCATCGACTCACTACAACACCTTATCCACACATTTAGCCAAAGCCCTCTGGTCAATATTTAATTCATTTATCATTAAACGAACATAACGATACTTAGGTTTCAAAAACAACTTGCCCAGCCAGCTACGGATATTCTTACGTCCAATAATCGTACCATTCTTGGTACGAAAAATTTGGTGACCTTCATCAACAACAATTAATTGGTTAATTTCTACTTTACCAACTATCCCATACCCAACGGGATAACCGGTAAAGAAATTGAACTGTGTGCCATATACCGGTAATTCTACCGATTCTTCCGTTGTCATTATAGATCCTCTGTCTAGAACCAACCTTCTCCTGGCTCCCTAATTTGTGGTGCGTAACCAAAGTTTCGGGCAATATGAGCCGGGTGTGACACAGCTTTAAACATTATCCTAGCAACATCTAGGGGTTTATCTATTTGCCACCTATAAGCTACTGCTAAATTATGCCAAGCTGTGTGCAATAATACACCCGTCTGGTTCTCAGGCAGCTGCCATAATGAAGCGTGACAAACAATGGGGTGGTTTTCTAACGGTTCTGGATATTGTTTTGCCCACTGATCTTTGGGCATAAACAGCATGGAGGTTCGGTCAGGAACGTTATTTAACGGCACTGCATCCATAAACCAAATAGCCCACGCCGGATTCTCAGACGGATCACGGAATGTAATCTTCACATTATCTGAAGCTACGAATCTTTCACCGTCTCCAATTCTAATCGAATATTTATCTGACAATTTAAATATATCCGCATATGCCTTTTGAGATTCCTCAAGTACGGAAATAATCTTACCCTGCTCTTTGTAATGTTCTAAAGCTTCCATAACCTCTACTTTCTCTATATCGCCGGAATTATTATACAGTTCTTTAAGAATTTTTGAGCCGACCTTTTTTAATACACCTGTGACGTCATATCTATCTTTATCAATTTTAGAAATAACCTCAGCAGCATTAGAATCATTTTCCGCCGAGGTATTGGTGAGCCTTGGGTATTCTGTTATTAATAAACAAGCGTCTATTACTTTACGCTCTGTAATCTGACCCACCTCAATATCAAAGTTAGGTTCAGGAATATATTGATACGCCGTAGCGGTATGATAACAAACATTATCCGGCACGCCGGTTTTAATATAAGTTGAATCATTACTATATTTACGAGTTGGATTTAGCCCATCAAAATAAACAGATAATTTCTCCTTCATATTCCGCAGAAGCATATACTTCTCGGCATCTGTAAGGTTGTCCATCAAATATAAATTCTTAACTTCTTCTTTTTCTTCTGGGGGGAGTCCTAATCTTTCTCGCAAAACATCAGTAGAAACTTCATCTTTTTTATTAGAACTGCTGAGAGCCCGATTTAAAAACGCTTTATATTTTGCAGTCGCAACCGAAGTACCTGTAGGAACGCTTTGCGAAGCTTCAATAGTTTTGATACTCCTAGACTTACCCGGACGAGTATGAAAAGGCTTTGGTGGCGCTGGTAAATTACTTGCAGGCTGAGCTACTGCGTTATGAATAGCTGCTGACGTAGGGGGTGGTGGTTTTTTAGCTTTATTAACAACTTGAGCCGATGCCGGAAGTTGATTGGCGAGGCTATTTATTTGATTAAATACCTGCTGTAATGCTTTATTACTTTGTTGCAACTGCTTATTGTTTTGATTTAAAGCTGGGGCTATTTTTTGTTTTAAATTCTTCATTAAATTCTTCATTAAAATCCACTACAATTCCATGAACTAACTCATGTATCATATTTATATCAGGTACTTTTGGTAATTTTGAGTTCTTCGCCACCTCAACAAGCGTAACGTCTTCTTTTTCGGCAAATTCAACAATTTGTTCATACGTCCACGCACCTGCACGAATGTCTCTTAATTCCTCAGCGTCTGGACGGTACACATTTACCTCGCCCGATTCTAAAATCTCACGAGCCATTCTGATAAGCCTTACCAAATGGCAGGCGTGCTTTGAATTACCGTGAATTCCAATATGCCCGTTTCTACGAGTTATTAAAGTGCCGTTGGGAACTGTAAAACACACGACACGATAGTTAGAGTCCACCGGAACTTTTTTAACATTATGCGATCTAATACATTTTTTAAACTGCTCCCGTGTTTTGTTGATGTGTACTTGATATATCCCATTATAAGGTCCATATAGGGAGGTTTCATAACCACACATTAGGGCTAGTTCTTGCACATCGTCAGCCAAACCTTTTAATGAACTGTAGTAAATCTGACCTCCATCCGGTCTGTCCGTACCGTCACCGCGATGTAAAGCTTCCAACAATATGTCCATCAACCTTTTGGAAAGAGTAAATGCCCACCTTGGTATTCTTTTACCCTTCTTAAAACCACAATCATTCACCATGCGCCATACTATAGTTTTATTTCTGATGGACAGAATCTTCTCTTGGATCGCTTTCTTACGAAATCCGTTGGGAGGATTTGTATATTCATACAACGAACTATTAACTTTATTTCCCCATTTGTTTTGAAACCTCGTTATGTGCCAACATAAACGTCCACCTTTTTTCTGAGACACGCGAATTTCTTTTGGTCCACGAGAAGTAAACTCTTCACTGTCCCATTTTGGTATCTGCCCCGGCTTAAACGCCATTGTACCATCAGATAAATACCACCCCATAATCCTCAAATACACACGCGGAGGAACTGGAAGGCTAGCGAATGCCTCAGTATTTGAATAGGTTGTTTTTTTAGGTGAAGGTGCTCTAAGAACCTCAAAAGTATCAGGTAACGTAGCTGCTACCTCTAATTTTAAATCGTATTTTTTTTCGCTGCGTCGCTCAATTTTACGATAAAGCATGCGATGGTTGGACGTTACTAAAGAATCTAAATGATTTCCATGCAAATTATATAGGTTACCACTATCAATTGTTCCGGCAAATTTATCAATTGGACGCTGATATTCCACACTAATATCAGACATATTTACAGTGGCAAGTCTATCTTCATCTGAAACATCTTCAAACTTTTTCCAACCCAGTTCAGTTAAAAACTCAGTATCATCTGAGTAGCAATCGTATCCGAACTTCTTTTCCAGTTCGGCACGATCAGGGTTGCGGTTCTTCAACCAACCCTGGTACTGATCCCACTCTTGTTTGGCTCTACGATATTTCTTTTCTTTGCCCAGAATTTCAAGGAAATTTTCACTAAACCCCTCATATTTAGCAACCATGTCGCGCAATGATTGCTCGGTAGAATTCCACTCAGCTTCGTCATCAAATTCATTTACCGGATACGGAGTCGAGCCATTGATTGCCAGCCAAGTGGCACGCATAATTTTATGCATTTCAGCTTTAAATTCAATCTTGGTATGCTCTGGTAGGTCGGTTTGCTCCACCATAAAAGAGTCCAACTCGCGCTGTATAAGAGCGTCAGCAGCACCTAGTTGATCTAAAGGAATTAATTTCTTATCAGAAAGTTTGAAGTCTTTCCGTTCCGGACACTTCTCTGGAGGTTGGTCCAACCATCTTTTGTGCCGTTGAATTCGTTTAAGCTGACTCAAAGCATAACCGCAGAAACGTGGCTTTGCTTGCTTCGATAGAAATAGGTGCTTGTTATCTAACAGTCGATCCATAATCGGATGTTTTACCAACTGAGTTTTAGGATCAGTAAAAAGGATTTCAATGATAGATGGGTTACAGGAGGCGGCGAGGCGTACAAACTTTGTAACCTCGTACACTTGCATGTCTGCTTCAGGCTCAACAATGCCTTTATAATGAGTCCAAACATGCTTAGTTTTGTCATCAGATGCCTGCTCGAATTTATCTTTAATTCCGATGTAGGTGTCCAACGGGGGCACTGCCACACCACGATAATCATAATCACTATCTGGAGACGCAAATCCATAAGCTCTTGAACCGGCAAGAGTTAGGAAAATTGTACGGGGACCAAGTTCAAAATTCATATCAAACCCTTTATACTGTGGAAAACATTTGTCAAGTAATAATCTCTTCAACAACTAACGCATTAATATCGTGTTGGATATTTTTTGATAGCTTTATGGTCCAAGAAAAGTGTTCATTGTCCGACAAAACATTTAACATTTTCTTTTTAGCATCTTTGTAACTGTATCCGGTCATTTGCATTATCTGAAAAAATCTAAATTTGCCACTAAATTTTAACTCATGAGCAGGTTTTATTCCAACAAAAGTTCTGACAATCTGGGGAGGGTTCTGAGATATATCTACTGTTCCCAATAAATATACCGATTTGCGGTCGCAATCTACAACTGTATACGGGTGAATCATCACTGGTAAAATATTATTCAATCTTCCGCTTCGTGAGCCCGGTGGTAACGGCATATCATTCTCCTAACGCTAATCTCCCTGCCACAATATCATTCAATTATATCTTTAATTGCTATTTCTCTTTGAGTAGTTTCTGGTAGAACATCGACAACCCATTTGAAATAACTATCGTGAACTATGTTATCTATTAGTTTCTTCTTCGCGTCGGCATAATTATCACCAATCACAGAAAATACATCTACATTACAATAACCTTTGCTAATAAGAGTAAGACTTAAAGCGCTTTCAGAATAAATGTCGGCACCAACTACCTCATAGGGAATTTTAGTGGTGTCGATAGTGGCAACTAGAAATGCTTCGCATTGCATTTTGTGTGGTCTCCGTCCCATCATGCGCCCAAATAACCAAGGGTTCCATGATGCTGGTCTAGGAACCCATTGAAGCCAACCCCACATTAACCACCGAGCAATAAAGGCAGGCAACAAACATACTAACCACTCTTGCCAACAGACTTTAGTCATTTATTCCAAGCATGGCTACTATTGCCGCCTTTGCCATCGTTCGGTAGTCATCACGTTCCCACTCCGGCACCTCGCAGGAACTAGAACAGTTGGGATCTTCAAGCTTCCATATTCTAAACTCGTATTCGGGATCCCCCGCTTCGTTTTCTTCGTGATTGGCTTGCCATATAGCTATAGCAACACGCTCAATCATATTTGTTTCCATTGTACTTCCACTCTTTGCCACGAGAATGTCCGCCAAAAATATATCCTTTATCCTTGTGGTCTTCGATTAAACGAATGCCACAATTGCCACACGTCTCT
>Ga0307377_10002547_pt1 | contig 21465 bp, 19 predicted proteins | sample TR3MG_FD_202535 | JGI IMG/M metagenome (GOLD analysis project Ga0307377, IMG submission 202535) | Soil microbial communities from Risofladan, Vaasa, Finland - TR-3 | ecosystem: Environmental > Terrestrial > Soil > Coastal area > Acid sulfate soil | place: Finland: Risofladan, Vaasa | collected...
CCGAGCCGCCGGGTATGCCGATTTTCTTCGCCTGTTCCAGCAGCCATTCGTACAACAGAATGTGATGATGTTTTCTGTTTTCGTGTACGTAGAATTTAAGATAGATTCCTTGCGCCATGTTTGCATCTCCTGTGTCGTCTGTTCTGCTCGGGCCGTCTTTCACGGCATCCACGGCACCATCGTCGCCGGTCCCTCCGGCGCGAAGGGGATTTCGATCAGCCAGACACCGCCGTCCGCGAGCGCGCGGCGCACCGTCGCCCCCAGTTGCATCGGCTCGACCCGGGCGGCATTGATACCGAACGCCTCGCCGAGCTTTACGAAATCGGGGTTCACCAGGTCGGAGCCGATGCGCCGCCCGCGGAACATCCGGTCCTGGTAAGTCCTGATCGCGCCGAAAGCGTTGTCGTTGAACAGCAGCACGATCAGGTCCAGCTTCTGCGCAACCGCGGTCGCCAGCTCCTGCAGCGTGAACATAAATCCGCCATCGCCAGAGATCGCGACCACCGGCTGCTTCGGGCAGGCGATTTTTGCGCCGATTGCCGCGGGCAAGGCGTAGCCGAGGGTGCCGTAGGTCCCGGCATGGATCAGCGTGCGCGGCTGGTAGGTCTCGAGCAGCAGCGGCATCCAGTAGCCGACGAGGGTGAGATCGTTCACGAAAATCGTGTCGTCCGGCAGCGCCGCGCGCAGGTCGTCGATCAGTTGCAGCACCGGGCCGGTGCGCTCGGCCATCGAGGCGCGCTTGCGCTGCCGGAAGCCGGCCACGTCGAACCAGCATTCCCGCTTGGTGCCGTCGGCCAGTTCTTCGGCCATCGACTCGAGCACCGCCGCCGCATCGCCGACGATGCCTACCTCTACCGGGCGGCGCTGTCCGACGACCAGCGGATCGAGGTCCACCTGAATCATGCGCGCGGGGAAGCGCGCCCCGAGGTTCACGTCGGAGACGGTGTCGATCCTGGAACCCACTACCAGCACCAAATCGGCCTGCGCGAGCAATTCATCGTACAAATTCAGGCGGCCCCAGCCGTCGCCGAGCGCGAGCGGATGCCGATCGGAGATCACGCCCCTGCCGAACACGCTGGTCACGACCGGCGCGCCGAGCAACTCCGCCACGCGCGCCAAGGGCTGCGAAGCTTCCGCGCTCGCCACGCCGCCGCCGGCGAAGATGAACGGGCGCTTGGCGGACGCTAGCGCCGCGGCCGCCCGGGCGATCCCGGCCGGATCGCCGGCCGGCCGGCTGAGCTTCTCGCGCGCGAGCACTTCGATCTCGGCCTCCCCGCTTTGGACATCGAGCGGAATCTCGATGTACGCCGGCCGCGGCCGGCGGCAGCGCATCGCGCGCATTGCCTCGCGTACCGCCCGCGGTATGGCGTCCGGCGTGCTCACCCGCTGGGCGTAGCCGCTCAGGGACCCGGCCACGGCGAGCGAGTTGGGCAGTTCGTGAAAATGTTCCCCTTCGCGTCCGAGCTGGGCAAGCGCGTTCTGTCCGGCGAACATCAGCAGCGGGGTCGATTCCGAGTAGGCCATGCCCATGCCGGTTAGCGCGTTGGTGAGCCCCGGCCCCGGCACCACGAAGCAGGCCGCGATCTTGCCGGAGGCGCGGGCGTATCCCGCCGCCATCATCGCGGCGCCTTGCTCATGGCGCACCGTCACCACATTGATCGCCGGCTCGCCGTAGGCGCCGTCGAACAAAGGTGTGTTGTGCGTGCCGGAGATGCCGAAGACGTGCTCGACGCCTTCCGCCTTGAGCGCCGCAATCACGGCCTGGCCGCCTGTCATGCGTTGCATCCGTTTCTCCTCGTTTCGTATTTGCAGTTCCGAGCAATGATACCGGATCGGATCGGTTCGGGTCCGAGGTGCAAAAATGCTTTGTGCTGCTTCACCGAGACCCGGCGAAGCGTTTTGCAGCCGGGGCGCTTTGTCAACTATTGCAAAATCTCCGCCCGGGATATTGACCTCACTCTCGCTTGGGCGCCCAATGATTGCGAAGGGCAAAGTCATCGAAAGGTGGCCACGCAAAGCTACCGGCCTAAGCGTTCGATAAGAGCGTAGGGCGGCGGGGCTGCCGGTCGAAGACCGTCACCCCGAGTTGGCCCGTATGGCAGCGACGCCCTTCTTGTGCAATTTACGACCGCTACGCATGAGCAGGGGCATCGCAATGGAATGGAACGACAAAGAGTCCATGGATATTTCCGCGACGTCCGCTGGACAGCGGACGCCGGAAGGATGCATCGCGCGCCTCGAGACATTGTTGACGACAGCCATGCCCCGGGAACGGAAGCGCGGGGTCGCCATCAACGTTCGGGAGACATGAGCCGTGCTGTTTTGGGTTCCGGTCGCCGCGAGCGGCATCATAGCGGCAGTCGCCACCTTGGTAGACATCCTCAGCCGTCGCCGAAAGCGCGCCAGGTCCAGACGCGAAGCCGGCGCAAGGCTTCATGCATTGCTGGTCGAAGCGATCGCTCACCTGGACAAGGTCGATGCGCACTCGTTCATCAGCGGTGCGAAGGATCGGCACGACGCCGCGTTAGCGGAGTTCCGGCGATTCGTCGACGCAAGGCAGATCGCGAACTATGAGGCGGCGGTTCAGACCTTCGATCGGTGTCGCAGCGCGGTACAACCCGGAGCGATCAAAGTCCTGGCATCGCTGAAGTCGCACAAGCCCGTGGAGCATTCGGACGTAATCGACCTGAAGAAAGCGCTGAATGCCCTGATGCAGTTCGCGGACGGCGGGCAAGAAGCGTAGATTGGCCGTGAGCTGCGCAGCGCGTTATCACCAGACCGGCGCGCTGAAGCAAGTCGAATTCGCACTTGTTCAGGAGCGTGCGGGGGCTGGCCCGCGTTTTTCCGCTGTCTTGCAGGGCGGTGCCGGTACAGACGACGTGCCGAACCGTAGGCAAAAGAACGAGCATAATTGCACCCGTCCGCATTGTTAGGTCTAGCTGACCTTGCAAAACCCGGGCAAGCAGATCCTCGCGGCATTGCTCTCAATGAACAAGAAAGCCCGATGTCAGGCCTGAACACGAAACCTGATCGAATGCGCGTAAGTGCTCATCTGACGCGGCGTGTTGGCTGGTTCAGATATCTGGCGTTGTTCGCGATCGTTGTCGGTGTGGCGCTTGCGGCCTCGCCGGGACTGGGCTTTTCCAGCAGCGTGACGCCCGGACTGATCGCGCGCTATACGGCCAAATTCGGGCCGGATGTGAAACTGCGCATCGGCGCCTGGCAGCGATTCATCCGCTTCATGAAGGCGAACGAAGCGCAGCACCCCGGTGACGATCTGGAACTGCTCGGCCCGGTCAACGTCTTTTTCAACCGCGTGCCTTACGCCGATGATCTGCCGCATTGGGGAGTGCAAGACTACTGGGCGACCCCGGCGGAAATGGTCGCGAGCGATGGCGGGGACTGCGAGGACTATTCGATCGCCAAGTACTTCGCGCTGAAGGAACTGGGCGTGCCGATCCGGCGCCTCAGGATCACCTACGTCAAGGCGACGAGCTTAAACCGGGCACACATGGTGCTCGCCTACTATCCCAAGCCGACTGCAGAGCCGCTGATCCTCGACAATCTCATCGACGAAGTCAAACGCGCATCGCAGCGACCCGACCTGATCCCCGTCTACAGCTTCAACGACGAGGATCTGCTGATTGCGCGCGCCGGCGAGCGCGGCTTCAGCGCCGGCAGCGCCTTACAGGTGCGCATGTGGCGCGGCTTGCTCGACAAACTCGAGCAGGAAGTTAAGTACTGACATGAATGCTATGCTTTGGGGGGTACGATCATGACACTATTCAGACAATTGTTCGTCGGCGCCTCCCTGCTGTTCCTGCTGGTCCTGGCGGGCGTGGAGGTCATCTATTTATCGAATGCCCGGTTCTACCTGCAGGAGGAGCTCGAATCGCACTCGCAGGACGGCGCGACCTCGCTTTCGCTGTGGCTCGCGACGGTAAAACCATTCGACGACCCCGCGCTGATCGAGACCGTGGTCGATACCGCGTTCGACCGCGGCTACTACCAGTCCATTCGCGTGGTCTCGGTAAGCGGCAAGACCCTGGTGGATAAGGAGCTGCCTCCCGAGCAGGGCGCGGTCCCCGCGTGGTTTACCCGGCTGTTTACCCTGCATCCGCCGAGCGCCGAAGCCCTGATCAGCGTGGGCTGGCGCCAGCTTGGGCGCGTGCTGGTGACCAGCTACCCGAAATTCGCCTACCAGCAGCTGTGGCACACCGGGGTGCAGACTGTGGCCCTGCTGCTGCTCGTATACGCGCTTGCCCTCGTCGCCCTGCGCGCCTTTCTCGCCGCCATATTGCGCCCGCTGCGTGAAATCGAGCAGGCGGCAAGCGCCATCGGCGAGCGCGATTTCTGGACCATTGCCGTGGTGCCAAAGACACGCGAACTCGGGCGTGTGGTCGCCGCGATGAACGGCTTGTCGGCCAAGCTCAGGCGCCTCATCGAGGACGAATCGGCGCGCGCGGAAACGCTGCAGCGCGAGGCCTTCCGCGATCCGGTGACCGGTTTGCTCAACCGGCGCGGTCTCGAGCACGAGCTGCAGGGGCTGTTGCGCGCAGAGCGCGACGTGTTCTCCGGTGTTTTCGTGCTGCTCGAACTGGAGCGCTTCAAGGAATTCAACCTGCGCCGAGGTTATCAGCGCGCCGACGAACTGCTGGCGCTGATCGGGCAAACGCTCACGCAGGAGTGCGCAGGCCAGACCGCGGTCTGTTCGCGTTTCGGCGGGGCGGGCTTTGCCCTGGCCGCGCTCAACATCGACGCGAACGCCGCCGAGGCCCTGGCGGCCGGGCTCACCGCCCGCGTCGAGGCGGCTCTCGCCGAACAGGCGCTGAGCGCGGAGATCGAGTTTCATTGCGGGTCGGCGCATTTCGACGCCGGCGCGCCGCAGTTGCCCGAGTTGCTGGCGGCGGCCGATCTGGCGCTGAGCCGGGCGCAGGAGAAGGGATCGAATACCTTTGATCTGATCGCGCTCGCCGAACTCGACCGGCGCGGTCGCGGTTCGCTCGCCTGGCGCAAGGAGATCGGGGACGCAATCGATTCCGACAAACTGGTGCTTTACGCGCAGACCATTCTAAGCCTGCCTGCGGGCGCGCCGCTGCAAAGCGAGGTTTTCATGCGCTTGCTCGATGAGGGCGGCGACACCGTGCCCGCGGCGCAATTTCTGCCGATGGCGGCGCGCCACAGCCTGATGCCGCGGCTCGACTGCCGCCTGCTCGAGCTGCTGATTTCCCGGATCGATGCTGGGGCGCAGCTCGCGCCGGCGATCGCCGTCAACATCTCGGCACAAACCGTCGCCGATGCCGCGGCGCGCCGCCGCCTGCTCGATATCCTGGAAAGCAGGCGCGACATCGCCGCGCGCCTGGTGTTTGAAATGACCGAGTTCGGCGTGATCCAGGCGCCGGCGCTCAGCCTCGCTTTCGCCACCGAGGTCCGTGGGCTCGGGGCGCAGTTGGCGATCGATCATTTCAGCCTGCACCGCGATTCGCTGAGGCAGCTGCACCAGCTGCTGCCGCATTACCTCAAGCTCGCGCCGGTGTACACGAACGGGCTGGCGCAAAGCCAGGACAGCCGTTTCATCGTATCCTCGCTCATGCGCATCGCGCAGCCGCTCGAAATCGGCATCATCGCGCAGGCGGTAGAATCCGGATCCCTGATTCTGCTGCTCGCGGAAATGGGCTTTGCCGGATACCAGGGCTATGCCAGCGGAAAGCCGGCGCCGATCGCTTGAGTTTGGGCCGGCTGGCGCTTTCCACTCTGGTTGGAATCCGCGAGCGCCGCGACTAATGACCTGATTCTGATAATGGCATGACCGAGTCGAGCCACAAGCGACGCAAACGCATCCGCCTTGGACCGTTCTTGCGCGTATTGTTGCCTTCGGTGGCCACGCTTATCCTCGTCGTGGCATTGTTGTTTACGATGTTCTTCACCAGTTTCGAGTGGCCGTGGGTCACGTTTCTCGGGGGCGTCCTGTTTGCCTCGGTCCTGGCGCTGGTGAGCGCCTCGCTGAAAAGCGGCTGGCGCACGGCGCGACGTGTAGCCGAAGCGGCGCATTTCAAGCAGCGCTACAGCGCCGAAGTCGCGCAACACCGCGCTACGCGGGAGCAGCTGGAGCGGGCGCTGGTGCTGCAGCAGCAGGACCGCGCGCAGCTTGCCAGGGAAATCGAAGCGCAGCGGCGCGCGCTTCAGGGCAAGCTCGATGCCGAGGCCATGCTGCGCATGCTGGAGCTCAATCTGGACGGCATCGCTTTCTTTCTCGATCGCGAGCAGCGCTACCGCTTCCACACCAAAAAGTTTGCCGCCTGGAGCGGCATTCCATCGGACAGTCTGGACGGAATGGCTTTTGCCGAGGCATGGAACGCGCGCGATGCGGAGGCGCTGCGCGCTCAGTTGCTCGACGCCCTGGACGGACGCGGGGTGCGAAGCGAAATGCCGCTCACCCGGCGCGATCGCACCGAGCAGCCGATGCTGGTCGAGTGGCTGCCGCAGCGCGATGCCGGCGGACAGGTCGACGGCGTACTGGTGCAGATCAAGGATCTGGGTGCGGACGCGGAGGCGGAGGCCGCGACCGCGGCCTCGCCGAACGCGGCTCGTTCCGGGGTCGGCGCAGCGGAGCGGGCAGCTACCAGGCTGGTCATAGCCGACGAAAGCGGCAACGCGGTATATCTGAGTTCCCTGACACAAGAGTTGACCGGCTGGGACGATCCGCGGGAGCGCATCAGCCGGGCGATCGAGAACGAGGAATTCGATCTGTATGCCCAGGACATCGTTCCCTTGCGTACGGGCGCGGCCTCCAGGCCGATGCTGGAGCTGCTGATCCGCATGCGCGACGAGGAACAAAATATGGTGCCCCCAGGGACGTTTCTGCCGATCGCGGAGCGTCTCGGGCTGATGCCCGATATCGACCGACTCGTGGTCAGAAAGGCCATTGGCGCGCATGCAGCGGCGGCTTCCTCCGCAGGCAAGGCGGCCGTGCCGGTGCTGTGCATCAACCTGGCGCGGGCGAGCGTCGAGGACCGGTCTTTTTCGGAGGCTGTCGCCCGTGCGCTGGAACAAGGCCGCGTATCGGGCCAAGCGCTGTGTTTCGAGATCGCTGAGATCGACGCAATCGACTGTTTGCCCGATGCGGCCCGATTAATCGGCGAACTCAAGCCGCTCGGGTGCAGCTTCACGCTCGACGGTTTCGGGCGCATGGGTGTCGGTTTCGACCACGTCAAAACGCTTGCGCCGGACTTTCTCAAGATCGACGGCAGAATCATTCTGCAGATTCTGCGGGTGCCGGAGGCGCTCACCAAGGTGCGGGCCATCCAGCGCGTGTGCAAGGTGATCGGGATTCGCACCATCGCCGAGATGGTGGAGGACAACGAGAGCAAGGAGAGGCTGCGCGCCGTCGAGGTCGATTTCGCGCAGGGCTTCGGCATCTCACGGCCAAAACCGTTTTCCTAGGGTGCGCACGCAGTTCGCGCAGGATCGTTGCCGCGCGCAAAGTCGGCAATCATGGGGTCTTGCGTTGAGGCAAGCGCATCAATGGAACAAGACCTGACCCTCATCGACGATTGACATGGTTTCTAACATGGTCTACTATAAGACCATGATTAAGCTCAACATCAACCAGGCGAAGACCCATCTTTCCGCGTATCTCGCGCGGCTCGGTCGGGGCGAGACTATCGTGCTGTGCAAGCGCAATACCCCGATTGCCGAGATTCGGCCGCTGCGCCAACCGCGCACGCGCAAACGCCCGATCGGCTTGGCGGCGGGCGAGTTCACCATTCCGGCGAGTTTTTTTGAGCCCCTGCCGGAGGACATGGTCGGTGCATTCGCCGGGGAATCCGAATCCGCATGAACCTGTTGCTCGATACCTGCACGTTCCTCTGGATTGCACAGGGTTCGGGCGAATTGTCCCAGACGGCGCGGGATACGTTCGCGGATCCCGCTAACGACGTGTATCTCAGTGTGGTGTCCGCATGGGAGATCGCGGTCAAGCATGCACTCGGACGGTTGCCGCTACCGCAGGCGCCGGATCGCTACCTGCCGCAGCTGCGCGAGCGGCACGGCATCGACAGCCTGGCACTCGACGAGGAAGCGGTCATGCAAATAGGCAAGCTTCCGGACCATCACCGCGACCCCTTCGATCGCATGCTGGTGTGCCAAGCGCTCGCCCACGGTCTCACGCTGCTCACTCCGGATCCGCTGATCTCGCGCTACCCGGTCCGCACAGCGTGGTAATCAGCGCGTCGTTGTAGACCTGTGTTGCTGTATTTTGCTTAACGTAAGACCCGCCCCGCGACTGCGGACATGGCTTGGCGGATGTCGACAGGCAGTATCGGATTGTTGCGTGCAGGAAAGCGGCGGGAGCAGTGCTTGAACTTACGGCCTTTCCCCGCTTGCACCTGGCTTACATCGATGTGCTGATGGTGGGCGATACTGGGATCGAACCAGTGACTTCCACCGTGTGAAGGTGGCACTCTACCGCTGAGTTAACCGCCCGGCCGAGTGCGGATTTAATCACATCCGTGCGCCCCGGGTCAATTCGAGGGTGGCGATATTCCAGTAGAATGCCAGCTTTCCGAAGCAGCCTTCCATGATACGCACCCGTTTCGCACCCAGTCCCACCGGTTATCTGCACGTAGGCGGCGCCCGCACCGCGCTTTTCTCCTGGGCCTACGCGCGCAAGCACGGCGGCAAATTCGTGCTGCGCATCGAGGACACCGACCTGGAGCGCTCGACGGAGACCTCGGTGAACGCGATCATCGACGGCATGAAGTGGCTCGGCCTCGACTGGGACGAAGGGCCGTATCGCCAGATGCAGCGCCTGGCGCGCTACCGCGAGGTGGCAGAGCAATTGCTGCGCGCGGACAAAGCCTACTGGTGCTATGCGAGCAAGGATGAACTGGAGCAGATGCGCGAACAGCAGCGCGCGCACGGCGCGAAGCCGCGCTACGACGGGCGCTGGCGTCCGGAGAATGCGAAAGCGGCGGGGTTGAAGCCGCCGGCAGGCGTTGCGCCGGTGCTGCGCTTTCGCAATCCGGACGAGGGGAGCGTAACCTTCATCGACCTGGTGAAAGGCCCGGTTACCGTCGCCAACGGCGAGATCGACGATCTGGTGATCCTGCGCGCCGACGGCGTGCCGACCTACAATTTCGGCGTCGTGGTGGATGACCTGGACATGGGCATCACACATGTCATTCGCGGCGACGATCATGTCAACAACACGCCGCGCCAGGTGAATATTTTCCAGGCGCTGGGGGCGCCGCTGCCGCAGTTCGCGCACGCGCCGATGATCCTGGGCGCCGATGGCGAGCGCCTGTCCAAGCGCCACGGCGCGGTGTCGGTGATGCAATATCCGCAGGACGGCTATCTGCCCGAAGCGCTGTTCAACTATCTCGCCCGCCTGGGCTGGAGCCACGGCGACGCCGAGAAGTTCACGCGCGAGCAGTTCGTCGAATGGTTCGACCTTGCGCATGTGAGCAAATCGACCGCCCAGTTCGACATGGCCAAGCTCGCCTGGCTCAACCACGAATACATCAAGGAAGCCGATCCCGGGCGCCTGGCCGAATTGGTGGCGCCGCGCATAGCGCGCGACGGCGGCAAGCTCGACGACGGGCCGGCGCTGGTGGCGGTGGTCAAATTGGTCAAGGACCGCGCCACCACGCTGGAGCACATGGCCGAGGCGGCGATGATGTTCTATAAGCGGATCGAACCGAGCAAGGCGCTCATCGCCGAGCATCTCACGCCGGAGGTCATGCCGGCCCTGCGCGAGCTGGCGGGCAGCCTGGAGCGGGTCGAGTGGCAGCGGCTGAAACTGAACGAGGCGGTGAAGGCGGTGGTCGGAAAATTCGGCCACAAAATGCCAAAAATCGCCATGCCGCTGCGGGTGATGATGCTCGGGCAGACCCAGACTCCGTCGATCGACGCGGTGCTGGAACTGCTCGGACGCGACACCGTGCTCGCGCGGCTGCAACCCTATCTTGTGGAAAGCTAATCTGCCTTTACAGTGGGCGGCGCAAACCGGTATAATTCGCGCCTTTCGTGGGGGTATAGCTCAGCTGGGAGAGCGCTTGCATGGCATGCAAGAGGTCAGCGGTTCGATCCCGCTTACCTCCACCACACCGACCAGCCCCATCTGGTTAGCACCAAGCCCTTTAGTCCCCATCGTCTAGAGGCCTAGGACATCACCCTTTCACGGTGAGTACGGGGGTTCGAATCCCCCTGGGGACGCCAGTATTTTCAAATGCTTATTTGGAACAGTCTGGCGCCAACGTCGGTCCAACTTCTGCCTATAATTCCGGTTCTCGCTGAACCTGAATCTGTGCTGTTCCCGCGACTTGCGCCCATGGCCGGCGAGGCCGCGACGGTTTATTTTCGCCGCGTGGCGTTGCCTTGGTGGCGTCCAGTCGCTGGTACATTGCTGCTTGTATTTGCGTCGCGGTGTTTGTCGTTGTTGCCGAGGTGTGGGTAGGCCTCGGGCGAAACCAGCCATTTTGAATTGCTCGACCCAGCTTGCATTAGGTTGTCAGCAGGGACCCGGAGGCAAGAAGAGACCCAAGCGCGCAGGCGGCTGCTGTGCCGGTCAAGTGGTATCGACCGGCCACAGAGCAGGGACATGCAGAGGCAAAAAGAAGTCTGGATTCAAGTATGTTTTTGGGCGGCGCGGCGAACCCTACTAAGATGGGGGGCAGGTCCATCGCACGAATCCGTCAATCGCAAATTTTTGTTAAAAGGACGTGTCCCCCCTAAATCCTCCCTGGACGCTTTGTGCACTGCTGGCGTAGCCTGACTTCATCAGGCAACACATGATCGCGAGGGGACGGGAGGTCCCGAACATGAATGAAGCGCTAAAGGCCGGTTTTCCGCTTTTCCGGGACGAACATACCCTGCGGTACGCCGTTGACCTGCTTTGCGGCAAATACGGAAAGGTGGAGTATCTCCGGATATTTCCCGTCACCATGGACACCTGGACGGGGGCGCTCCACTGCCTCTGCCTGCTGCAGCTGAACCCACCGCAAGCCGAGACCGCGCTGCGGTCAAAGCAGAAGGTATCCACAGTCGGAGCTTCGCTCGCGTTCGTCGCCGACGTAGATAAGGAGTGGAGCGGACCGAGAGCGTGAGCGGTGCACACACGCTCGCCTGCAATCGCCGCAGCAGCGACTCTCATATCCCTGTCTCACCCCTGACGTCGGGATCGATCCGGCCAAGTCTGACCGCCCGGACAGGCGCAAATGTCCAATACCTATAAATCATGATCTAGATCATTGACCTTCGTTACAGGGAAATGTTAACAAGCATATCGCCGTCGAAAGGGAATCTAAGCAGCATTTCGGTTGCGGCTGATGGCTTCAGTCGAAGAATGGGCGATGTTTCATCTGTGCAATGCTGGGGTAGGCGAATTCTGTGCGGTACTTAACGAAATGCGAAAATCGCGGGACGACAGCATGACCGGCGTCGGCAATTTTGCGACCGGTGCTGACGGCTATCCGACGGTCCTGCCGCTGGGTCCCGCATCAAGTGGACTGCTCTGCGTTGGCCAGCGCGGGGCTGCCGGCGCACCGGCAGAGACGGCGGAGGCCTACTAGCCGTGTTCGGTCCAGACCTCGGGCATGATGGGTCCCTCACGACCCGCGGATGGGCGCTGTTCGAGATCGACGCGTCCGATCCGCGCGAAGTGGAGCGATTTGTCGGGGCCGTGGACGCGGCCGATCGCGCGCACGTGCGCGCTGCACTGCACACAGTTCTGCGGGGAGACGAATCCTTTGCGGTCGAATTCCACACCGTGCATCCGGTCGGCCAGCAACGACTGATCTGCGCGCGCGCGCTCGCCCAGCGCTCGCCGATCGCGGAAGCCGTGCGTCTTTCCGGTGTCCTGGTGGACATCACCCATGTCGAGCCTCTCTCGCGCGAGATGGCGCTTCACACGCACCAGATGACGCGCATGACCCACGCGCGCCTGACGCATGTCGGGCTTCTGCTCGGATCCTTGACGCATGAACTGAATCAGCCGCTCATGGCGATCCTGTCGAACTCACAGGCGGGCATTCGGTTCCTCGAGGCAGCTCAGCCCGACCTCGAGGAATTGCACGGTATTTTTTGCGACGTATGCGAAGACACCCAGCGCGCGGTGGAAGTAGTTCGCGGCTTGCGCACCCTGTATCAGGGAGACAAGCTCACCTCGGAAGACTTCGATCTGAACGAAGCCGTTCGCGAGGTCTCGCGGATCGTTAACAACCATCTGGTCATCAACAACGCCACACTTTCGCTGAATCTGAGCGAGGTGATCCCGCTCGTGCGCGGGCACCGGGTGCAGATACAGCAAGTCGTGCTCAACCTGGTGTACAACGCGTGCGAGGCGATGGAGGAATTCTCTTCCGGCCGGAGGAAGGTCATCATCCGCAGCGAGCCGACCGAAATGGGCGCGATGATTTCGGTCATCGATTTTGGCAAAGGCATCGACAAATCGATCCGCAACCGCGTGTTCGATCCCTTCTTCACCACCAAACCCGCGGGAATGGGCATGGGCCTGGATGTGTGCCTGTCGATCGTCGAAGCGCATGGCGGCAAACTCTGGTTTCGCGACAGACCAGGCGGCGGAACGATCTTTTCGTTCACAGTCACGGCAGCGGTCGAGGCTTCTATATGACTGAGGCTGCACAACCCACTGTGTTCGTCGTGGACGACGACGCGTCGGTACTCAGATCACTGGGCCGCCTTCTGCGCAGCATGGGATTCGCGGCGGAACTCTTCGATTCGCCTCGTGCATTCCTGGAGCGATGCGACCTGGGGCGCGCCGGTTGCGTGCTGCTGGATTTCGCCATGCCGCAGCTAAGCGGCGCCGAAGTGCAGCAACGTCTTCTGCATGCGGGAAGCCTGCTTACCATTGTGTTTCTGAGCGGCGCGGGCAGCATCCCGGTCACTGTGTCCGCGATGAAAGCCGGGGCGATCGACTTTCTGGTCAAACCGGTAAAAGACCAGGAATTGCACGAAGCCATTGCCAGGGCGCTGGAGCGCAACGCGCAGTTCCGGTTGGAGCATGACGAGAGGGAGAATATCGTCGGCCGGTATCTGACCCTCACCGCACGGGAACGGGAAGTCATGCGCCATCTTCTCAGCGGCAAGCGCAACAAGCAGATCGCATACGAACTGGGCATCGTCGAGAAAACCATCAAGGTGCACCGGGCGCGGGTCCTGGCGAAACTGCAGGTCACGTCCTTGGTGAATCTGTTCGAGTTGGCGGCGCGCGCGGGGATCCAGCCGTAAAGCGCGCGATCGCGTCCAACGGAGGACAGCGCCGTGAGACGCAGCCGTTGCCGCGCACGACGCCCGGAGCTTTTGGGCTTCCCGCCAGCATATCCGTCCGCCGCGTATTCTCCGGGTGGTGTGACGTTTGACTGACAATTATTGGACCAACGACCACTAGGCAAAGTCGCCTTGCTGCGATAAAAAGAGTGCGCATATGGGCATTATTTCACCGCCGCTGAGCGTTGCCATCGTCGACGACGAGCGGTCGGTGCGTACGTCGCTGACCCGGCTGTTGCGTTCCTCCGGGATTCAGGCCGAAGCCTTTTCCTCGGGCGCCGGGTTTTCCGAGCGTCTGCAGACCGGCTGCTGGCAGGTCGTGCTGCTCGATATCCACATACCCGGACTCACCGGATTCGAGTTGCTGAAGCTGATCCGGGAACAGCGGTCCGAACTGTGCGTGATCATGATCACCGGATACGAGGGGCCGGACGTCAAACGACGCGCGTTCGAGGCGGGTGCCAAGGGCTTCCTGCTCAAGCCATTCACGTTTTCCGAGCTTTACGAAGCTCTCCAGACCGTGTGCAGTAACAGCACGCAAATACCTGCGTGACCAGCGCGCACCTCGCGCGCCCCCGATAGTCCCGTCCCGTTTCAGTGCCTGATCGTTCGCGGTCGATGTTGGGCGAAAGTCCAATTTCACGATCTGCGCGACGGCGTTAGTCTTCGGCCACGCATTGTTCGCAACACTAACTCCGCAACGGAAGCTGACATGAGCCTCGCGTGTCTGAACTCGGATACCGCAACCGAAAGGACGGATTCGATCGGCAAGTACCGGCTGCTGCGGGAACTGGGCAGCGGCGCGACCAGCACCGTGTATCTGGCGCGCGACCAGTTTCATCAGCGCGACGTTGCGATCAAGGTCATACACGCGGATCGCCTCGACGGCGAAGACAGCATGCTGTTTCAGCGCATGTTCTTCACCGAGGCCACGCTGGTCGGCATGTTGAAGCATCCGCACGTGGTCGAGCTTCTGGACGTGGGCATCGACGACGACGATTGCTACATCGTCATGGAATTCGTCCAAGGGTCGACCCTCGATGCGCATTGCGCGCCGGATCGGCTTGCTTCCTTCGACAAAGTCGCAGAAATTGCGCACAAGTGCTGCAAAGGTCTCGGCTTTGCGCAGCGCCACGGACTGGTACATCGCGATATCAAGCCGGCCAATATCCTCCTGTCGAGCGACGGGGGCGTCAAAGTCACCGATTTCGGCTCCGCCGTGAGCACCAAGGCCTCGAACATCACCCACGTCGCGGGGCTGGGATCGGTCGCGTACATGTCGCCGCAGCAAATACGCGGCCACTATCCGCTCACCTTCCATACCGACATCTATTCGCTCGGCGTCGTGCTGTTCAAAATGCTCACCGGGCGCACGCCGTTCAGCGCCGAATCCATCGCGGAAATGGCGGACCAGATCACAGGCAGCGATGTGCCGGCGCCGAGCACACTGCGCAAGGAGGTGCCACCGCAACTCGACGCAATCGTGCGGCGTGCCACCGCGCGCGACCTGGGGGGGCGATACGGCTCCTGGGACCAGTTCGCAGCCGACCTCGCGATATTCTCTGGCGCGGACACGCGCAAAACCAGAGTCGTCTCCGAGAAGGACAAATTCCAGACGCTGCGCGCCTTGCCGCTGCTCGCGGGGTGGTCCGACGAAGAGATCCGGGCAATCGTGCCGGGAACGCTCTGGCGCGAATTTCCGGCCGACACGCGGGTGCTGTCGGAGAGCGACGAAGGGTATTCCTTTTCCATACTCGTCGAAGGAAATCTCAAGGTGCTTAAGGGGGGGCGGCAGATTGGGGAAATCAAAACCGGCGACTGGTTCGGCGAGGTCGCGTACCTGACGCGCGGGCGCGTCGGGCGTTCCGCGAACCTGGTGGCGGGCGCAAGAGTGCGGACGGTGGAATTCAATCCGGACCTGGTCTGGGTGCTTTTACAGGGTGCCGAACGCAAGGTGGACGCGATGCTGCTGGACAGGCTGGCTCGCCGCCTGGTGGAGGCGAACGAAAAACTGTCGCGGATTCTACCCAAGGACAAGAGCGAGCCGATTCCCGGCCGGAGAGGAAGCATCGGATGAATGTCGAACGAGGCGGCGTTGCCGCCGGTGCGGGCGCAACCATGCCGGAGACGACCGCCGATGCTGTCTTCGCTGTGATGCAGGCGCTCGAACAGAGCCTGCAGAATGTGGCCAAGGACATCAGCGAGTCGCGCCGGTTCCTGGCCACGTCGTTCGGGCAGATCGCGGCGAACTTCGCCAAGGTTCACTCGATCGCGAGGGAAGGCGAGGCGCGCGAGGCGCACTTGCAGGACGATACGCTGACTGCGCTGCGGCGCATCGTGAACGGGTTGACGGTGGAACTCCAATTCGAGGATTCCCTGAGCCAGAGCCTCAGCTACGCCCTGCGCAGGATCGATTCGATCTGCGTGGCGCTGACCCAGACCCGGGCGATTGTCGCCGGCGCCCACCAGGACGGGCAGGGCGAGCACGCCCTTGCGGTGCTCGCGCGCACGCTGGAGTCGCTGCGCAACGCGGAGCGTCCCGGGGGAAGCAAACTGTTCGAAAGCGGTTCCGGCTCTGTGGACCTGTTTTGAAGATATCGGGTGTGCAATCAAGATCAACCAATCCGGGCGCAGATGATGCAGTCCCGGATTTACGCTAGGGGGGCATATGACAGCGTCCATTTTGACCGTAGATGACTCCGCTTCGATGCGGCAGATGCTGGGCTTCATCCTGAAGTCCGCGGGTTACGACGTGGTTCAGGCGGCGAATACCGAAGAGGCCATGAGCTACGCGAACGAGCGCGCGTTCGACATGGTTCTGACCGATCAGAACATGCCGGGCAGCGACGGCCTGTCGCTGGTGCGCGCGCTGCGTACGCTGCCCGCCTATGGCAGGACGCCGATCATCATGCTCACCACAGAATCGTCGGACGAAATCAAGTCCAGGGGCAAGGCCGCCGGCGCGACGGGTTGGATGGTCAAGCCTTTCGATCCGAACCGCCTGCTGGAAATCGTCGGGAAATTCGTCAATTAATCCTGGCAGCGGAAACGGCGGAGGCACGCGCTTGGCAATCGATCTGAGACAGTTCCACGATGTGTTCTTCGAAGAGGCCGAGGAGCACTTGTCGGCGATCGAGCGTCTGCTGCTCAATCTCGACCTCGCGCATCCTAGCGCCGAGGACATTAACGGCATCTTTCGCGCCGCCCATTCGATCAAGGGGGGCGCGAACATGTTCGGGTTCGGCGAGATCAGCGGCGTCACCCACGCCATGGAAACGGTTTTCGACGGCGTGCGCGCCGGTGCCCTGGACGTCTCCGGCGAGATCATCGACACCGTGCTGCGCGGCAGCGATGCCGTGCGCGGAGCGCTGGCGGCACAGCGCGCGGGAGCCAGCGTGGACGCGGCGAGCGCCCTGGAAATCGCCTCGCAGTTGGAGCGAATCGCCTCGACGAGGCGAAGCGCTTGCGTTCCAAACACGGCGCCGGCCGCCGCGGATTGCCGGGCTCCCCGCTGCGATGCGGCGGCGGGACCGGCGGTGTCCGCGCCCGGGGCTGCAGGCGACGGCGCCGAACGCGCACCCGCCGGCGAGGCACAGCCGGCCCAGGCGGCCGATTTCGGTCTGTTCGTGGACGACTTTCCGGCGCGCCCCGAGGCGAGCGCCGCGCCGCGCGGGGACGTACCGACCCATGCCGAACCGTCGATTGCGGCCGGCGTGCACGCGCCCGGGGCGGTCGAGACCCTTTCGATCCGCGTCAGCACCAGGAAAATCGACCGCCTGATCGATCTGGTCGGCGAACTCGTGATCGGGCATTCGATGCTGCGGCGCGAGCACGAAGTGCGCATGAGCGATTCCGTCGACACCCTCGCCTTGGGGCTTGCGAATGTCGAGCGGAACTTGCGCGATCTGCAGGATGCGGCGCTGGCGATTCGCATGATTCCGATCGCGTTCGTCTTCGATCGCTTTCCGCGCATGGTCAGGGATCTTGCGCACAAGCTGGGCAAGAAGGTCGAGCTGACCATGACCGGGGAGGCTACGGAGCTGGACAAGGCGCTCATCGAAAAGGTTACCGATCCGCTGACCCACCTGATACGCAACGCAATCGATCATGGCATCGAGACGCCGGAGGTGCGCGCGGCGGCCGGCAAGCCGGAGAGCGGCAAGGTCACGCTGCGCGCCGACCACCAGGGCGGCTCGATCGTGATCGAAGTCATCGACGACGGCCGCGGCTTGCCGCGCGAAAATATACTCGCCATGGCGCGCGAGCGCGGCATAGCGGTGTCGGACTCGATGAGCGACTCGCAGGTGTGGCAGATTATTTTCGAGCCCGGCTTCTCGACCTCCAAACAAGTCACCGACATCTCCGGGCGCGGCGTCGGCATGGACGTGGTGCGCAGAAACATCCACGAAATGGGCGGCCGGGTCGAAGTCCGCACCACCCCCAACGCCGGCACGCGCATCTCGATCAAGCTGCCGCTGACGCTCGCGATCCTGGAAGGCATGTCGGTGCGCGCCGGCGAGGAAATCTACATTATTCCGCTCACCCACATCACCGAGTCGCTGCAGCCGACGGCAGCATCGGTGAGTTCGGTGTCCGGCCGTGGACGCGTCGTGGCGGTGCGCGGCGAATACCTGCCGGTAGTCTCACTCGCCGACACGTTCAATCTCCCCGCAGACGCACAGCGTCGAGATGAAGGAATCCTGGTGATTCTGGAGGCCGAGGGCGGAAAGACCGCGCTGCTGGTCGACGAACTGATGGGGCAGCACCAGGTGGTGATCAAGAGCCTGGAGACGAACTACCGCAGGGTGCCGGGTGTTTCCGGCGCGACGATCATGGGCGACGGCCGCGTGGCGCTGATCCTGGATGTCGGCCACATCGTCGGCATGTGCCATAGCCGGCTCGACCGTGCGGCCTGAGGCGGTGCAGGGTCCAACGAAAAGGGCGCACGGCATGCGGAATCGACAGGCCATCGGGACGGAACCGGCAGTGAATCCCGGCAGTGGCGGATTAGCGGATTCTCGCGCCGTGCTGGCACAAAATACAGAGGAAAAGAAGGGGTAATGACCATGCTTTCAATCGGCAATCTTAGGGTAGGGGTGCGGCTGACCTCCGCATTCGCTACCGGCAACGTGCTGACCCTGCTGCTTGCATGTTTGGCGCTATACGGGGTTTCCGCGATGAACGCGAAGTGGCGGGAGATCGAGGATGTAACGATGGCGAGGCGAGCGGCCGTGGTGAGCGGCGAACTGGGCCTGGCGGAGGGGACGGATCAATTCAAGAATTTCATCATCAGAGGCGGCGAATTCGACAAGTCGTTCAACGATGACATGGCGAAGATCGAACAGGCGGCGGCGGAGTACCGCGCGCTCGGGCGCACGTCGCCGCGGGAAGAGCAAGCGCTGAGTGCGATTGTGGACGGAGTCAAGGCCTACCGTGCCGGCTTGGCCGCGGTGACCGGATTGAAGGCCAAGGGCGCGTCGATCCGCGATTTGGACAATGCAGCAACCGGCGCGGACAAACCGATTGCGGCTGCTTTGCGGGATCTGCTGGCCGTCAATCAGGAACATGCCGGAAGGACATCCCTGGAACTGTCTGCGATGTTGGCGTCGACGCAACAAAGGGTCGCCTTGATGACCCTGTTGATCCTGGCGCTCGGAGCCGTGTTTGCGCACATCATTTCGAAAAGCATCACGCGTCCGCTCATCGACGCGGTGAAATTGGCGCAGCGCGTGGCCGCCGGGGATCTGACCGGCGAGGTGGTGGTGAAGAGCAGCGACGAGACCGGCCAGCTGCTGCAGGCGTTGAAGAGCATGAACGAGAACCTGAGGAAGACCGTGGGCGAGGTGCGGCGCGGCACCGATGCGATCTCGGCTGCTTCGGAGCAGATCGCCTCGGGCAACGCGGATCTGTCCTCGCGCACCGAGCAACATGCCTCCTCGCTGGAGGAGACGGCCTCGTCGATGGAGGAACTCACGAGCACGGTGATGCAGAATGCCGAAAATGCGAAGCAGGCGAATCAGCTGGCGGCTGGAGCCTCCGATGTCGCGCGCAAAGGCGCCATGGTGGTGACCGAGGTGGTTGCCACCATGTCCTCGATAGAGGATTCGTCGAAGAAGATCGAGGACATCATCAGCGTGATCGACGGCATTGCGTTCCAGACCAACATTCTGGCGCTGAACGCGGCGGTGGAGGCGGCCAGGGCGGGAGAGCAGGGGCGCGGCTTCGCGGTGGTGGCGGCGGAGGTGCGCACGCTGGCGCAGAGGAGCGCGGCGGCGGCGAAAGAGATCAAGCAACTGATCGGCGATTCGGTGCGCAAGGTGGAAGACGGCAGCAAGCTGGTCGACGAAGCCGGCGAGACGATGGGGAAGATCGCCGGCTCCGTGACGAAGGTGACGGACATCATGAGCGAGATTGCCGCGGCCTCGCAGGAGCAGAGCGCGGGCATCGAGGAAGTGAACCAGGCGATCACGCAGATGGACCAGGTGACGCAGCAGAACGCGGCGCTGGTGGAGCAAGCGGCAGCGGCGGCGGAGTCGCTGAAGCAACAGGCGCAGAACCTGGTGCAGGCGGTGGCGGTGTTCAAGCTGGCCGAGGGCGCGGACCACGCGGCTGCGCCGGTGTGGGAGCACAAGCCCGAAGCGCCCAAGCCGCAGGCGGTCGCCGCGCACGCGCCGGCGCACAAGGCGCTGGGCGCAGCGCACACCGTACTGCCGGAGCGTCGGCTGCGCATGGCGCAGGCGCCGCGGCGCGCATTCGCGCTGCAAAGCGGCGCTCTGGCCGAAAAGCCCGACGACGATCAATGGACAGAGCTCTGAGAGGCAGGCTGCGCGGCGAAACGAGTTGCTGCAGCTTGTTGTTGCGGGCCGGCGGGCCGGCGCAGTGATCAGTTGCATCCAAAATTAACCGGAGAAAATTACCATGTCGATAACGCAAACGAACAGCGCCGCAGCGGGCCAGAAAGCGGCCGCCGGTCGCGGAGTATTTAACGATTTGCCGGTTTGGATCCGCCTGTCGGCAGCGATTGCGCTGACGCTGATCGTCGCGTGGTCCGTGATGATTTACCTGACGTATGTGCAGCGGCGCGACAGTGCGGTCACACAGGCGAAGGATTTCACCGAAAGCGTGAACCAGCTGACCGTGGCGACCATTACCGGCATGATGATTACGGGCGTGGCGAAACAGCGCGCGGTTTTCCTGGACCAGATCCGGAATTCGAACAACATCAAGGACCTCCAGGTCTATCGCTTCGGCTCCACCATTTCCGAGTACGGGCGCGGGGAGGAGGCGGAGAGCCATGCGTCCGCCGAAGATAAGGCGGTAATGGAGAGCGGCCAGCCCTACTTCAAAGTCAACGACGAGAGCGGCACTCTGCACGCAATCTATCCGATCCTTAACTCCCACAATTATCTTGGCAAGGACTGCATGGGATGCCATCAGGGCAAGGAGGGGGAGGTCCTGGGCGCGGTCAGCATGCGGGTCAGCCTGACGAAGGCGCAAGCCGAACTGCGGGATTTCACCTGGAAGATATCGCTGCTTGCGCTGGGTCTCAGCATTCCCCTGCTGTGGACGATCTTCGTCTTCATCCGCCGCTTCGTGGTCCGGCCGCTGGGGGGCGAGCCGAGTGCCGCGACACAGATCGCCGGCCGCATCGCCTCAGGTGACCTGACCGTCGAGGTGCCGGTCAAGAAGGGTGACACGACCAGCGTCATGGCGGCGATGGCAAAGATGCGGCAAGACCTTTCGACCATCGTCGGACAAATCAACCAATCGGCAAGCGCGATTACGGGGGGCGTGAACGAAGTCGCCAGCGGCAACGAGGACCTGTCGCAGCGCACGGAGCAGCAGGCGAGTTCGCTGGAGGAGACGGCTTCCTCGATGGAGGAGCTCACGAGCACGGTGATGCAGAATGCCGAGAATGCGAAGCAGGCGAATCAGCTGGCGGCCGGCGCCTCGGAGGTGGCGGTGAAAGGCGGCAGCGTGATCGGCCAGGTGGTGACGACCATGAGTTCGATCAACGAAAGCTCGAAGAAGATCGTGGACATCATTTCGGTGATCGACGGCATCGCATTCCAGACCAACATTCTGGCGCTGAACGCGGCGGTGGAGGCGGCCAGGGCGGGAGAGCAGGGGCGCGGCTTCGCGGTGGTGGCGGCGGAGGTGCGCACGCTGGCGCAGAGG
>Ga0307377_10002548_pt1 | contig 21463 bp, 15 predicted proteins | sample TR3MG_FD_202535 | JGI IMG/M metagenome (GOLD analysis project Ga0307377, IMG submission 202535) | Soil microbial communities from Risofladan, Vaasa, Finland - TR-3 | ecosystem: Environmental > Terrestrial > Soil > Coastal area > Acid sulfate soil | place: Finland: Risofladan, Vaasa | collected...
GTTTACAACTTATATGCCTGATGCTTCGTTTGTTATCAATACTCTTCGGGTAACAGCAAAGTTGTACTACTCCGATCTGCCTCGGTAATGATCCAGATTCGATCATTTCCAACCGGATAGCTTGATAGAATCCTGTTGCCGTTTACGATTGATAATTCGTTTTCTTCAGCGTCTTCAGGTGGCACGTTTCCCCAATCACCACTTTGATGACGTTGCAACAAATCGGCAGCATTCACTGCCTCTCGATCCAACACATCAAGTGCACCTGGGGTTGAGACAATTTGTCCTAATGAAAAGCAGATAGTCTTGCTTCTCCGATCCTCATTATTTACTTGTTCATTTACTGCATTCACGGTCATTCTCCTTTTGATGAACGAACGAAAATAGCCACGAGCTAAAAGCTAATGGTCTTATTCATTCGGTTTGGTTGTATTACTAGAGGTAAAGCTCAGAAATGATGCTTGGTGCGGTGGTGCAATTTTTCTAACTATTTAGATGTTGACAGCTTTCAAAATAAGCGCGTCAGTTTAATATCCCTACATGATTTAATTATACAGTATTCTGTGTATAAAGTACAATTTTATCATTGTTTTCATATTGTTACAAATCAACATTTTTAGAAAATGATGGTTTATTCTAAAAATATTCGTTAAATTCTCTTCGTTCGCACCAGTGCACCTAAGGCAAAGCACATGAGTACCGCAGCGATATTACGGGCGGCAATTTCAGATAACAGAAAACACCTGCTGCTCTACAATTTCTGGTGTGGAAAATGAAGTTACTTGGTAACGATCACCAGTTTACCGGCGCAAAACTTCATGAGCCAGAATCATTGTAATGATTCAATGGTTTTACACTCGGCGATCACCTAACGTATGATGCAACGAATTTCTCGGCAACGGGCAATTTGTAGGTAGTGCGTTTACATAAAGACCAAATATTTTATGATATCTAACGACCCAAGGAAATACTCAATGGAGAAAACTCAGGATGGTCGACAACGTACCATTATTGAAGCCGTTAAAGAGGTCATGCATACAGAACGAAGACCCCTTACTTATAAGGAAGCCTATGAGGGCATCATAGCAGCCAACTTGTACCAGTTCCGCTCGACGGATCCATTGCACATCGTGCGAATGGAGATTCGCCGTCACTCCGAAGGAGTGGACTTCCCGACGGCAGCCCCGACGAAACATTTTCGTCTTGTAGGTCAATATCAATATGAACCATTGCCAACGTCTCTTGGAACCAAAAAAGCACGACTTACAAATGGCTCAGAAAAAGTAGCTCATGCAAAATTACATGTCGAGAAACATAAAAAAGAGCCCCTAAAACCGCTAGAGGAATCTTTAAGGAACCTCAGGGAAAAGTATTTGCGTCAGTTGGAGCGGCAAGTTATTTCTGCGCTGAAGGAACTCGACCCGACTTCATTTGAACAATTTTCAGGTCTACTTATGCGAAGCTACGGGTTTGAAAAAGTTACGGTCACGCAAGCAAGTAGAGATGGGGGAATCGACGGATATGGAAAACTCAGAGTGGGCCTTGGATCACTGAACGTTGCATTTCAGTGCAAACGTTACGGGCAGCGAAAGGTTGGCAGACCTGAGGTTGACAAATTTAGGGGTGCATCACAGGGTAAATTTGAACAGGCAATTTTTTTTACAACTTCAAGTTTTACCGATGATGCGATCAAAGCCACGACACAGGCTGGAGCAGTTCCTGTCGTATTGGTTGATGGCCGACTTATTTTTCAATTCATGGTTGAGAAAAAACTAGGCATCGACATAGAACCTTTTGAGCTACCTGTGTTTGCACTCGATAAAGCTATTACTGATGCTTCCGAGATGATTTCGGATGGTGGCCCCCGTTGAGCAAAGATTGCACTTTTGCGTTTTGACGCAAAAATATAAATATCAGCATTGAGGAAATTACTATCGTATTTTCATACTGTTAATGCGCAAAATGCTAAGTGACCATTTCGTAAGCTTTCAGCCTAATAGTTTTCACGGTTAAATAGGGCGTGCTGTACCAAATGACTTAATCTGATTAATATGTGATTATAAACACTAAAGGCTTGATGCAATGTCGACGTGGATAGAAGAACTCTCGAAGGATCCCGTAGGTGCGGCTCTTATTGAAAAAAAACTGCTTAACGTTTCATTCACTATAGATTCAAAATCGTGGGCAAACGCCGACATAACGCCACCGTTCCACTGGGATTCTGTTGAATTTAATGAGGCGAATGCGAAAGACGTTCCGACTGAGCCAGGATTGTATGCATTTGTGCTCCGTCTGCCATACGCTGGATTGCCTTCTCACGGTTGGGTCATGTACATAGGCGAAAGTGGGCATGGCAAAAGCAAGCATAACCTTCACAAACGGTTTTTAAATTATCTCGCTGAACAAAAACAATATAAACGAACCTCGACTTACTTTATGCTTAATGCATGGAAAAATCAGCTGTTATTTTTTTATACTGAATTACCCTCTCGAAAACACGAATTAAAGAATCTTGAAACAAAATTACTTGATGCGTTCAGGCCACCATATTCACGCGGCGGATATAGTGCAACCTTATTTGCACCACAGGCGGCCTTCTAATGAAACAACCTCCTCATTTGCAATTACCCGCCTTACGTGGCCAGTTCGGTGACTGGATTTACTACAGCTGCATTATTCGGATGCCTGAGTTAGCCAGTCGTGTAGATTATGCCGATGTATTACATCCCAACAAGCAACTCTCCCAACTTATACAGCGTACGCTAAATAGCAAGCGATCTGGTGAAATTGCTAAATACCTGCGTCGTGAAAAGGAACGATTTTTTAACTCATTAGTAATTGCTGTATATGGCGGTGAACCACACTGGTCCCCCATCAAAATCGACGCTCCTAAATCCGAATACTCAGAGAGGTTGGATGATCAAACTACAGAAAGTTCTCTCGGAATATTGACTTTGTCTGGAGAGGAAGAGTTGTTCGCTATCGATGGTCAACATCGCCTATCTGGAATGAAAGCACTCTTTTCCGCAAAAGGACATGTCGATAGCAACGATTATGTAAGCGCAGATCTAGTCCCAGTGCTCTTAGTAGCTCATTCCAACGCCAACATTAAAAGAACCCGGCGACTTTTCACAACACTAAATAAAACAGCAATCCCTGTTTCAAAAAAAGAGCGCATTGCTCTTGACGAAAATGACGCAATGGCAATTGTTGCACGACGACTTGTTGAAGAGCATGCTTGGTTTGACGAAAGTAGAATCGCAATGGCAGCAACAAATAATCTTTCAATCAGTGACAAGAGCAGCCTGACCACAATTGGCAATCTTTACGATATCCTGACAATTCTATTTGTTGATATAGAGAATATTGAATCAAAGAAAAATCTGCAAACTATTCGGCTCAGTGATGAAATTCTTGATCGGTGTTTTGAAATTGCAGTTAAATACTTCGAAACCCTAGCCTCCATTATTCCCGAACTGAAACTATATTTTAATTCTGAAAACCCAGAATCGATTGTGAGCCAATATCGTCACGGCTCTGGCGGAAGTATTTATTTTAGGCCTCTCGGATTAACGATAATTACCGAGGTCATCCGTGCCCTAAAAAAAGATGGGAGAAACTGGAAAAAATTGCTTACAAAATTACCCCGCGAATTAAATGGGACACCTTTTCAAGGTCTCATTTGGAGTGATCGCTCTACCATTCAACCCACAGGAAAAGTGCTGACTCGGGAGCTTCTTGAATATATGGTAGGTCTTCCAGCCAAGAAGGATTTACGTTCCCGATATGCGAAATTTCTGGGCCATTCCATGGCCAAAGTAGTGTTACCTCCTGTCATTTAATATGTAATTGGGCTGGTTAAATCCCAATTTTTAAACTCACGCTGTTAGGTTGCCACTTTTAGATAATACCCTCAACTATCCGCATCAGTAATTTAATAAACTAATAAAAAGGGAGCATCACACATGAGCGTACCGAACTAATTGACGCTTTGACAGACAAGACCGGCAGTAGAAAAGCTGATGCTGCGAGCAGCATCACCGCACTGACTGAAATCGTTAACCCCTTTGTCATGCACTTCAAACCGAAGAGCGCAAACCACTTGGAGGACGATCAGGCATTCGAGTCCAGCGCATAAAACCGTCTTTCAAAAGCAGCCTTAGAGCGTTATAGCACTTTGAGATGACCACAGTGGAGACTCAGTAGCCAATATTCTCAGCCGCTCGGTGTACCAGCCGAAAAAAGAATCTGCGTGATATGGCTTGTCTTCATATTCCTCTACCAGAAAATTGAAGCCACCATTAGCGTAATCATTGATCCGATCGAAGCCTACATCGTTTAGTACCCCACTCCCTGATGTCTCTAGGTATTGTTGAACCAGGAACTCCACGTCTCGTTTATTACCAAGCTGTTTTCCTAGCTTCTTAGTCTCAGCAATTAACAATAGTCCAACGATTAGCTTGCTCGCGCCAGCATATGGCCCCGGAAAGTGTCTAATTAATTCGCTTCCTCCCTGCAAAGGGTCGTCTCTTAGGGCGGCAAAACCGATCATCAGACACATGTAATAATAGTCAAATTGAATTTCCAAGGAATTGTCCTTATGGAGATTGCTGAACCATCCATCCATTTCCTGGCGTCTAATAAAACTCATTTAGCACTCCTATTCCTGTTCTTGTGGCATCTCAAATTTCAGAAAGTATTCACGATCAGAGACGACCGCACCATCTAGGCTTCGTATCGCATTAGCCGGTAACGAATCGACAATGCCCTGCATGCCTTTAGTCGTACGAAAAGCGGTCAAATAGACTATTGAATTGCCGGCCACTTCTTCAAGTGCAGGCAAGAAGTAACCACGTTCAGTTGATATTGTAAATGCAACGAACTGCTCACAAAGTGTCGGAATCATTCGACCAACTCTGTTGCGAACGCCATCGTCAAGAGATCCGGCGGGGCTATCGACAACGAGCGGAAATTTGTGCGCGCCTCGGTTTAAGAGCGTCGTAAGGAATGTGTATCCGACAGCAAGTGTTTGGCCGACGCTGGCACCATCTTGATCCCGTAAGGACAAAGAGTTTCCGATCTTATCGATTCGAATCGGATCACCTGATAAGACTTTCTCTAATGTCTTGTTGCAATCATCTCGGATCGCCTCTCTCAACCGCTCCCTTGCAATTTCTTTAGTTCGTTTAGCAATCACCTCAATAGCATCTAATTTGGCTTTGAGCTCAACGGTCCCAGTTATCTGTGCGATCTCTTCCCGAACTCGTGCGAGTTCACGCTGTAAGCCGCGAATGGACCAGCTGTCGTCTGAAACATTGGCGTCTGGATGCTCGTCAATTTTTGCCAGCATCTCGATTAGCTCGTCTCGTTCCGATTCACATGCCTTCAATTCAAGCGCGAGTTTTTCCGCCGCATCGCCGGCATCGGTTATTGACTCGGCACGGATTTGCTCAAGTTCGGTGCGAAACTGACTCAGTTCTCTTCGAATAACTTTCTGTTCAGCAACCGCAGACTCAATTCGTGAGGAAACTGCTACTGGCTCATCAAGAACACTCTGCCTAATATCGCCCTTAAGATTATTAATAAAGCTATACAGTTCGTTGGCCAGGTAATTATTGGCTTGTCCTAGAATGGCCTGACGTTCTTGTTCCCCGATAGATCGTCCGCAGACACATCGTGGTTCGTCTGCTAATTCGACGAAAAACTGCCTAGATGTTCGCTCTGGCAGTCGTACCCGGTCAAACTGATCCTTAAGCATTGCCAATCCACCTGCAAAATGGGGGCTCAGGAACTGGGGCTGACGAATAAGTTGCAGAATACTACGTGTCTTCTCTACGAGCGCGTTTTCATGGGAACGGATTCGGGTCTCAACCTCGTCCTTGCGCTTCTGTGTAGTGTGATCATACTTTAGTCGATCATTCAGCTCGCTATTTAGTTCGGTTATTCGCGCTTCTTTGGATGATAGCTCCGATGCACACCTTTGTCTTGCATCCTGGACTTTTTTGAATCGCGTAGCGAGACGCTCTTCTCTCGATTTCCAGCCAGCTAGACCACTCGCCGTTTTCGCACCTTGATTCCGAGTTGCATGCTGCCAGTCCTCAAGGGTGGCAGCCACGATGGCATCGAGATGTTCTAATTGGCAAAGTGCATCAATAGCCTCCGATGCTTTTGCCTGACGGCCGTCCAGTAAGTCTTGAGCCAATTCGCCGTTAAAAATGAACAACGGCACAAAACGATCATTTAAGAATCGTTTAACTTCGATAGGTGGTTCCCAGCCCTCCTTGATACCTCCACGCGCTCTACATGAGGTTCGATAGGTAATTTTTTCTTCAAGAAAGTCAAAGGATAATTCGAAGGCCAGTGGGTCATTATCAGCAAGAAGCTTAAGCACGAATTTTCCACTGTCATTTACACTGCCAGGACGGCGCAAGCGACGGACATCATCTGATGACCAGTCCAGCGCTCTTCCAGTGAGCGATGCCTTGATAAGGTCGAGAGTCGTCGTCTTGCCGGTACCATTGGGCATCTGAACTAGTGAAACACGAGGGGCAGCTCCTTCTTTCGTAAGATCAATAACAAGATCGGGACAGCGAAGCCCCGTGCTTTCCCAGCCAAGTAGAGTGAGCTTCATTGGTTCAATCCCCGGGTATCAAGCGAACTGCGTGTTTTGCGGCCTCTAGATGCCGCTTGTTCTCACTGTGTCCGAGTTCACGTTCGCTCAGCGCTAACAGCCAAGCCGCGATGGCTTGCTCGAGAGATTCCGTTTGGTCACTTTCTTGTACGGCTTGCTTTAATGCAACAAGAACTTCCGAATCAACTGCCATCCTATTCGCTCCTCTTAACTTGTGACAGGGATGTTAACCAAGCGCATCGCTCAGCATCTGCTTTAAAATCATTTAGCACGAAATCGATTACTAAGGCCCGCTTGCTTGGTGCATCAGGATCCGATCGAAGGCATCTCCCAATTCGTTGTATGGTCTCCAATCTTGCTCTAGCTGATGCAAACAACACAACGGTGGTTAGACTCCGGATATCGATGCCTTGTGAAATGCGATGACACGTAATTAGACAATCGATACGACTATTTGCAAAAGTTCTTAGATCTTGCGAATCGTCTTCCGCATAATATGTTCTGTATAGATGCGTATACTTAGAAATGATTTGCAGTACTCGGTCCCCATACTCTCGATTATCTACGAATACGATTGAACGATTCAAAGAATCTGGGTGACCGCGGACAAAATCATCGAAAACCAATGGCTTATATTCAGCTGTCTTGTAGACACGCGCGAGCTCATTGAAAAACTCCTCATCCGACATTGGCGTTCCATTTTGTGCGCCAGCTGCCCGTCTCGCATGTACAGATTGAAGACGCCTACGATCTTCATCAGAAAGTAAGTATTGGAGAGGAATATATTCCATTTCGCATAATATTCCTCGTGCGATCGCCTCTTCTAAACCAAACCGGAAAATAACCGGCCCCAGCTCCTGCAAGATGAAGTCCGTCCCATCCTTATCATAAATACGCTCAGGGGTAGCACTTAAGCCCAATCGGAAGGGGAAGTGTTGATGCTCGCCACGAAGTGCGGCCACATTTGATTCTGACCCTAGTCCATGTACTTCGTCGTGAATGATTATGCATCGAGCACGATTAGCTGGTACATATCTTTTCAGCAGCCGAGGCAACTGTAGCCGGGATATGACAATAAGTGAACAGATTGGATCAGTCAGGAACAGCTCGCGCTCGTGAAACTCCCCGAAGTGCCGAAAGATACTCCAGGAAAGACCAATACCTCTTCCCCAATTCAATATCTCTTGATGCCATTGGGCTAGTAAGTCATTTCCATCTGTGCAAATAATTGCACAATCGATTTCTTTATCTCCAATTAGCCGAGCCAATATCTTAAGAGCTGTGTGCGTCTTACCCGTCCCCGTTGCCATCTCAAGGACACCAGCTCGATTAGCAATAAACGCCTCAAGAGCCTCATCTTGGTGCCGCCATTTGTTTACTTTATGAGGAGGACATGGCTTTGCGAAATCAGGTCTATCCATTGGAGCATGAGCTTTAATGGTGCTTAGGCTTTGGGCTGAAAGTGGCAGAACAATTATTGCATCATCGCGCTGATGCCACATCATCTCAAAATCATCAACTGTAGCTTCCAAACGCCCCACATCCGCCTGAATCCAGCTGCGGAAGACATGCACTCGTTCAATATTTCGGCGATGACCAGAAATTGATTCATTTGCTGAACCAGTGAATGCAACGACATCTCCCGACGAAAAATCAAAAATCCCGCACTTGTCATGAAACATCCCCGGGTCTTCTATATGCTTCGGAATTGCAAATCGAATTTCTAGGTGCCCTGATGCAACGAGCCAACAAAAAAGACGTAAGCGAAGTTGCGTATCCTCGGGATCTGACGCAAAACGCATGGCTTCGTCAATTAAATGGTCCGCTGCAGAGAGCAGCACCTCGCGTCGAGTCTCGTCATTCACGGCGGTTTCGAGTATTTGATAGTCTTGGAAGCTGAGTTCTGGCGAAATCAATAGATAGATTTTTGCATCATTTCTAAGAAGCCTCGGTAGTCCCTGTGCCCAAGTTTTAAGTGCAGAACTGGAAAAGAAACCAGCCGCTCGCCTATAGTTAGTACATTCAGCTAGACATGGACCAAAGAAATCCCTCGCCAAATCGCTGGCTCCGGTCCGATAGACTTCGCGCAATTGCCGAATCTGATTTAAGATTTCCGTCATTATTTCCCTCAAGTTGTTGCTTCTCTATTACTCTATACGGTTTCGCAATCGGTCAAGCACCAGCTCGTCCCTAAGTTGGCTCTTCAAGAGTTCATATTCGTCGATTTTCGGTACAACCTCTGCCCCTGGCATTTCGTCAAAAACCGCAGCCTGAATCAATCTGTCTAAAAGGCTTGGTACACCTTGGTCAACTGTCCAACCTGGCTCCAAAAGAGATTCATAGTTATTGCGACATGTAATCAGTATTGCCTTAGTCCAATGTGTCGTCGCTTCTCGCCAAACCATGCCCATTAGAGAATCAATCATTCCAACTGCACGGTCGCTGGTGATGAAGTGCTCTTGCTGCCAGTGCATCGCAGGTTCGATGATTCCGGCTGCAATAAGCAATGCCAAGCACGATACTGCGTGACGATCGTCCACTCTATAACCACTCGCACGATTTAAACTCATCCAGCTTATTCGACCAGCGTTGATAGCCAGCACTGCTGCTGAAAAGAATTCTCGAAAAGACGGAGTCCTCGCAGACAGCGGCAGAGGGGGCTCTTCAAGTAAATAGACACTCGCGCGATCTTTTAATCTTGTCCAGCGGCTCCGGTCTCCCTCCTTGATCGGCCAGCATTCAATATCACACACGGCAAGTAGTGATGACAAAAGTTGTTTCTGATTTGTCTGCAAAGCCCAATCGGCCCATCGCACCTGCATATGAGGTGACCATAGAATGTAGCCGCGCGGTGATTCCCCAGCCCAAATCGCTCTACAAAATATTTCTAATTGGCTTTTATTTAACAGCAGTCGATTCGATGCATTCTCCAATGTTTCTTGGTCTTGAAGTTGTTGCCGATGTGCATAAATGCCAGGACCAATCCGCACAAAATCGTCGTAGATGAGTAGTGTTGGGCCAACACTTGCCCTCGAATATTTTGAGCCTGCACGATCAACAAAGAGACGACGCAACTCGTTGAAGCTTTGCGGTCCATGTTCAATAAGAATTTGGGTCAGCATACCTCGAAGAGTTTCATCATCTGTCAAAGTTGTCTCGTTCTCATCGTCAGAGCCCACATCTTCCGGATTTTCTACGAAATACTCGCTGATCTGGATTGATGGGTGGTTGAAGTCGGAAGGGCCAATGGCAAACCAACCTGTTTCATATTGATTTAAGAAAAGGTGAGGGTTATCCGATAGAACGATAACCAAATCTCTGGATGAACACTGATCATCTTGAAATGATTTGCAATAGATTTCTCGTAGTGCAGCAACGCTTATTGAATTGTGTCCTGTACCCCGTTGACTCATCAGTTCATGACATCTAACAGCTCGCCTAGCTCTCCGAGATGATATTCTTAATAGGTAATTGCCATTTACCTGAAGCTTCAATGAAAGTGCAAGAACAGCCCTCAGCGCCTCCTCAGGAGGTGCACCATGCAACTGAAAAATAGAAATTAAAGGACAGGGTAGTTGGGCAGTGATCAGGCGTTCATTAAGCCAGTGTTGGGCATGTTCAAATGCATCGTTTGATATGCTTGGTAAAAGCCACCCATTTGCAGTACGTTGGCATATTTCATCAAGCCAAGCCCGAACATTTCCGAAGGCAACTGTGATCATTAATCGCGAATCTGCATCAAGCATAAGGAACAACTGAGTCTCTTCACGATAGCTGATGACCTGATGAGTAGCTAGGCGCGACAATATGAGCATTTGATCGCGCTGCAAAAGGTAAGAAAAACTATTTTGAAAGCTTCTCTTTAGTTTTTCGAGTGACTTGAATTCAATCTGGCGAATGCGCTCGCGTGTGACACCCTTGAGATTGCCTATTAACGCAAGGGTTCTTGGATTTTCTCCGTCCAACCCAAGACGCATTCGAATTATCTGCTCTGCATTTCCTGTCAATATCTGAAGCGCATCTGTTGGGTACGCAATAGATGGCTCTGTCACATTGGTTACCGCGTCTGGAGTACTTATCATGAGCGGCGCTTCCGAGTCGGAATTGGCTATAGTCGGAATAGCTCTATCTGCTTCGCCTGGGTTTGCTTGCTTCGCAAGATCCTGTAACTCTACAAAGCACTTAGCTCCGAAGTTTGGTATATCTCGAATAAGGTTGATAGCCTTGGTGTCATTGCGAAGTACATCCTGAATAGAAAGCCCCTCCAACAACCCATCATTTTGCGCAGCCAAAAGTGAATTTCGGAGCCGCGCTGAACCTCCGTAATAGATGGCCAGCTGAAGGAGTTCATGGCGATCAGAACCGTCAGTCACTTTTAAGTCCTGTTGATGAACCAGCTAACTAAGTTCAACCTGCCGATATTGGTCAATATATGACTCCAGACTGCCAATTGTTATGCAAATACTCAATTAAAACTCAAATCAGACTACGTAGCGAGACTTCAGGTAAAACAATCAAATTGTTCAGCCTTTTCCCTAAAAGCAACACTGCCACCTATAAATTTGGAAGTTATTATTGACAATATTTATACCTTCCAATACAGTGATATTAACTTCCAGATTTCTGCGGGCATACATTTTCATGAACGATACAGGGTATTCGCATACATTCCCAGCTATTCGGGGTGTACAAGCTGGGCGCGTATTCTATGTAGCCATGTGTCCCATGAAGATCGTCCCAAAGATCTTTATCTTTAACGGAGAAGAGGTTCCTCCTGAATTACGTGCGCAGCGCACTTTAAATCGAGCAAGAATCCCCGAAATTGCTTCTTATCTTGTTGACAATCCTAAGAGCTATATACTGTCAGCGTTAACTGCATCAGTTGATGCCACGAACGTAACATTTCAACCGTATACCGATACGGGCCCAGCAAGTAACTTGGGGTCCCTCAGCATCCCAATGGATGTAAATATACTAATCAACGACGGACAACATAGGCGCGCCGCGATTGAGGATGCTCTAAAAGAAAATCCTGCGCTCGCCCAGGACAATATCCCGGTATTATTCTTCATTGACGCCGGTCTTATTCGCAGCCAGCAGATGTTTGCTGACCTTAATAAATACGCGATTCGCCCTAGCAATTCTCTCGGCACGCTCTATGATCACCGAGATGCCAGCTCTGAGCTAGCTCGATATCTAGCCAATTCGTGTGTAGCATTTAATGGGCTCACCGAAATGGAGAAGTCGACCATCTCTAATCGCTCAATTAAGCTATTTACCTTGAGCGGGATTAAACATGCCAGCCGCGCATTACTCCGCAAATCCATTGCCAGCGAAATATCCGACCAGGAAAAAAGCATTGCCCGTGAATTCTGGGATGCCGTCGCCGAGCACATTCCTGATTGGAAGCGTGCTCGAGAAAGAACGGTTGCTACCGCAGACTTAAGGCAGAACTTTATCCATGCTCACGGCGTAGCACTTCATGCACTAGGCCTAGTGGGCGCAGATTTGCTCGCAGAACATCCTGAGGATTGGAAAATGCGCCTCCAAAAACTATCAAAAATAGATTGGTCACGATCCAACACTCAGCTTTGGGAAGGCCGCGCTATGGTTCATGGTCGCATTAGTAAAGCCACAACCAATGTCGCATTAACTTCGAACCTAATCAAAAATTATCTCGGCATATCCCTAAAACCAGAAGAAGCCAAACTTGAAAAGGGACTTACAAAGTGAGCGCAACAATTAACTTCCCTGTTGAAACAGAAATTGCTGGCCTACCAATCCAGCACTACATCGACGAGATTCATACCCTATATAAAGCCGACAACCGACCCTGGGTCATTGGCTATAGCGGAGGTAAAGATTCAACCGCTATCCTGCAACTGGTCTATCTCGCGCTTCTAGCACTTCCAGAAGCCGAACGGCAAAAGCCAGTTTTTGTCGTATCGTCTGACACCCTTGTTGAAACCCCTGTTGTCGTAGGTCTCATCATTGGCACCCTGGGAAAAATCCAAAAAAGCGCCAACCAACATGGTATCAACCTTCACTCGCAACAGGTTGTGCCCAATATCAAGGAAACCTTCTGGGTAAATCTAATCGGCAAAGGATATCCCGCGCCAACCCGACAGTTCCGTTGGTGCACAGAACGCTTGAAGATTAACCCCGTCAGCGAATTCATTCTCAGTCGAGTCGCCGAATATGGAGAGGTAGTTGTTGTACTTGGTTCTCGGATCGCCGAAAGTAGCTCCCGTGCTCAAGTTATGCGTAAACATAAGATCGAAGGCAAGCGCTTGGCAAAGCACAGTTCACTTCCTAGTGCCTACGTTTATACCCCAATCGAAGATTGGACGGCCGACGACGTTTGGGAATTTCTATTCACTGGCGAAGCCCCTTGGGGAGGTAATCACCAAGCATTGTTCGATCTTTATAAAGACTCAAACGCTGGAGAATGCCCATTAGTGATCGATACAAGTACCCCATCTTGTGGCAACTCACGTTTCGGCTGCTGGGTCTGCACCGTCGTCTCAAAAGACAAGTCCATGGATGGACTCATTGAAAGTGGCCATACGTGGCTTGTTCCGCTACAGGATTTCCGAAACCAGCTCTTTAACACTACTATCCCGGAAAACAAGAATGAATTTCGCAACTTTAAACGCCGAACTGGCAAGGTAACAAGCGCAGGCTCTGAGGATGGAATTAAATTTATACCGGGACCCTACTGGCTGTCATATAGAAAAGAACTCCTTACCAAACTACTCAAAATCCAAAAGGAAGTTCAAAAGGAAGATCCCAACCTCGAGCTTATTACGACAGGTGAACTCGAAGAAATACGTAATGCGTGGATACAAGACCCCAACGAACCGGATTGGGATGACAGCGTTCCAAAGATCTACCGCGAAACTTTGGGCAAGGATCGCGATTGGGCAGAAAGTGATGCAGGCGCATTCACCAAGCTTGACGCTGATCTGCTCAGAGAGTTGGAAATAAAGCACAAAGTCCCGGCAGCTCTCATCATGAAATTGATCGAGCTCGAGCTCTCAATGGATGGACTCAGCAAAAGATCATCAATTTTTGAACGTATGGGGACAATCCTCAGCCAAGACTGGGGATCGCTGGAAGAGATCATGCAAAAACATCAAGTCGCCAGCAAGAAATTGCATCATATCGACAATGAAGAAAAGGCGCTGCAGGCACAATATATCGAATATGAAAAGTTAAAATATCATGCTTCTTGAATCTCTCACACTCTGCGATTTCGGATTGTTTCGTGGCGAACACTCGATCGATCTTAACCCCCGAAAAAAATACAATACCACCCGCCCAATTATTCTTTTCGGAGGACTAAATGGTGCTGGCAAGACCACCATTCTCACCGCTATCAGACTCGTCATTTATGGCAAACAGGCGCTTGGATATGCGACAAGTCAAAGACTCTACGACGAGTATCTGACGTCCAAAATCCACAGAAACTCACGCTCGCAGGTCGCTCTTGCAGGCTCACATATTACCCTCGAGTTTCTCTTTTATAAAGTTGGCAAACCGACTCGCTACAAAATTGTTCGCTCTTGGACAGTATCTGGCAAACAGGTAAAAGAAACGCTCACTATCCTCCAAAATGGGAATCCCATACCTGAGTTCACTCAGGAGCAATGCCAAGCCTTCCTAAATGAACTCATCCCGCTTGGCGTATCAGAACTCTTCTTCTTTGACGGAGAGAAAATAGCCAGCTTGGCTGAAGACGGAGGCGATGTTGCTCTTCGTGATGCAATTAGAAAGCTGCTGGGCTTGGACATAATTGAGCGCCTGAAGAGCGATTTACATATATTTATTCGACGTCAGAACAATAAGGAGTTACCAGTAGAAGCGAAGGCGCAACTCGAGCTGTACGAAGAAGAATACAAAGAACTCAAACAGGTTATCTCATCCGAAGAGGATATCACTCGGCAGATTTTGCCCAAACTTGTAACTGCGCAAGAACAACATGGGAGACTTGAGGAAACACTCGCCTCAAAAGGCGGTGCGTGGGCGCTCTCACGGCAATCTGTCAAATCACGCCGAGAAAAACTCCTTACCGATAAAAAGCAATTGGAAGCCGAGGCTAGAGAGCTCTTTAATGGGCTCTTTCCACTTTCTCTTGCGCCCAAGTTAATGCAAAAACTCAAAGTTCAATTGCAACAAGAAAGATCGCTCAAAGACTGGGAAAATGTTTCCAAGGCTATCAATCATCGACTTATTCGCTTGAACGCTGTTATTGCCGAATTTGTTCCAAAACAAAAAACCTCCGACGCACATCAAAAAATCCAAACCATATTTGCGGATCTTGTTGCCAGGCCGACCAATCTAAAAAAAGTTAAGTTATCACACGACCTCACCGGAAAGGATTATCTCCAGCTTGAAAACTGGATTGATGAAGCTTTAATTCGGGTCAAATCTCAAACTAAAGCTGTGCAATTTAAGCTCAATAGTTTGGATGAAGAACTCAGTAATGTTAGCTTGCAGATTGAACGCTCGCCCGATCAAGAGTCCTTAAAAACTAGTATCGATGCAATCAAAGCTAAAAATGAAGAAATTATTCATCTCACTACTGAGCGTAACCTCCACCTCGAGCTCGCCCGTCGTTACACTTGGAAAGCAATCGAACTTGTTCGCAAAATACGCAAGTTAGAAGAGCAACTTATGAGTGGAGAAACGCAAAGCACTGGAACTGCCCTCGCGAAATATACTATGGACGTCCTAACCGACTTTGCAGAAGAAATGACTAAACGCAAAATCGTGAAGCTTGAATTAGAGTTTGCAAGAACATTCTCACACTTAGCGAGAAAGACTGACGCAATTGTTAGCACCCAGATTGACCCAAATACTTTTGAGGTACATCTCTTCAATAAAAGCGGCCAGAGCATTTCAAAGCAAGCTCTCTCCGCTGGAGAAAAGCAAATCTACGCGGTCGCGATGCTAGAAGCCCTCGCCAAAACGTCCGGACGTAGGCTTCCAATTATTATCGATACTCCTTTGGGTCGACTTGACAGCCATCACCGCGATAAACTCATCAACAACTACTTTCCTCAAGCTAGCCATCAAGTCATTATCCTTTCCACGGACACAGAAGTTGATATGCGCTTCTATGATGACCTCAAGAAACACGTCTCACACAGCTATCACATCAACTATGACGAAACGGAAGGGTATTCTAAAATCCAAGAGGGATATTTTTGGAAATCTGCTTTAGATAGTGAAGGAGAAATTGTCCATGCTTCCTAATCGCTTACATATTTCAAAGAGAGCTACTGAACTTCTAAAGCAAATAAAAGCTAAAACAGGCCTTACACCTAACATCCTATGTCGTATGGCTTTGACAATCTCATTGGAAGAAAACCACAATGCCAATCCCAAAGGTACAGATCTCAATGGCTCAGAATTCAATCTTCCAACTCTCTTGGGAGACGCCAGTGCGCTCTATGAAGCACTCATCCTACAATCTCATGGCGACCTTACACAAAGAGAAGCGCAACTCATCCTCGCCGCCCACATCGACAATGGCGTAGACAAACTAAAGCGAGCCAAATCGGTGTCTGACTTACTCAAATACTGATTCTCAAGCTTCTCAATAATTGCCGGTAGCCACGCGCAAAAATTTATGGCTACCCTGCTCAATTTTTAGTTTGTTGGTACACTTGCCCTATTGTTCAGATATATTTTTCAATCTTCGTCTTCATAAGGCGATAATTGTCGCTAACCAATAGTTCTACTTTATTTCATATAATTAGCTCGTGCGAGCCTTAGCCAAATTGGCACGCAAGAGAAAGCCCTTGCAACACTTACCTTACTAAAAGATGAGCGAAGGACAAGTAATGAATCTTGGTGAGCGTGTCCGTCTAAAGCTAGACCCCAGCCGCAGCGGAGTGCTTGTCAAAGCAAAGTCCCGTGGTTCGCTAACGCTTTGGCTAGTGCAGTTTCCTGACCAGCCCAGCTGGATTCCAGAAGATCAGTTAGAGATCGAGGCGTCCATGGCTGAGGACCCCATCGAGCTTCTAACACTAGGCGAGCTTTCCGGAGCTATTGCGCTGCGAAGATTGCTTACCCACGTACGCTTGAGTGGTCGTCTTGCCAATGTGATCTACAGTATGGAGACCACGAATACTGATTTTTACGCCCACCAATTCAAGCCAGTACTAAAGTTCTTGAATTCCCCGGCAAATGGGCTGCTAATCGCCGATGAAGTGGGTCTTGGTAAGACGATTGAGGCAGGGTTGCTGTGGACGGAATTGAGAAGTCGCTACGACGCACAACGTTTGCTGGTCTTGTGTCCTGCTGTTTTGCAGGATAAATGGAAAGCGGAGCTGCATGAACGATTCGGCGTGGATGCTGAAATCACCGGTTCTAAGCGTCTTCTAGAGATACTACAGGCTGGCGCTTCAGAGGGACGCGCACGAGGATTTGCGTTAATTGGTAGTCTTCAAGGCCTGCGGCCGCGTCGGGGCTGGGATGATCTCGATGCAAAATCCGCGCATACTGGAACCCGACTAGCAGGATTTTTACGAAGCCAAGCTGAGAGTGAACCGCTACTGGACTTGTTGATCATTGATGAGGCTCACTACCTACGCAATCCAGAAAGTATGAATGCGGCAGTCGGTCGGCTACTGAAGAACGTGGCTGAAAATGTCTTACTGCTATCGGCGACACCAGTACATCTACGCAGTACAGATCTCTACTACCTGCTAAATCTTCTCGATGAGGATACCTTTAACGATCCCTCGTTGTTCGACGAAATTCTGAGCGCCAATTCTCCCTTGGTGCGTGCTCGGGATCTTGTATTATCAGTCCAACCTGATCGGATGGCACTTCTCGATACTCTCAAGGAAGCTTCAGCGCATTTTCTGTTGGCCGAAAGCCGCCAATTACGAACACTAATTGAGGAATTACAGCAGAAAGATGCTCTCATTAGCCGCAGTGATCGCGCCGATATTGCGTATCGATTGGAAACACTAAATCTTCTCGGACACGTTGTGTCACGAACAAGAAAGCGCGATGTGACGGAATGGATTGTGCAACGCGAGCCTATACCCGAGGCTGTTCAAATGACACCTACAGAGCAGGAATTTTATTTAAATGTCACACAGGTCGTGCGTGAGTATAGCGAACATGCAGGTGGTGTTGATGCATTCTTAGTTTGTATGCCGCAAAGACAGATATCAAGTTCAATGCCAGCAGCCCTGCGTCACTGGAAGTCTAAGTTGACTATAAACGACGATGATGAGTTGTTTGAGGACATTGGATATTTGCCAGACGAAGAGGAAAAGCCTGGACCGCTGTCTTCAGAAATAGCTCGAAGAATAGGGCGAATTACCAATCTTGAGGAGCTTGAGCGTAACGATAGCAAATTTAAAAGATTTAGCGAAATCTTATTAGGCTTCTTCTCCGATCATCCAAACGAGAAGGTAGTGGTTTTTTCGTACTTCAGGGCGACATTAACCTATCTTGCAGAAAGGCTTACAACAATCGGCATGCACGCGATTGTATTGTCAGGAAGCGCCGGCATTGATAAGACTGCTGTCCTCGAACAATTTCGCGACCCTACGGGCCCACGTATATTACTTTCGTCAGAGGTTGGCAGCGAAGGTATAGATCTTCAGTTTTGCAGGGTGATGGTGAACTACGATCTCCCCTGGAACCCGATGCGGGTGGAGCAACGAATTGGGCGTCTCGACCGATTAGGGCAAGAAGCAAAAAAAATTATCATATGGAATCTCTTTTATTCGGGAACCATTGATGACCGTATTTACGCGCGCCTTTATACCAGGCTAGAAATTTTCAAGCACGCATTGGGTGGCCTAGAGGATATCCTCGGGAAAACAATACAAAATCTTACATTGGATCTATTGAAGGGCAAGCTGTCTCCTGGTCAGGAAGAAGAACAAATCGAACGCGCAGCGCAGGTTATAGAAAATGTCAGGCAAAACGAAGAGCGACTTGAGGCAGACGCCACCAACCTAGTTGCGTATGGGGACTATATTCTCAATCAAGTCAAAGCCGCAAGGGAATTAAGACGTTTGATCACAGGAAAGGACATTGAAGGATATTTGGTGGATTATCTGAAAGAGAAATTCCCAGGCACGCAGCTCACTTTGATCGATCCGGGGACCCGAACCTATGACATCGAACTATCCGCCTCAGCGAAGGCGGGTCTAGGGATTTTTGTCGACAACAACCGCCTTCAAAGATTTACCGCTCTAAATCGAGCATCAAGCGGGCCGCAACGCTGTCGCTTTGAGAACCGCGTTGCATCACCAGGGACACGTGGGATAGAACTATTGGGACAACTTCATCCACTAGTGCGATTTGTTAGTTCATCCCTCCGTACACAAATTGAAAAGGGCGAGCGCCCGTTCTGGCCAGCAGTCGCTGTGAGGTTAAATTCTGTTCAAGATTCTGCAATTTTTCAAAAAGGACGTTATGTATTCGTGATTCTGCACTGGTCAATTGAAGCACTCCAGGCGCGTGAACAACTCCATTACGCCGCAGCCTTGCTTGACGATTCAAAAGAATTCTTATCTGATCAACAGGCCGAACAGTTAATCGGTGACGTGGTAGCTGGAGGTGAAGAGTGGATAGAGGCTCGCAACGGAGTAGGAATTCAACTCGACTCCGCTGGGGAGCTTGCGGTGGATCTATTTTCGGATGGAAACAATCGGTATAAAGATTTCGTGCGTCGTTCAACTGACGAAAACCTAGATCGTATTGAGATGCAGATGGCTGCTCTGGAGAAGCATCTCGATAATCAGATGCTCAAGCTCGAAGATATCCGTCAGCGGCACATTGTGGCACAACGTAATAGTTTAGCTCGTGCTACAGAAGGAAGAATGACCAAGCTAAAAGAGCGAGTTGAAATTCGAAAAGCGCGAATATCCATGGGTCGGGAAATTCGCGCTCGTCAGGTTCTGATTTGCGTAGGGATCATCAAGGTGGTTTAACGAGTTTTAACTGAGGGGAATAATATGGACTGGAAGGAAAAGCTTAAGCAACTAGGTCTTGGGTTGGGTACATCAGATACGAAACCGGTTTCTAAAGTTACTCCATCACCCGCTGTGAAGCGAGTATATTTCTGTCTTGGACTTGATTTCGGCACATCATCGACTAAAGCGGTGATAAAAATGCAAACTGTCGACACAGCATATGCCATCCCCTTCTTTCCTGGCATAGCAAGTGCTGATCTACCTTACCTCGCGCCAACTCGCTTGTGGGTCGACGAGCATGAAATACTGGGTTATCAGCAAACAAATTCGGGCGGGTGGATTGAAGATCTTAAAGTTCGCCTAATGGAAAAACCGTGGGATAGTGCTCCCGCATGGTCTGGCGCAATGATTACAGCCACCCCCGCCGGGCTGGCGACAGCATATGTTGCATTAACCATACGTGAAGTAATGAACTGGTTCAATAAGCAAGTCAAACCCACCTTGGGCGCAGTCGATATCAACTGGTCATTCAACTTGGGCATCCCGGCGCGTGATTTCGACGCGAAAGAGATCAAAGATGCTTTTTTTTCGGTTGCCTGTGCCGGTTGGAATATTGCTGCTGAGGGAAATGTGATTTCCCTAAATCGCGCAGAAACGGCAGTCGAAGCCGCGCACTTAAATTCGCTCTCACTAATAGGAATTGAGAAAGAATCAGTCAACGTAGTACCCGAGGTGGCAGCTGGCGTCACCTCCTATGTGCGTTCGTCACAGCAACGGGCTGGAGCACACCTATTTGTCGACGTTGGGGCAACAACACTCGATACCAGCTTGTTTTTACTATCTGAGAAAGGAGGAGAATTTCAGTACACATTTTTATCTGCAGATGTGGACAGCAATCTTGGGGCCCTTAGACTTCACAAACATCGAGCAAAACAGTTAGGGGAGCTTGCGCTAGCTAAATTTGCTGCATCAAACCCACTCCAACCTATTCCTCAAACTGCTCAGGACTGTGTCCCAAATTCCACTGAATTGCTGCAAATCGATACTGATTTCACAAACCTATGCTTGATATCCATTGGCTCGGTCATTGCACGAGCTAAGCGCAAGGCACCAAACGATTTGTCTGTTCACGACAATGGCACACTTCAACCTAAGGTATATAACGAATCAATACGAGTCTTGCGCAGTGGTGGGGGAATGAATTTACCTCTTTACTCTGTGGCCATTGATGAAGTTGGAATTCGTGTCGCGCCCGGTGGAAAACTCGGACTACGCGTAAAGCCCTTGGAGACTATTAATCTGATTATGCCTGATGGCTTGAATGCGCCTGGTCTAGATAATATAAACTGGAGCAGAATGGCAATTGCTTACGGCCTGAGCTTCCCATTTGATGACATTGGTACGTTTATTCCGCCTTCTGAGGTTGACGAACCAGATATACCAGAAAAGGTGGACATTCAAAAAAATCTAATCACTAAGGACCACATGTAATTAAGGTTGAATTTTTAAATCTGAATTCTCAGATTGAGAAGGTTCTACACTTACTGATTCCGCAGGGAGCCAGGATTTCGGATACTCGCCGATTTTTCTCGCTTCTTAATATAATTTTGACTAGATTTTATTTGTTTTAAACGCTCAATTTTTCGTTGATACCGAATTACGTCTTTATATAATATAGAGATATTTGAATATCAACTAATTTTCTAATAGCCAAATTGGCGCAGGGAGCAAGGATCTCTGAAATTTCTTGATTCAATTTTATTTGTTTTCAGACGCGCAAAAAGCTGTTGAAAGTAGAGTTGTCTCTTATATATATTAAGACTAATCTCTGCTTTCAACAGCTTTTCTAATAGTTTAATCAGCGCAGGGAGAAAGTATGCTC
>Ga0307377_10002549_pt1 | contig 21461 bp, 21 predicted proteins | sample TR3MG_FD_202535 | JGI IMG/M metagenome (GOLD analysis project Ga0307377, IMG submission 202535) | Soil microbial communities from Risofladan, Vaasa, Finland - TR-3 | ecosystem: Environmental > Terrestrial > Soil > Coastal area > Acid sulfate soil | place: Finland: Risofladan, Vaasa | collected...
CAATTGCTTTTCGGATTCGCTCCATTTGGTCACGGTATAGCGCGACAGTTTCACATCCTCCGCCCAGAAATCATCGGGCAGCCCGGCCTTGCGCCTGAGCATCGCGAGAAAGTCGCGCGGCCGGGCGAGGTTTTCCCAGACCTGCGGCAGGAAAGTGCTGCGATAATGACCATATTCAAATATCACGCCATCGACATGCGGGCGTAACTGTGCCAGCGCATCGGCTTCACCGCGCACCTGCATTTCCTGTGATTCGGATAGCAGCGAGACTTCGACGGTGGTGATGTCGAGCTCATCAATGGTCAGCGGCGTGAAACGCGGATCGCGCAACGCGGCTGACACCGCATTGCTTTTCAGGTCGGCAAGCAATGGCCGATGTGCCTGCAGCGAGCCGATGCAGCCGCGCAACTCGCCGGATTGCGTAAGCGTGACGAAACATGCGCCATGCTCGGCCAGCCACGATGCCGTTTCATCCGCCGCACAGGGCACGTCCAGCACGCGCGAGATTTCAGCGCGTGCGATCGACAACAGGATGTTTCCTCTTTCGCTGTTCATCGCTGCTCCCCTTCTTCGGTAAACACGAACGATGCGTAGCCGACTACCTGGTCGCGCGTGCCGGCGGTGTCGCCGGAGTTGCGCAGATCGAGCAGATGCGGAGTCAGATGGTGCTGCTTTGCCGCGATGATCAGACCGCTGACCGGCGTGCCGCCGCAGGCGTGATCGTGCGCGATGGGCTGGTGCAGCTTCAGGATGGATTGCGTGGTTGCCTGGTCCACGCGCTGTGCGGTGGCATAGGGCAGGTAGTGTGACAGGTCGGAACTGACCACGATCAGCGTTTCTTCACCGCCCCATAAGGTTTCCAGCACTTCCGCGACCTCTTCTGCCGTAGCCATGCCGACCGCCAGCGGTAGCAGCTTGAAATCGGACAGCACACTTTGCAGGAAGGGCAGTTGCACTTCCAGCGAATGTTCCAGCGCGTGCGCCTCGGCGCTTACGCCAACCTGCGGCAGACGCGCAATCGCGGTGGCGGCTGGCGCGTCCAGCATGACCAGGCCCAGCGGCGTTTCAAACGCATCCGCACCGGGTAACGCCAGACCGCGCACCGCGACCCGATGGGTCGGTCCGAGCAATACAACACGCCGGATTCGTGCTGCATAAGGGCGCAAAGCGGCATACGCGGTCGCGGCGATCGCGCCCGAATAGATATAACCGGCGTGCGGCACGATCAGCGCTTTCGGCGCCAGATCGAACTGGCGTGCCCCGGCAAGCATCTGTTCCACGTCATGAGCCAGGCGACGGTTATCGGCTGGATAAAACATCCCTGCAACAGCTGCGGGACGGACTGATGACATAACAACCTCCATTAATTTCCTTGCAAGGATATGAGGGCGATTCCGGCAGTATCAAGAATGCAAGCATGAAATGCTGTTGCAAACAGGCATGGAGACGAAGCGGATTGCAGCGCAACAGCCTGTTGTCTCACCCGCCTGGCAGACCAAATCGCGGGGGGAACTCATATTTTTCTTGGATAGTCAGAGACATAGTTGGTTCTGGTCAGGTGTGTGATTTAAGTCACATACTTTATCTGGTCAGATGGATATGCTGGCAATTGAAAGACTCCAGCCGGCAAGCCTGTTAAGCGCTGCCGGTTTGGGGGTTGAAACGACGGCGCGGAGTTTTGCGTCAATCTTGAGGAGATGATCATGCTTGAAAAGAAATTGGTAATTTCTGCATTAATGGGGTCATTGATGTTTGCGGGTGGCTATGCCATTGCGGCAGACCAGGATCGGACACGTTTGCAGGACCAGGATCAAACCCGCCTGCTGGATCGTGACCAGACCAAGGATCAGATACGGGACCGGACCGGTGACCGGATTTACGGCAGCCAGCTGATGACCCGGGAAGAGCGCAACCAGTACCGGAAGCAGATTCGCGCCGCGAAAACTGCCAAGGAACGCGAACGGATCCGTGCTGAACATCATGAACGCATGAAAGTGCGAGCCAAAGAGCGCGGTATGACACTCCCGGACAATCCTCCGGCAAGAGGTGGCATGAGACCGGGTGGTGGAATGGGGCCGGTCAGCGGAAATCGTTAAGCGGAAATTGCGGTTTGTACGGTGGCGGCAGAACCGGTGCAAGACGCTTGCTGATTCAGTAGTGGTTGCATCCGTATTGCAAAGGCATGCAGGGCAGTCCGTGGTGGTTTTTATCCCGCTGCGGCTGCTCGCCGCATCAGCTGTTCAATCGTACGACGAGCCCGAGGAGTTCACAGTACGTATCATAAACTGCTGAAGCTGAGTATTGAAATGGTTTGCCGAAGCAAGACCAAACAGTGGATCCGGGATGCTGCTCACGGCGGCGCTCTGGCTCCGCACGATGCATCCTTGCGGACAGCTGCGATTATCGCAGCAGGTGTTTTACATGGTCGCGTTCCTCAATCAGCTCCTTGTAACTCTCTTCCATATGCTTGTGCCCAAGTGCGCTGATAGACAGTCCCTGAACAATCTTGTAATGCCCGTTCTTGCAGGTGACCGGAAAGCCGTAGATCACGCCTTCGGGAATGCCATAACTGCCATCGGACGGAACGCTCATGGTTACCCAGTCGTTGTGGTGCGAGCTGAGCATCCAATCATGCATGTGAGAGATGGCCGAATTGGCCGCGCTCGCCGCGCTGGACAAGCCGCGGGCTTCGATTACCGCCGCGCCTCGCTTTTGCACGGTGGGGATGAATACACTTTCCACCCAGCCCTGATCGGGGAGCAACTCGCGTACCAGGCGACCGCGGATCTCCGCATGATCGAGATCGGGATATTGCGTGCCGGAGTGGTTGCCCCAGATGATCATCTTTTTGATGTCGCGGACCGGCTGGAATAGCTTGAGCGCGATCTGCGCGATCGCACGGTTGTGGTCGAGGCGCATCATCGCGGTGAAGTTGCGCGGGTCTAGATCTGGCGCATTCTTCATCGCGATCAGCGCATTGGTATTGGCGGGATTGCCGACCACCAGCACCTTGACGTGGCGCGCGGCAAATTCGTTGAGGAGTTTACCCTGAGTGGAAAAGATCGCGCCGTTGGCTTCAATCAGGTCCTTGCGTTCCATACCCTTGCTGCGCGGGCGGGCGCCGATCAGCAGCGCAATCTCGGTATCCCTGAACGCAACCTTGGGATCGTCGGTGATGATGATTTGTTGCAACAGCGGGAAGGCACAATCCTCCAGTTCCATCATCACGCCGCGCAATATCTGCTGGGCCTGGGTCAAGTCAAGCAATTGCAGGATGATCGGCTGCTCCAGTCCTAGCATGTCGCCATTTGCGATCCGGAACAGTGTCGCATAGCCGATCTGGCCTGCAGCGCCAGTGATGGTGATACGTACGGGTGCTTTCATGACATGCCTCCTTTAAAAGTTACATACATCATAAATCTTTTGCTGGCCTTCGGCACATGTTCGGGCGAATTATGCTTTCGTGATAAATAATTGTGCCCGGTAGCGGCGCTTTCATTACTGAAATTGCGGCGCAATCTGTACTGGGCGTGCTGGCCTGCATCATCGCGTAGTCGTTATCGCGGCAGCGTGGATTACACGCCGAAGGATTATTAAATTATGGTATGCATTTAACGGACTATAATAGCCGTGCAGTTTCTTGCAGAATTACCGCCTGATTATTGTGGAGGCATTATGGCGATGAAACAAATGGGGTGGGTAAAAGCGGCATTCGTTTTGGCTGCGCTGATCCTGGCTGGTTGTTCAACTAACGTAAATCGGACTTGGGTAAATGAAGTAAAAGATATTCCGGGTAACTGGAATGAAGCCGACTCACGCCAGATTTCGGATGCAATGGTTCATGATTCAATTGCAGCGGGCTGGATCGATCCCTACAGCCTGTCTTTAAGGAAAGTTCCGATCGTTGTCATCGGCAACATCCGTAATCTGTCGCAACAACACATCAATACCAACCGGTTTGTCTACGATCTTGAGCGAGCTTTGGTCAATTCCGGCCGTGTCAATGTGGTTGCGTCGCTGGGCGAACACGGGGATAAAGTGGGAAAACCGGTTGATACAGATCGCAATGTCGCCACAGCTACCCGGGCAAAGATAGGCAAGGATTCTGCCGCCGATTACAAGTTGATCGGTTCTATCAACGCCAAAGTCGAAACTTCAGACAGCTTGCAAATCCATTATTATCAGGTTGATCTAACCCTGGTCAGCCTGGCCGACAACCGGATTGTCTGGACAGGCCGGAAAATTCTGAAGAAAGAAGTCAGGGATGCCGGTTTGCACTAACACCGTAGTCAAACAACCTGGCCCGGGTTTCGAATGCTGGGTTTTCTGATCGACCACGCCGGCTTCCAGTCGGCTGTTCTAACCAGCCCAGCGCACCTGACTATTCCCCTTGTTCAAATTTCCCGGTGCGCTCCGATTGACGGAGCCAGGCAGTAACTGGGGCAGTGGAGAAACGAAAGTTTGGGTATGGGCTTGTAAAGCGACTGGCCATGTCGATGATGAGGCTGCATCGACATGGCTTTTATTCTGAAGGTATCTGCTTGACCTATCCCGAGGCTGATTGCCTGTAAGTGTTTAAGGTGTACTTGCTGCTTTGGCAGGTGGGGAGTAGTTATCGTCGCTTTGTTCGTCATCCAGATTGTAATTCGGACGCGGTGGTTTGCCGTCATATACCTGGCTTCTGCGGTGAAGCAGGTAACTGTCGCGTATAAACTGGTAAGGATCGATCATCGCCTCATCCAGAATTTGTTCCTGGTCCAGAAGTTGGGCGCGATGGCTGAGTCCCCTGAGCAAGTAGGACTGGTTGCGCGCGCTCATGTCGTTCAATTGATAAACGGGGCTGGCGAAGCCGTCGCCGTATAGTCCGGCCGTGTCACGCAACGTGCTCGGTCCCAGAATCGGCAGCACAAGGTAGGGACCGTTACCTATCCCCCATTTTCCAAGGGTCAAGCCAAAATCCTGGTGGTGCTTTTTCAAGTCACCCCGTGTAGCCACATCGAACAGGCCTAAAACACCAAAAGTGGAATTCACAACAAAGCGCATTCCGTCGGAAAACCCCTGCTTCAGCTTGAATTGCAGAAAATCATTGGCGGTGACATCGACATCGTCAAGATTGGAAAAGAAATTCGATACCATGTTTTTAACCAGCGAGGGCATCATCGCCTGGTATTCCCGCGCGACTGGTTTGACAACGGTCTTGTCCAGGGTGTCATTGAATTTGTAGACGCTGCGGTTGAGTGGTTCGAGCGGGTCGGCCGGATCGGTCGCCCGAGTTGAGGCACAACCGGTCAGCGCGATGACGGAAATTACCATGATGGATCGTACGATGTTCATTTTGTTATTGGCTATTCTGGATTGGCTGGGATTATACGGTTGTCCGGAAAGTCGGGGTAATGACGGGCGTCAGCGTTGCACGGGAACGGTCAGCTCGCCGATATGCAAACTGAATTTTCCGCTGCTGCGTTCGGCGAAATAATATTCCAGGCTGAATCGCACCGGCCGGAAGGCAATTTCATCCCAGGGTATTTCAGTTTTTCCGAACAGCTTGACTTCCAGGGTTTCCTGCCCGGGGCTGAAATCCAGATCGAGCAATTTTGCGCGAAACAGTATATGAACCTGGTTGATGAAGGGTAGGCTGTACATCGAATACAGTTCGCCTATCGCAATCCGTGCATTGGCCTCCTCAAGCGTTTCACGGGCGGCCGCTTCGGCAGTCGTTTCGCCATTTTCCATGAAGCCGGCTGGAAGCGTCCACAGGCCATGGCGGGGTTCAATTGCGCGGCGGCACATCAGGACCTTGTCCTCCCATTCTGGCAGTGCCCCGACAATCAATTTCGGATTCTGGTAATGCACCTCGCCGCAACTGGTGCAGACATGGCGCGTGCGGTTATCTTCCGGCGGGATACGCAGTTCGACTGGGGCACCACACAGGCTGCAATATTTCATGGGAGACCGGTCATGTAAGGTTGGCGCAAAACGACATGGTGTCGGGCGCCCTATTGGGTAATGGCGCTGACTTTGTTTGGCACCGTCGGTACCGCCTGTGGGAAGTTCAGGTTTAGCACCCGTTGCGCATCGTCGCGAAGTTTGTAAAGGCCCATAACGTCATAGCCCTTAACCAGTACCTGCAGCGCATCCTGTACCGAGGGGGTGCTCGGATATTCCGTCAATACTTCCTTGGCACGGTTCACGGCTGCAATGTCCGCACCCCTGCGCAGGTAGTATTTGGCAACATGAATTTCATATTTTGCCAGCCCGTCGAGCAAATACTGCATACGCAATCTTGAATCCGGCGCATACCTGCTGGTCGGAAAGCGCGATACCAGTTCCTTGAAGGCGGCAAAGGATTCCTTTGCCGCCTTGGGGTCCCGGTCAGTTGGGTCCTGTCCGAAAGTCAGTCCGAACGTCCCCATATCCGGCGTGAAATTGGCCAATCCCTTCACATAGTATGCATAATCGATGTACGGATTGTTCGGATACTGTTTGATGAAAGTATCGGCGGCGGAAATAGCCGATTCCGGGTCACGCTGCCGGTAATATGCGTATGCCAGATCGAGTTGAGCCTGTTGCGCGTAACGCCCGTAAGGAAACCGGGATTGCAGGGATTCGAGCTGTTTGACGGCTGATTCGAAATTATTCTTGTCAAGATCTATCTTGGCTTTCTGGTACATTGTTTCGGCAGAAGCGGTTTTTTCCTTGGCGTCGGCATCCGGCTTGGAGCCGAATGAACTGCAGGCAGTTAACGTAAACAGCATGATTACGGCTAATATAGGGCGCATGACAAATCCAGAAAAAAATTTGCGCAATTATACCACCCGCGGGGTCGGCGAGCTTGCGCGGAATACGGGCAAAACCGACCCGGGTGAGAATTTTCCGGCACCTGACCAGCTTGAGGAGGACGATAGTGTGCAGCATCTGACTATTCCCGGTGATTACGGCGGACTGCGCCTGGACCAGGCGTTGGTCAAAATTTTCCCCGAGTATTCGCGCAGCCGTTTGCAGGAATGGATCACCGGGCGACAGGTCAGGGTAGACGGTGAATTTGCCACGCCCAAGCAAAAGGTCTGGGGCGGCGAAAAACTGGAAGTACTTCCGCAGGTCCATCCCGCCGATCAGCCGTACCTGGCCGAGGATATCTCGCTGGACATCGTTTATGAAGACGATGCTTTGCTGGTGATCAACAAGCCGGTCGGACTGGTGGTGCATCCGGGCAGCGGCAACTGGGAAGGCACCTTGCTTAACGCGCTGCTGCATTACGCGCCGCAGCTGGCACAGGTGCCGCGCGCCGGCATCGTGCACAGGCTGGACAAGGATACCAGCGGTTTGCTGGTGGTGGCCAAGACCATCCCGGCGCAAACCGCACTGGTGCGCCAGTTGGAGGCGCGCAGCGTGCACCGTGAATATCTGGCGCTGGTGCATGGTGAACTGGCCCGTGCCGGCAAGGTGGATGCGCCGATAGGGCGCCATCCCACCCAGCGCGTCAAGATGGCGGTGGTGGAAAGCGGCAGGGCCGCCGTCACCCACTATGAGATCGAGAAAAAATTCCCGAGTTGCACATTGCTGCGCTGCCGTCTGGAAACCGGCCGCACCCACCAGATCCGTGTCCACCTGGCACGCATCGGCCATCCTCTGGTGGGCGACAGCGTGTATCTCAAGGGCCCGCAAAAATGCGTGCCGCAATTGCGCGCATTGCTGACCGGTTTTCCCCGCCAGGCATTGCACGCCACGCGGCTCGCGCTGGAACATCCGGTCAGCGGTGAAAGGGTGGAATGGCATGTGCCGCTGCCGCGCGACATGCAACAGCTGTTGCAGGAAATACAGGCCATCGTGAATGAGCCTGCCTGAACATTTGATCATTCCGGATTGGCCCGCGCCGTTTCATGTGAAAGCGTTGCAGACCACGCGCGCAGGGGGCATCAGCAGCCCGCCCTACGACAGCCTCAATCTCGGCGATCATGTCGGCGATGCGCCACTGGCGGTCGAACGCAACCGCATCTTGCTCAACACACTGCTGCCGAGCGAACCGGTGTGGCTCAGGCAAATGCATGGCATTCGGGTGGCGAATGCAGACATGGCGAGCTGTCTTCCCCAGGCCGATGCCTGCATCGCGCGGCACCGCGCCGCGGTGTGCGTGGTGATGACGGCGGATTGCCTGCCGATCCTGTTGTGCGATACGCAGGGCAGGGTGGTCGGTGCGGCACATGCCGGATGGAAAGGACTGGCAGCAGGGGTGATCGAAGCCACCGTGCAGGCGATGGAGGCCGCACCGGAAAATATCATGGTGTGGCTGGGCCCGGCCATCAGCCAGGATGAATTCGAAGTCGGTGACGAGGTGCGTGCGGCTTTCCTGGCGATACAGCCGCAAGCCGCCTCGGCATTCGTGCCCGGCCGGAACGGAAAATGGTACGGCGACCTCTACGCGCTGGCACGCTTGCGTCTGAATGCGCTCGGCATCAGGCGGATTCACGGCGGCGGCAGTTGCACATACCGCGAGCGCGATCGATACTTTTCCTACCGCCGTGACGGCGCAACCGGACGCATGGGGACATTCATCTGGCTGGAATAGCCGGGGCGAAGTGCCAACCTGATATAATCCGCGCCTTATTTTTACCCGCCCTGAGATGAAGAAAAATTCCTTGCCAAAAGTCGGATTCGTCTCGCTCGGTTGTCCGAAAGCGACCGTGGATTCCGAACACATCCTCACCCGTTTGCGCGCCGAGGGCTACCTGATTTCCGGGAGCTATCAGGATGCCGATCTGGTGGTGGTCAATACCTGCGGTTTCATCGACAGCGCGGTGGCTGAGTCACTTGAGGCGATCGGTGAAGCGCTGACAGAAAATGGCAAGGTGATCGTTACCGGTTGCCTGGGTGCCAAGGGCGATGTAGTGAAACAGGCACATCCCAGCGTGCTCGCCGTGACCGGTCCGCACGCGGCCGACGAGGTGATGGACGCCGTGCATCAGCATCTGCCCAAACCGCATGATCCCTATTCTGATCTGGTTCCGCCACAGGGAATACGGCTCACACCCAAACATTTTGCCTATGTGAAAATTTCCGAGGGCTGCAATCACCGCTGCACCTTCTGCATCATCCCCAGCATGCGCGGGGATCTGGTCAGTCGCCCGGTCGGCGATGTGATGCAGGAAGCGCAGAACCTGGTCAATGCCGGCGTCAAGGAATTACTGGTGATCTCGCAGGACACCAGCGCGTATGGTGTTGACGTGAAATACCGCACCGGCTTCTGGGGCGGCAAGCCGCTCAAGAGCCGCATGACCGAGCTGGCGGCAGCGATGGGCGAACTGAGAACACCCGATGGAGCGCGCGCGTGGGTGCGCCTGCATTATGTCTATCCTTATCCGCACGTGGACGAAGTGATCCCGCTGATGGCCGAGGGCAAGATTCTGCCCTACCTGGACATCCCGTTCCAGCATGCCAGCCAGCGCATCCTGAAACTGATGAAGCGTCCGGCCAGCAGCGAGAATGTACTGGCGCGCATCAAACAATGGCGCGAAATCTGTCCGGACATTACCCTGCGCAGCACTTTTATCGTCGGTTTCCCGGGCGAGACCGAAGCAGAATTCACCGAGCTGCTGGATTTCCTGAAACAAGCGCAGCTGGATCGTGTTGGCGCTTTCGCCTATTCCCCTGTGGACGGCGCGGTAGCGAACGCCTTGCCCAACCACATCCCGCCCGAGTTGCAGCAAGAGCGCCTTGCACGGCTGATGTTGCTGCAGGAGGAAATCAGCGAACAGCGGTTGAAACGCAAGATCGGCAAGATGATGAAGGTACTGGTGGATGAAGTGGACAATGACGGTGCGGTTGCGCGCAGTTCCGCAGACGCGCCTGAAATTGATGGCGTGGTGTACATCGACAACGGATCATCACTGAATCCCGGAGATCTTGTTGAAGTGAGGATTACCGATTCAGATACCCACGATCTGTGGGCTGAGATCGTCGAACCGCAATTGCTTTCCTGAGCTTGGCGGGTGGGGGTTACCCCTTGCCCAGACTCCCGGGGCCATCAACCTTGCCGCCGGGATAATCGCCGTCCTGCGGAGACATGCCATCCCGCTGGTTCAAGTCGCTTTTGAACTGCTGGCGTTGTTCCGGCGACATGTCTTTGAAGTGTTCGCGCATTTCCTTGCGGCGTTCCTCGCGTTGTTTGGGCGGCATGTCCTTCCAGTGCTCTTGCAGCAACACACGAATTTGTTCGCGCTCCGCGGTTGGCATTTGTTCCCAGTGTTCACGGATGTCTTTTCGTTGCTCGGCAAGTTGCCCGGGGGTCATGTTTTGTATCTCCTGGCGCAACAGTTCACGTTCATTAATACGCTGCGCCGGCGTCATGGATTTCATGCGCTCGATGTGTTCCTGAAAGGTGAGTTTGTGTGCTCCGGCCGTGTTCGAAGCGGTTGCCGGTGGAGCGCCCTTCAGATTCGGGGTATCGGCTGCCAGCGCGTTAAGGCTAAACCAGGCAGCGATGGCCGCAGCAATTATAACCAACCGCTTATTCACGGTTTTTTGCTGGATAAGCGGAATGGCGGGATGATTCTCAAGTGTCATGTCTGGCGGTTTCGTAGTGACTTTAGGCAATTTATTCATGAATTTTTCCCAAGACTATCAACTACTCAACCATGAACGCTTCGTATGGTAGTGCGAGCCTGTAAATAAAGTGTTTTTTTTGGAGCAAAAGTTGTAAATATTTGTATCCGCCGTACAACAGATAGCAACCTGATGCCGCTTCTGTGTATCATTCGGTCATGACTATTGCACAGCGTATTCTGATTGTTGATGACGATGCCCGTTTGCGCGAGCTGTTGCTGCGCTATCTGTCCGAGCAGGGCTTCGAGGCCAAGGCGGTCGGCGACGGCAAATCGCTGGACAAGGCCTTGACATTAAAGCGCTACCACTTGCTGGTGCTGGACTTGATGCTGCCGGACGAAGACGGGTTGGCGATTTTGCGCCGGCTGCGCGGTGCCGGTGAGAACGTCCCGGTGATTCTGCTCACCGCCAAGGGCGACGAGATCGATCGCATCGTCGGTCTGGAAATGGGCGCAGATGATTATCTGCCCAAGCCGTTCAACCCGCGCGAACTGGTGGCGCGCATCCATGCGGTTTTGCGCCGCAAAGGGTCGCAGCCGGTCGGTGCACCCGAAATTGAGGAAAAGAGTGTCGCGTTTGGTGACTGTGAACTGGATTTGGCCACGCGCGTGCTGACAAGAAGCGGCGAGCAAATCTCCCTGTCCACCGGAGAATTCGCGTTGCTCAGGACCCTGGTTATGCATCCGCGCCAGCCACTGTCACGCGACAAGCTGATGGAGCTTGCCCGCGGCCGGGATCATGACCCGTTTGATCGTGCCATTGATGTGCAGGTATCGCGCCTGCGCAAGCTGATCGAGCCCGATCCGGCCAAACCGCGTTTCATCCAGACGGTGTGGGGGCACGGGTATGTGTTCGTCCCGGACGGAGCCAGCCCTTGATTCATTCGCCGAGGTCTTTGCTGGCCCGGTCATTTTTGATCATTGCTGTATTGATTGTTTTGTCACTTGTGGCCTCAGTGGTGATATTCCGACAAGTGCAGCAGGAACCGCACGCAAAGCAGATGGCGCAACTGGTTGTGTCGGTGGTCAACCTGACCCGGGCAGCCGTGCTGTCTGCGGCGCCCGAATGGCGTTCCGCACTGCTCGCTGAATTGGCCGGATCGGAGGGATTGCGTCTGCACATGGCGGATAGCACCGATGTGCTCAAGCCGTTGCCGGATTACCCGGAAGAAATGCGCCTGATGATGGAGAAAGTGCGCAAAAGGCTGGGCGGCAACACCCGTTTTGCATCCGAACGAAACGGCGAGGAAGCTTTGTGGGTAAGCTTTTTCATCGGTCACGAAGAGTTCTGGATTGCGCTGCCCAAGGATCGTTTCGAGCAGCCGGTATCCGAGGTGTTGCTGCCCTGGAGCCTGCTGGTTTTAGTGCTGGCATTGCCCGGTGCATATTTCACTGCGCAGCAGATAACGCGACCGCTGAAGCGAATCGCACAGGCTGCCTTGCAGGTGGGACAGGGAACCTGGCCGCAGCCGCTTCCCGAAACCGGGGCGCAGGAAATCGTCACGGTATCACGGGCCATCAACCAGATGTCTGCCGATCTTGCGGCCAACGAGCGCGAGCGCGCGCTGGTGCTGGCGGGTATTTCGCATGATTTGCGCACACCGCTGGCCAGGGTGCGTATCGCCGCCGAATTGAGCGCGGATGAATCGTTGCGCGAGGGGCTGGTTGCAGATGTGGAGCAGATGGATGCCGTGATTCAGCAATTCCTCGACTATGCGCGCCTCGACGAAAATGAAGCAAGGGTAAAGACAGATTTAAAATTATTGATCCAGGAGGTTGCGCAACAGTTTTCCGCGCATGCCCGGATGTTGACGCTTGAATTGCGCGATGCCATTTCGGTTCCAGTCAGGCCCCTGTTATTGAAGCGCGCACTGTCCAACTTGCTGGATAACGCGATCAAGCACGGCGGGGGCGACATCACCGTGCGACTCTGGCGGGAGGCGGGCAATATCATGATCACGGTAGCGGATCAGGGCAGCGGCATTCCCCACGCACAGCATGCAACGGTGAAACGACCCTTCGTCAGGCTGGAATCCGCACGCAGCAACTCAACCGGATCGGGTCTGGGTTTGGCCATCGTCGAACGTGCCGCGCGTTTGCACGACGGGGAATTCATTCTGGCGGATAACGAGGCGGGCGGTTTACTGGCCAAACTGATATTGCCCATAGCGGCAAATTCCGCGACGCAGTCATGATGTATCAGACGCAGAGCGTTCCGCTATTCGGCAAGAATATGCTCAGTCTTTGGTGTGATTTTTGTCGATAACTTCGCTGTCGATGTCGCTGGTCTGGCTGTTCTCTTTTATTTGTCTGGCCGCTTCATCATCGGAGCGCATCCCTTCCTTGAAGCCCTTTACTGCGCTGCCAAGATCGCTGCCGACGTTGCGCAGTTTCTTGGTGCCGAAGACCAATACGATCACCAGCAACACGATCAGCCAGTGCCATATACTTAATTCACCCATCTTGCCCTCCCTAAAAATAACATAACCCCGGCCTTCCATACCGCCGGCCGTCAGGCTGGCAAACCGGCTGCTTATAAACCATCGAAATATGCCAGGCGGATCCTTGCGTATGCTGTTGGCTTTGTGAAAGAGCTGCAAATAAGCATGCTCGGCATAAACTGTAATAACCAAGCGGTTATTCTACCGCTTCGTATTGCCGGTTTATCAATATTTGTTTGCCCGCCAGTGTCACATTTGGTAACAAATAATTCAGGTACCGGGCAGATTTATCCGTCGCGCTGCTATCGGTGAGTGTCGTTTTCCCACCAATCCGATGGTGCGACAAATTTTTGTCGCGTGCTGTACGGATGCGGGGGAGTTGCGCCAGGCGAATGTGGGTTCCTGGAAAATAGTCAGGGATCAAACGGTATCGAAAAATGCAACCGCTTCCGCTGCGACCCGGGTGCGCTTCATTGGCGGCAAGCTCTGCCAGACGCGTTTGCCGTATGGTTTGCTGATCAGGCGCGGATCGCAGATCATCAGTACGCCGCGATCCGTTTCATCGCGTATCAGTCTTCCCGCACCTTGCTTAAGGGCGATGATGGCGCGCGGCAACTGGTATTCCATGAACGCGTTGCGTCCCTGTTTGTTGAGCTGCGCAATGCGCGCTGCCAGCACCGGATCGTCTGGCGGGGCGAACGGCAGCTTGTCGATGATCACCAGCGACAGGGCTTCGCCGCGCACGTCCACCCCCTCCCAGAACGATTGGCTGCCCAGCAGCACCGCGTTGCCGAGCGAGCGAAAGCGCGTCAGCAACTCGTTGCGCGAGCCTTCGCCTTGCAGCAGCAGCGGAAAGTTCCAGCCGCGCCGGTCGAATTCAGCCTGCAGGATCTCATGGGCGCGCTGCATCGCGCGCAGACTGGTGAACAGAAAAAATGCGCGACCCTTGCTCGCTTCGAGCAGTGGCAACGCGGCCTGCACCACCGCCTCGGTATAGCCTTCGCTGTTCGGTTCCGGCAGGTTGGCAGGAACATACAGCAATGCCTGTTCGGCATAGTTGAACGGGCTGTCCCAGCACGCGGTCTTCGCCTTGAACAGGCCCATCTCGCCCTGATAGTGCGAAAAATCCTGTTTCACCGCCAGCGTTGCGGAGGTGAATATCCAGGCCCGGGCGCTGCCGGCGATCTGCTTCTCGAAAATTTCGGCGATGGACAGCGGCGTGGTATTGAGTTGCAGCGAATGGTGGAAAACTTCAAGCCAGCGTACCTGGTCGGGTTCGTCGCCTGTTTGCCAATGCTTGAGTTGCTGTGCCAGTGCCTGGGTGCGCTGCCAGCAGTTTTCCAGGCCTTCGCTGCGCTCCGCCTGTTTTTCCAGCAGCCCGGACAGCTGTGCCAGCTTCTCGCCCAGGGTCTTCAGCGCAGGCGCAAACTCCCTGAAGCTTTCCGTCGCGGAGGCGGGCATCCGGCCTTCCTTTTTGAACACCAGACGCAAGTCGCGCGCGGCCTTGTCCAGTTCGTCGCATGCCTTGGGCAGCGCCGCGAAATCCTTTGCGCCGGCCGCCGCCTCGAGGCGCGTGTCGCGCGCCAGATCGAGCAGCAGCGAAGTGGACAACGTCTCTCCAAAAAACAGGCTGGCGGTTTCCGGCAACTGGTGCGCCTCGTCGAAGATCACCGTGTTGCAGGCCGGCAGCAGTTCCGCGACGCCCTCGTCGCGCAACATCACATCGGCGAAGAACAGGTGATGGTTCACCACCACGATGTCCGCTTTCATCGCCTCGGTACGCGCCTTGAGCACAAAGCACTCCTTGTGGTTGGGACATTCCTGGCCGAGACAGTTGTCCCGCGTCGAGGTGACTTGCATCCAGATCGGTGCGTTTTCCGGCACGTCGGCCAGCCCGCTTTTGTCGCCGGAATCGCTGACCTTGGCGTAGCTCTTGATCTTGCCCAGATGCTTGATGTCCTCGCGAGCCGCAAAACGTCCGTCGCTCAATGCGCGTTCCAGATGATAGTGGCACACATAGTTGGCGCGCCCCTTGAGCAACGCCACCGAAACCGGCGCCTTGAGCGCATCGCGCACCATCGGCAGGTCTTTCTGGAACAGCTGGTCCTGCAGGTTCTTGGTGCCGGTCGAGATGATCACCTTGCCGCCCGCGAGCAGCGCGGGAACCAGGTACGCAAAAGTCTTTCCGGTACCGGTTCCCGCCTCGACCACGAGGATCGCGTTGTCGCGTATCGCCTCGGCAACGGCCAAGGCCATTTCGCGTTGTTGCGCGCGCGGACGGAACGATACGACTTCGGTAGCAAGCGGGCTCTGTTCGGAAAAGAAACGTTCTACTTCGATGGACACGGTGGGAAAATATATCCTGACTAAAGGTGCTAGGGTTATCGGCTGGGGGTTGCGTTCCAGTGCCGTGTCAATTTTACGCGAGGGCGTATCATCGCGGTACGAATTTCGAGATTCATATGCGAAAGGAGGTGCAGCGATGGCGAAAAGAACTTTTCCATTATCCCGCGTTTACAGCCTGCTGGAACCGGGCCCGGTGGTGCTGGTGACCACGGCGCACAAGGGCAGGGCGAACATCATGACGCAGTCGTGGCACACGATGATGGAGTTCGTGCCGCCGCTGGTGGGCTGCGTGATCAGCGGCCGCAACTACAGCTTTGATGCATTGGTCGCGAGCAAAGAATGTGTGATCAATATCCCGACGGTGGAACTGGCTAAGCAGGTGGTGGGGGTCGGCAATTGTTCCGGAAAGAAAGTGGACAAGTTCAGGAAATTCAAACTGACGCCGCTGCCCGCCTCGCAGGTGGACGCGCCGCTGCTTGCCGAATGCTACGCCAATCTCGAATGCAGGGTTGCCGATAGTAGGCTGGTGAACCGGTACAACTTCTTCGTGCTAGAGGTGGTCAAGGCGTGGATCGACCCCGCAATGAAGAATCCACGCACCCTGCATCACCGGGGCAAGGGGGTGTTCTTGGTGGGCGGCGAGACGATCAAGTTGCCTTCAAAAATGAAGTGACCCGCTTGCTTGCAACAGGACCATCTGCCCGGTGCGGGTCAGGGGCGAATGTAAGCGTAGCCTTCCCGTTCCTTTTTGATGACCTCAACTACGCCGGATGGGACATAGCTGGTATTCGGCAGCATGTCTGCATCGGTCAGCTTCATGCTTCTCATGGTATTTTGGCAAGCCACGATAGTGATACCCGCCTTCTTGGCCTGGTCGACTCGATTGCCGACGAGAGAATCCATCTTGAGCATGCCTATTCCGGGGCCGTAGGTGACAATCTCGATATCAACATTGTTCGCCCCTAATGCATGTTGTACATTATTCGCGTTGTTGAGCGCCAGGTTCCATTTGCCGCTGTCGGCATCGCTGACCTGTATGACCACCCGTTCTTTTGCTACATGTGGTTCAGAGGCTGTTGCGTTGAATGATGTCATGGATATCGATAGGGCAAATGCGGCAACAAGTATATTAAAGTATTTCATTTGTGTTTGTCCTCGTGAATTATAAGTTTCTAAACTTGCAAGCAACTACAGCCACTCCCGATCGGCGGAATGGTGAAATTCATCCCGGTTGTTTTTAAATTCTCCTTGCCGTAGTTGCGAAGATTCTAGCATGCTGTCGCTGAGATTCGATCTAAATACCCGGGGGTGATAATCGGGTTGCTGCGAAATGCGGCAAACGGCGATACTGTACGAATTGGGTTGATCAATATTGCCGATGGTTATTGCAGCCAGCCCGGCACAGGGAGACAGGCAATGCAGATTTGGGTGGATGCCGACGCGTGTCCCAAGGTCATCAAGGAAATCCTGTTCCGTGCTGCGGACAGGCGGCAACTCCGGCTGACGCTGGTTGCAAACAGGCCGCTGTATTGTCCACCTTCGCGGTTTATCCGCACCATGCAGGTGCCGGCGGGTTTTGATGTGGCCGATGACAGAATCGCCGGGCTGGTCGAGCGGGGTGACCTGGTGATCACAGCCGATATTCCGCTTGCCGCGGATGTGATCGCGCGGGGCGGTCATGTCTTGAATCCGCGCGGGGAGTTCTATACCGTTGACACGATCAAGGAAAGGCTGACCATGCGTAATTTCATGGATGGCTTGCGCGGCAGCGGCGTGGAGACGGGTGGCCCGCCGATTTTCAATCAGGGCGACCGCCGGGAATTCGCCAACCAGCTGGATAAATTTCTGGCCAAACATTCAGGTGACTCGGGGGTGAGCAGCGTTGCTGGTATGGTGTATTGAACTGGGGTATGCTTTGCATGTCTATCGCCGGGTAAAGGAGCGCAAAAAATGCTGCATTATTTACGTAATCCACTGGTTTATCTGATACCCATAGCCTTGCTGCTCTCGGCTTGCGCCTCGACACGGCTTACCTCGGTCTGGAAAGACCCGTCATACCAGACACGCCCCGCCAGGATACTGGTCATCGGCATGGCCAGGAGCCCGCTCAACAGAAGGCTGTTCGAGGACGAATTTGTCCGCCAGCTGGAAGCGCATGGCGCATCTGCGATTGCGAGCTATACCGTTCTGACCGATGCGCAGCAGGGCGATCAGGCGGTGATCGCGAAAAAAGTAACCGAGCTGGGCGCGGATGCGGTGTTGATCACCCGGCTGGTCAGCAAGAAAGTCGTGCAGGTCTATGTGCCGGGCACACCCTATTATCCGCCGCCGTATTACGATAACTGGCCGGACTATTATGTTTATGGCTACCGTTATATGTACACGCCGGGTTATATCGCCAACGACGAATATGCGGTCATCGAGACCAACCTGTATGATGCAAGGACCGACAAGTTGATCTGGGCTGCGTCATCGGAGACCGGAATAAACGACTCAAACAAGAATCTCATCAGGTCCTACATCAAAGTCATGGTGAACAACATGATCGGACTGGGGCTGCTGGGCAAATAAACCTGTTCGGCACGCGCGAGAGTTGCGCTGGTTCATTATGCGACCGCTCAATTGTTGAATAATAGCCCCCGCATATGCGGGGGCTCGATAACCGGCATCAAATTCCTCCGGCTAGCCACAAAAAAAGCCAAATAAAAAATAAACATGGCAAAACCAAAAACGATTTACTCCTGTACTGAATGCGGTGGGCAGGTATCCAAGTGGCAGGGTCAGTGCCCGCATTGCGGCGCATGGAACACCCTGGTTGAGAGCGTGGCGGAAGTTGCGGCGAGCGGAAAGAATCGCTTCAATGCGCTTGCGGCAAGCGGAAAAGTTCAGAAGCTCGCCGAGGTGGAGGCTGCAGAGGTGCCGCGCACACCCACCGGCATCGTCGAATTTGATCGCGTGCTGGGCGGCGGGCTGGTGCAGGGCGCGGTGGTGCTGATCGGCGGCGATCCCGGCATCGGCAAGTCCACGCTGTTACTGCAGACGCTGGCGCATCTCTCCTCGCACAAAAGAGTGCTGTATGTGAGCGGAGAGGAATCGACCCAGCAGATCGCATTGCGCGCCAAGCGGCTGGCGCTGGATGCCCACGGCATGCACCTGCTCGCCGAAATCCAGCTGGAACAGATTCAGGCAGCCATAGCGCAGGAAAAGCCGGATGTGGTGGTGATCGATTCCATCCAGACCGTGTATTCCGACCAGCTGACCTCCGCGCCCGGCTCGGTATCGCAGGTGCGCGAATGTGCGGCGCAACTCACCCGTGTCGCCAAGGGCGGCAACATCACCATGATCCTGGTCGGCCACGTCACCAAGGAAGGCGCGCTGGCCGGGCCGCGCGTGCTGGAGCACATTGTGGACACGGTGCTGTATTTCGAGGGCGACACCCATTCCAGTTTCCGCCTGGTGCGCGCATTCAAGAACCGCTTCGGTGCGGTGAACGAACTCGGCGTGTTCGCGATGACCGAAAAAGGCCTGCGCGAAGTGAGCAATCCGTCCGCGCTGTTCCTGTCGCAGCACGGCGCGCAGGTCGCCGGATCCTGTGTGATGGTGACGCAGGAGGGCACGCGCCCGCTGTTGGTCGAGATACAGGCGCTGCTCGACGAAGCCCATTCTCCCAGCCCGCGGCGTTTGTCGCTGGGTCTGGAACAGAACCGGCTGGCGATGCTGCTCGCGGTGCTGCACCGCCATGCCGGTATCGCCTGCTTCGACCAGGACGTGTTCATCAACGCGGTGGGCGGCGTGAAGATCACCGAGCCGGGTGCAGACCTCGCAGTGCTGCTCGCGATCGTGTCCTCGCTGAAGAACAAGCCGTTGCCGGAAAAAATGGTGGTGTTCGGCGAGGTCGGTCTTGCCGGTGAGGTGCGTCCGGTGCAGCGCGGCCAGGAACGGTTGAAAGAGGCCGCCAAGCTGGGTTTCACCCATGCGATCATCCCCAAGGCCAATGCGCCCAAGCAAAAGATCGCCGGCATGGAAATCATCGCGGTGGATCGTGTCGAGGATGCGGTCAACCGGATGCGTTAAGGCGGGTGCGTCAGGCCGGATACATCAGATTCGGAACGAAAGGGAAGCAATGGGCAAGACACGATTGGAAGCATTCAGTGACGGCGTGATCGCCATCATCATCACCATCATGGTGCTGGAGCTGAAAGTGCCGCACGGTTCCGATTTCGAATCCTTGCTGCCGTTGCTGCCGGTCTTTTTGAGCTACGTGCTCAGCTTCGTTTACCTGGGCATTTACTGGAACAATCACCACCACATGCTGCACACGGTACAGCGTGTCAGCGGCGGGATACTGTGGGCGAATCTGCATTTATTGTTCTGGTTGTCGCTGGTCCCCTTTGTCACCGGCTGGATGGGGGAGAACCATTTCGCCGCACTGCCGACCGCGCTGTACGGCGTGGTGCTGCTGATGGCCGCAATCGCTTACTGGATATTGCAGAATATCATTATCGCGGCGAGCGGCGGCAGGGAGTCGCTGCTGGCGAAAGCGGTAGGCAATGATCGCAAGGGAAAAATGTCACCGCTGCTGTATGCCATCGCGATTGCAACCGCATTCTGGAATCAGTGGCTGGCAGATGCGCTCTACGTACTGGTTGCCATCATCTGGCTGGTGCCGGACCGGCGTATCGAGCGGATCATGGACAAATGAAATTGCCGTATATGTCCGTGCACGTAATGTTTGTTATGCCAGCGTGAACGGATTGCTTGTCATTGTGCTGGTTGCGGTATCGCGCTAAAGTGGCAGCACACAAAATAATAATTCGGGAGATGCAATTATCATGATAATTACCGTTCTGGTTGCTCTGACCGTTTTCATCTTGCTGGCATTTTTCCGTGCTTCGATCACCAGTTGGGTATTGGCCATCATCGTGGTGGTACCGGTGATCGCGATTGTGGCGCGTTTCTCTGATAACGTGCTGATCCTGATCGGCGCAGCGCTGTTTCTGTTTGTTGCGCTGTTCGGTATTCCCTACCTGCGCCGCAATGTGATCAGCGCCGCGGTATTCAGGATTTTCCGCAAGGTCCTGCCGCAAATTTCCGCCACCGAACAGGAAGCGATCGATGCCGGCACGGTGTGGTGGGATGGAGAGCTGTTCAGCGGCAACCCGGATTGGGGCAAGCTGCTGGCCTTCCCCAAGTGCGGACTGGGTGAGCGGGAACAGGCCTTTCTGGACAACGAAGTCGAGCAGCTGTGCGCGATGCTGGACGATTGGGACATCACGCACAATCGCGCCGACCTGCCTCCCGAAGTCTGGCAATTCATCAAGGACAAGGGCTTTTTCGGGATGATCATCCCGAAGCGCTACGGCGGGCTGGAGTTTTCCGCGCAGGGCCACTCGGCGATCGTGAGCAAAGTCGCTTCGCGCAGCGGCACGGCCGCCGTGACGGTGATGGTGCCGAATTCCCTGGGACCGGCCGAACTGTTGCTGCACTACGGCACAGAAGAGCAAAAGGAAAAATATCTGCATCGGCTGGCGAAGGGTCAGGAAGTGCCCTGCTTCGCGCTGACCGGTCCGTTCGCCGGCTCGGATGCCGGTGCGATCCCCGATTACGGCATCGTGTGCCACGGCGATTTCGGCGGCCGGCAGAATGTGCTGGGCATGCGCCTGACCTGGGAGAAACGCTACATCACCCTCGCCCCGGCAGCCACGCTGCTCGGTCTGGCGTTCAAATTGTATGACCCGGAACGGTTGCTCGGCGGCGAAACCAGCCGCGGCATCACGCTCGCGCTGATTCCCACCGATACCCCGGGCGTGCAGATCGGCCGTCGCCATTTTCCGCTGAATTCCGCTTTCCTGAACGGTCCGACGCAGGGCAGGGATGTGTTCATCCCGATGGAGTACATCATCGGCGGCACGTCGCGCGTCGGGCAGGGCTGGCGCATGCTGATGGAATGCCTGGCGGCGGGACGCTCGATCTCGCTGCCGGCCAGCAGCATCGGCGGCATGAAGCTGGTCGCGCGCACCAGCGGGGCATACAGCCGCGTGCGCAAACAATTCAAGGTGCCGATCGGCAAATTCGA
>Ga0307377_10002550_pt1 | contig 21461 bp, 20 predicted proteins | sample TR3MG_FD_202535 | JGI IMG/M metagenome (GOLD analysis project Ga0307377, IMG submission 202535) | Soil microbial communities from Risofladan, Vaasa, Finland - TR-3 | ecosystem: Environmental > Terrestrial > Soil > Coastal area > Acid sulfate soil | place: Finland: Risofladan, Vaasa | collected...
TGGTGTTTATTTCTTGGCGTAAAGAACAGATCATTAAAGGATTACCATAGGATGCTCTCTTCAGGAAGACTAACAAATAATTACATGTTTGCACTTTTGGCCGGCTTACTATGGTTCAGCCAGTTTATTCTTTTTGGGATGGGTAAAAGCAAGATGGGACCATTCACTTTTACATCATGGGGGATATTGATGGGCCTTACAATAGTATTTGCCACCCTATGGGGATTGTTCAGGAAAGAATGGAAGGGAGCTCCGGTAAAAGTTTATATCCTGATGATAGTTTCATTACTTATTATAATAGCATCTTCATATATTATTGGTCTTAGCGGATCAATATAAACTAAAAGAATTATGACTTCACGAAAAAGGGTACTTGATGCAATTTATCACAGGCAACCTGACAGGGTTCCAATAGATATGAGCTCTACTCCCAGTTCAGGTATCTCTGCAATTGCTTACAGTAATCTGGTCAATCACATTAACCGCCCTGATCTGCCTGTCCGGATTTATGATGTTGTTCAGCAGTTGGCTCAGCCCGACATGGAAATACTTGACAGGTTTGGGGTTGATGTCCTTGACATAGGTCGTACCTTTAATGAACTTCCAACTGATTGGTATTCTATCAATATGGTTAATGGTGCAAAAGCCTTTTATCCAAAATGGTTTCATCCGGCTAAACAGTCTGATGGTTCATTTATTACATTTGATGATGACGGAAAACGAGTCCTCTCAAAGATGCCGGTAGGAGCAACTTTTTTCGATCAGACTTATTTCCCGTATGTTGATGGCTATCCCAATGATTATTTAAACCTGGATGCTGAAATGAACCGTATTATGTGGGCCCGTGATGCACATAGTCCCTGGGATCATGCAAATGAAGATGACTTCTGGCCTCAATTACGTAAAAAAACTATTCAGTTAAGAGCTTCTACAGACAAAGCACTTTTGGTTGTATGTGGTTGTAACCTTTTTGAATGGGGCACATTTCTCAGAAGGATGGATAACTTTCTTATGGACCTGATATGTGATCCGTATAATGTTGAGCTTTTGCTCGATCAGCTAATGGTCAGACACCTCTCAACACTTGAAAAAGTGTGTCAGGCTGTTGGAGATATTGTAGATATAATTCGTTTTGGTGATGATCTGGGAATGAGCTCTGGTCCTTTTATGGATGCTGATACTTACAGGGCACTATTTAAACCCAGACATAAAATCCTCTGCGACTATGTGAAATCGCACAGTAAAATGCACACTTTCATCCATTCATGTGGCTCTATCTCGCTGTTGATGCCCGATATGATTGATGCCGGAATTGAAATTTTTAATCCTGTACAGACCAATGCCTATAACATGGATCCCGGTTTTTTAAAAAGAGAGTTTGGCAGTGATGTAACTTTCTGGGGTGGAGGTATTGAAACTGTTGGGACACTGAATGATGGACCTGTTGAGCTTATTCGCGAACAGGTACTGGAGCGTATGGAGATATTCTCCAAAGGTGGAGGTTTCGTGTTTAATACAGTGCATAATATCCTTCCGGATGTCAAACCTCAGAATGTGATCGCCATGTTTGATGCCGTAAAGGAATTTAATAACAGATAGGAAAATAATTAAAATATAATCTGCAAAATGAAAAAACTGATTGCAATAACCTTGGGTTTGTCATTAATGGCAAGCTTGATGTGTCAACCTTTTACAACTAAGGAAGAAAATCTGGAATGGTGGAAGGATGCCCGTTTTGGAATGTTTATCCACTGGGGTCCGGTGAGTATTAAAGGTACGGAGATAGGATGGTCGAGAGGCAGAGAGATGCCTGTTGCTGAATACGATACCCTCTATAAACAATTTAATCCGGTTAATTTTAATGCGTTGGAATGGGTGAAGATAGCAAAAGCTGCCGGGATGAAATATATTGTATTTACATCGAAGCATCACGATGGATTTTGCATGTGGGATACAAAATTCAGTGATCATAATATCATGAATTCTCCCTTTAACAGAGACGTTATGAAGGAGTTGGCAGAAGCCTGTAAGAAAGAGAACATTGCCCTCTGTTTTTATCACTCTACCTGCGACTGGCATAACCCTGACTTTCCTTTGACTAGTCCTGGAGGTAGTGTAAGACGCACTACATCAAATATTGACAGATACACAGAATATCTAAAAAATCAGTCTGTTGAGATTATCAAAAACTATGGTCCGCTGCTGGTAATGTGGTATGATGTTCCACAGGAATTTGATTCCATAAGGGGACAAGGTGTAATAAACCGTATTCGTGAAATACAGCCTGATATCCTTGTCAATAACCGGACTGGTGCAAAGGGTGACTTTGATACACCTGAACAAAGAGTAGGCGGTTTTCAGAATACCCGGCCATGGGAGACATGCATGACAATCGCCCGTCAGTGGGCATGGAAACCTAATGATGAGCTTAAATCACTCGAACAATGTCTTCATAGTCTTATCAGGACTTCAGGTGGAGATGGGAATTTCTTATTTAATGTTGGACCAAAACCGGATGGGACAATAGAACAGTCGCAGGTTGAGAGGCTTAAGGAGATGGGGGTGTGGCTTAATAAATATGGTTATACAATCTATGATACACGTGGAGGACCGTTTAAACCAACTGACTGGGGTGTAAGTACACGAAAAGGTAATAAAATTTATCTTCATATCCTTAAGTGGTATAGTGATTCTCCTAAGATTTTTATCCCTGATATAGGAATGAAGATAAAGAGCTATCGATTGGCAGATGGAGGAAAAGTGAACATGACAAAGCAGGATGGAGGATATTTAATTGAATTCAACGCGAACCTTTTACAACCAATAAGTACTATCGTTGAGATTGAAGTATTTGGTAATGCTATGGATATTAATCCAATAGATTCAATTTAATCATTAACATAAATCGGAGAAAAAATGAAAAGATTTGGGCAGATAATCGGAGTTAAACCGGAGCATTTTGAGCGTTACAAAAAGTATCATGCAGCTGTTTGGCCTGAAATTCTGGATATGATTAAGAAGTGCAATATCCGGAACTATTCTATTTTTTATAAAGACAATATGTTATATGCATATTTTGAATACACAGGGAATGATTTTGATTCCGATATGGCTAAAATGGCTGCCGATTCAAAAACTCAGGAATGGTGGGCCATTATGGAGCCAATGCAGGATCCGGTAGCTAACCGAAAAACAGGTGAGTGGTGGGCAAATATGGAAGAAGTTTTTCATCTGGATTGATTCTGACTTTTGCCCATATTTAAGTATACTTGCAGAAAAATATACCAAACTGATTTTGCTTACGTTTTTGATACTAAGATATTATTGCCTGTGCGTTATTTTTTATTGATAATAGCAATATTGTTTCCGGCGATTTCTGAAGCCCAGCTTACAGCTCCCGGAATGAGTACTGTCAGGCATACATCTTATCCTTCAGCAACAGGAGAAGGAGATCCTGTTTTTATTTATTGTAATACTTCCGGATCGCAAAGCGGAACTCTTAATGCCAATAGTCCGGGTGGAACCGGGCCTTTTAATTTTTCGTGGTTCCAATGGAGCAACGTAACGAAAGACTTCACTGACTCGATAAAAACCGACCCGGGGGTATTGACGTCCTCTATTGCTAATCTCAGTGAGGGTGGATACAAAGTAATAATCAGTGGAGGATTTGATACAAGCCTTGTTGGATGGGTTTTTGTCGACAGACCTAATTCCTCAGCAGAACTTCCGTATTTGAACTGTAACTATGTTGCATTAAAGGGGGAAGCCGCCATTGACCCGTTTTATTACAGAGATCCCTCAAATGGCGATTCATTGAATCTTCCAAATGAAGTACAGTTCCTCTGGTCATCGGATCCCATCTCTACAATACCCTTTCCTGATTTAGAGATTGATATGATAACTTATGATCCACCATTGGTTGATGTCACATATAAGCTTCATGTGATAGATAGCTTTGGCTGTATAAGTGAATCATTATTTTTGTACGAATCGATTCATGTTAAAGCGGACTTTTCTGTCAATCCTGACAACGGTGAAGCTCCACTTGAGGTGACCTTCACTGATAATTCGATAAGAGGTTTAAATTATAAATGGGAGTTTGGCGATAGCAGTAAAGATAGCATCTCCTATCTTAATGTTCCTGATCCGCATATTTTCTATAAGCCAGGAGAATATATTGTTAAACTGTCTATTGAAAGTGAGAAACATTGTATCGATTCAATGTGGTTCGAAAAGATTGTTGTTGATCTATCTGATCTTGGTATACCTAATGTTTTTACTCCCGATGGTGACGGTATAAATGACTATTTTATTGTTTATTCAAAATCCCTCAGATATATCAATGTGGAGGTCTTTACCAGAAGTGGTATGAAAATCTATAGCTTCTATGGTGAGGGCGAGGGACTGAAAGAATGGCAGGGATGGAATGGAAACGTAAATACATCTTCTATCAAAGCCAGTCCGGGAGTATACTTCTACCTCATTCGTGCATATGGGTGGGATGATATAAATTATGATAGTAAGGAATACAGGGGATTCGTTTATTTGTACAGGTAGCGGCGCAAAGGCGTATAGGAGTGGTTTAAATGCTTATCATTCTGCTTCTTGCTTCAACTTTCCATTGTGCTGCAGCCTTATGGTTTGTAACAATTGTTACAAAATCGTAGTGATCTACAGTAGGGCATATATGCATGGGGATACAATAAAATGGATCTCCTGGTTTGTAAATATCAGCTTCAGATGTCTGGATAACCATATGTTCTTCGCTGTGACTAACTATGGTATAGTTTTCCATTCCCAGTATTTTTATTCTGGGTTGAGGCATCTCTGATGCCACTGCCTTATGTCCCAGATCAATACACAACAAATCTTCTGATGGTTTACTTACAATACGAGTAAGTAAGACAGCAGCGTATAAAAAGTCCATGTCGTTATAAGAGATGTCTGATTTATAGTCCCACAATATTGTTGTCCCCGGACTACATTCCACACCCTTACGTAATTTGTGTATCGGGAACGAAGGTGTTCCCCCTGCAACAATGTTTTGTGGTGTAAAACCTGCCTTTTTGAGTTCATCAATAAATTTGCTGACTGGCGTAAATGATTCATTGCAAATCTTTTGACGAAGGAGGAAGTCCGATTCATGAATGTGACCATCATATACATGAAGCCCTTCCGCCTTAAGCATGGGTGAATCGATGATCATCTTATAAAGATCTGCAGCTTTTTCACCTGGTGTTATACCTGTACGATCCATCCCATTATTAATATCGAGCCAGACATGAGTCTCGAGTCCTGTTTTGACAGCCATAGCTGATAATTGAAGGATCACCTCTTCAGAATCAGCAATACATGATATTTTTGCTTCCTTAAATTCTTGTTTAAGATGAAAAAATCTTTCCAGGTTTGGTCCAACAGGTTGCATGGCAAGCAGGATGTCTGTAACCCCGCACCGGGCAACCATCTCTGTCTCTGATATAGTAGCACATTTAAACTTATAAATGCCATGTTTCATCTGCAATTTTATGATCTCAGGCATCTTATGAGTCTTTACATGTGGTCGTAACAAGTCAACACTTCCGGTCATCTCAATCATTTTACGAATATTGCTTTCAATCCGGTCAGGGAAAATCAACAAGGAAGGGGAACTTATTTCATGTACATTATCGACTATATACCACTCTTTATAAGGTTTAACTTTTTCCATTAAATATTTTTTCAGATGATTTGGTGCAGAGGTGCAACAGCACATCAACACACTTCTTACACCGAAGCTTTAGTGAAGTGTAACGGCAAGATATAATTTTTTTTACATAAAGCCTTTTCGCCTTTCTCCATTCACCGGTAAATTCCTCCTTTTAACAGAATTTAACCGGAACTTAACAAATAAAACTATGAAAACTAAAAAAGTTTTCTTATTCTTGCACTGAAAATTAAAACAGTAAATGGAAATCAGAGAAAGAATAATTGAAGGAGCAGCAGGACTATTCAGAACTTACGGAATAAAATCAGTTACTATGGATTCTCTGGCAAGCCATCTTGGCATGTCGAAGAGAACTATTTATGAGATTTTTGCCAATAAAGATGATATGTTGATTGGAGTTATAAAGTGGATGGCTGGGAAACAGAAGGAATTGGTAAAAAGGATTCTTGAGGATTCAGAAAATGCACTAGTAGCAATATTTAAATTACTTGAAAGCAGTAGAGATCATATTCAGGATATGAGTCCTGCCTTTCAGGCTGATATCAAAAAATTTCATTACGAAGTTTTGATTAAGAAAACTGAAAAATGCGACATGCCTGATTACAGGAACAATATTCAGATAATTGAAAGAGGAGTGAAGGAAAAGCTCTTCAGAAAGGAGATAAATCCGGATATTGTTAACCGCTGTCTCTATTCTCTGGGTAAGTCAATAATGGACAATGAACTATATCCGTTTGAACAGTTCACACGAAGCGAAGTAATGAGAAATATATTTATCAACTATCTGAAAGGTATATCCACACCGGCAGGTATTGATTTGATCAATAAACTGGAAGTGAATTTTTAATTAATAGAACAAACCATAAAACGTTTATATCAGATAAAATGAAAAACAAACATTTTTTAACAGCATTATTGGTATTCTTAGTCACTTGTAGTTTTGTTTTGGCTCAGGAGAGTAGCAGTGAGTTAAAACTTTCTCTTAAAGCGGCAAAGGAATATGCAATCCATAATAATAAGAATGTCATTTCTGCTAAAATGGATGTTGCAGCATCAAAAGTTGCTCTATGGGAAATAATATCTACTGCCTTACCACAGGTAGATGCTACAGGATCATTTACCGATAATCTTAAGTTGATGACAACCCTTTTGCCGGGGGACTTCTTTGGACAACCAGGTGTAAAAGTTCCTGTTACTTTTGGTTCCCAGTTTAATAGTTCTGCTGCGATTCAGGCAAGTCTTCTTCTTTTCAATGCACCTTTATATATAGGCATTGAAACAACAAAGCTTGCCCAAAAACTTAGTGAGGATAATCTTACAAAATCGGAACTTGATACAAAAGAATCAGTTAGTACTGCATACTATCTTATATTGATATCCGAGAAATCTCTTCAGATACTGGAAGGGAATATCTCAAACCTTAAAGAAACTCTTATATCCACTAAGGCAATGTATGATGCCGGGATGGCTGAAATGACTGATGTTGACCAGATGGCTTCTAATGTTACGATGGTGGAAAATTCACTTAGTTCTATGCAAAGAACAATTGAACTAAGCTACAATATTCTGAGATTTCAGCTTGGAGCCGCTGTTGATTCCAGGCTAACCCTCACAGAGACACTTGAAAGTCTTTCATCCGAAATAAATGTGACAGCTCTTCTTTCTCAGGGCTTTGATTATAGAAACAATGTGACTTACAGACTTGTTGAAGGACAGGAAGAGATGTCATCTTTAAAACTGAAAACACAGAAAGCATCTGTTCTTCCTACACTTGCAGGATTTTATAACTATGGAACTAACGGGATGGGAGATGAATTTTCTCAACTCGATTGGTTTCAGAATTCAATGACAGGCCTGCAGTTATCGGTTCCGATATTTGCCAGCGGTCACAGACATAGTAAGATAAAAAAAGCTCAGATAAATCTCGAAAAAGCCAGAACGAACAAAGATATGGTTACTGACCAGCTCGTTCTCCAGGAGAAACAATTGCGGTTCAACCTTGTTAATGCCAATCAGCAGTATATAAGCCAGAAAGATAATGTTGATGTGGCTAAGAGGGTTTATTCAAGTATGGAGAATAAATACAGACAGGGAATGGTTTCAAGTATGGATTTGACACAGGCAAATTCACTTTACCTGCAGGCAGAAAATAACTATGTGTCTGCATTGATGAACCTTCTCCAGACCAAACTGGCCTTAGATAAATTATTGAATAACATGTAAATATAAAAATAACCCATATAAATATTAAGTAATGAAATACTTCAGATCAATTTCAACAATCGTGCTAAGCGGACTATTGCTTTCAGCTTGTTCTTCAAAAGAGAAGAGTACATCAGATGCCTCATCCGATCCTGAAACTCTAACTGAGAAAGCTGCCATTCCCGTGAAAGTAATGACTTTGTCAAAGACGAACATCTCGAGGACGATTGATTATACTGCTACAGTACTTCCTTTTGAGGAGGTAAATATGGCACCATCAACTCCGGGAAGGATCGATAAGATTTATGTTGAAGTAGGCGACAAGGTAAACAAGAATGATAATCTTTTCCTGATGGATCGCACCCAGTTGTATCAGTTGCAACTCCAATTAAGTAATCAGTTGAAAGACCTTAACAGGATTGATACTCTTCTTCGGTCAGGTAGTGCCAGGCAACAGCAGTACGACCAGATGAAGACTCAATACGATGTTACAAAAATGAATGTTGATTTTATGGAAGAGAATACTCTTCTTAAGGCCCCATTTTCCGGAATTGTTACCGGCAAATATTTTGAGAATGGTGAAATCTATTCAGGAGGTCCGACAACACAGACAGGCAGGTCGGCAGTAGTAACGGTTATGCAGGTGAATCCTCTAAAATTAAATGTTAATATTTCAGAAAAATATTACCCGCTGATTAAACGGGGGATGAAGGCATTAGTTACAGCAGATGTATATAGCGGTGAGGTTTTTACAGGCAGTCTGTTTCGGACCGCACCAACAGTGAATCCGGCAACACGCACCTTCACAGTTGAAATTGAACTTCCAAACAGGAATGATCTTCTGAAGCCCGGTATGTTTGTAAGAGTGTCAATGGATCTGGGTGAAGTTGAAACATTCGTTGTACCGGCCAACACGGTTCTAGTACAGGAGGGAACAAACCTCAGATATGTTTTTGTTGTGGAAAATAATTCAGCTAAAAGAGTTGAGGTTGTTATCGGGAAAAGATTCGACGACCAGCTTGAAATTATTTCAGAAACCCTTAAGGAGGGTGATAAACTAGTAAATGAAGGTCAATCAAGACTTATCAATGGCCAGAAAATTGACATTGTCTTATAATAATAACAGAATCTCAATCATATTAAAATGAGTATATATAGTGCTTCTGTAAAACGACCTGTAACAACGATCCTGATTTTTGTTGCACTGATGGTAATGGGTCTTTATTCTCTTGTTCAGTTACCCGTAGATCTCTATCCGGAGATGGAGCTTCCATTCGTTATGGTCTATTCAACCTATCCGGGTGCAAGTGCGTCTGATATTGAGACAAACGTTACAAGGCCTCTTGAGAATGTCCTCAATTCAGTCAGTAATCTAAAGGAGATCACTTCAACATCAAGTGATGCGACTTCTGTAATATTTATGAATTTTGAATACGGGACAAACCTCGATGAAGCTTCAAATGATATAAGGAGTTCTCTCCGTTTTGTAGAAAGGACTCTGCCAGAGAATTGCGAGAAACCAACTATCATGAAGTTTAATACAACAATGATGCCTATAATTTTCTATGCTATTACAGCAAATGAGAGTTATGCCGGACTCGAGAAGATACTTGATGAGAAGATTGTCAATCCATTAAACAGGATTGAAGGCGTAGGATCAGTTGCTCTTGCAGGGGTCCCGGGCCGGAAAGTATATATAGATGTAGATCCCAGAAAGATGGAGGCCTATAACCTGACTGTAGAGAAAATAGGGAACATTCTTCGTGCTGAGAATATGAATATGCCCGCGGGGTACATTGAAATGGGGCAAACTGATTATCCTCTCCGGATACAAGGAGAATGGCCTGAGAGTGATGTTATTAAGAATATTGTTATTAGCAGTTTAAACGGCAATAACGTCTATCTGAGGGATGTGGCAGAGGTCCGTGATACCATACGGGAATCGAAACTTGACACTAAGATCAACGGCGCCAAGGGAATGAGTATGTATGTTCAGAAGCAGTCGGGAGGAAATACTGTCAAGGTGACAAAAGATGTGGAAGAGGCCCTTATTGCATTGGAGAAAGATCTTCCTGAAGATGTCAAAATTGAAAAATTATTTGACAGCGCCACTTTTATAAAGGATTCAGTTAACAATCTTACTGCAACACTTATGTATGCAGGAATCTTTGTTATACTGGTTGTTCTCTTTTTTTTGGGAAGATGGAGGGCAACATTTATAATAATCCTTACAATTCCTATCGCTCTAATTGTAGCGTTTATTTACCTGTTTGTTTCCGGGGAGTCTATAAACATTATCTCGCTGACATCGCTTTCGATTGCTATTGGTATGGTTGTGGATGATGCAATCGTGGTTCTGGAAAATATCACTAAACACATTGAAAGAGGCAGCAGACCCAGGGAAGCAGCTATATATGCCACAAATGAGGTATGGCTCGCAGTAATAGTTACAACATTAACAGTGGTGGCAGTATTCTTTCCGTTAACATTCGTTTCCGGTCTTACAGGGGTACTCTTTAAGCAGCTTGGAATGATTGTTACAATTACCATAATAACATCCACCCTGGCAGCTATCACATTAACACCAACATTGAGTTCGCTTCTGCTGAGATGGTATCCGATTAAGAAAGATGCTTCGTTCTGGACCTATGACGGTAGCATAAGGAAAGGGCTTGACCGCTTTGATGGGTTTTATGAAAGAACTCTCCGTTGGTCACTGCGACATAAGACACTTATAACAATCTTCGCAACTGTGATCTTTATTGGCTCCATGAGTCTGTTTGCTGTTGTTGATACTGAATTCTTTCCTCAGGCAGATGAGTCTCGCATAACTGCTACCATTGAACTTCAGACAGGAACACGTGTCGATCATACTATAGTTACAGCCGATAAAATTGATAAACTTATCGCGGAAAAATATCCGGAAGTAAACCTGATATCGACATCAACAGGTTCAGATGATCAGGGAGGCTGGGCATCACTGTTTTCAGCAGGCGGTACTCATAGAATAAGTTATAATCTTCGCCTGGTACCTATCGAAGATCGTGATAAATCAGTTTGGGATATTGTTGAGGAGATGAGGCTTGATCTTTCCAAAATGCCGGAAATAATTAACTTTACATTAAGTACATCTGATAATATGGGCAGTTTTGGTGGTAATGCAGTGGATGTTGAGATTTATGGTTACGACATTTCAGAAACCAATATTGTTGCTGAGGAACTTGCAGAAAAAATTAAAAATGTAGCAGGAACTAAGGATGTAACTATCAGCCGCGATAAATCGAAACCTGAACTTCAGATAATCTTCGATCAGGGCAAGATGATCTCCAGCGGACTCAATACTGCAATGGTGTCATCGGCTGTAAAGAACAGGGTAGATGGCCTGACAGCCACACGCTTGCGCCAGTTCGGGGATGAGTATGATGTTGTAGTACGATTTAAAAAGAGTGCAAGGAGTACCCTGACCGATATCGAAAATATCGGTATTACGAACCCCATGGGGCAGGTTATAAGACTGGGAGAGATTGCACAGATAAAAGAGTTTTGGGCCCCACCCAGTATTGAACGTAAACGTAAAGAGAGAATTGTAAGAGTTTCATTTACCCCTTATAAACGATCATTAACAGATATTCAAATCGATGTACAGAAAATAATAGATGAAACCGTTCTCCCCTCTGGTATTATGGTTCAGATTTCCGGGGCCATTAAAGAGCAGATGGAGGCATTTATGGATATTGCATTCCTGATAGTAATAAGTCTTGTGCTTGTTTACCTGGTTATGGCTTCACAGTTTGAATCGCTTAAAATGCCGTTCATTATAATGTTTTCAATACCCTTTGCCTTTTCAGGAGTAGCAATAGCCCTATTCCTGACCAATACATCATTAAGTGTAATCTCTGGTATTGGAGCGGTTATGCTTATTGGTATTGTTGTTAAGAACGCTATTGTACTGGTCGACTTTATAAACCTGATGCGAGACAGGGGGAACGAGTTATATGAAGCAATAGCTATTGCAGGCAGATCGCGTTTGCGTCCGGTATTAATGACCTCTGCAACTACTATCCTTGGTATGTTACCTCTGGCTTTAAGTTCAGGCTCAGGATCAGAGCTCTGGAGTCCGATGGGTATAGCAGTAATCGGAGGACTTGTTTTCTCAACAGTAGTAACCCTTGTGATTGTTCCGGTCGTTTATTCGATTTTTGCTAAACGTGGTGAGAGAAACAAAAAACTGAGCAGTTATTCCGAATTTGATTTCATGAATGGTAGCACAAATTAATTTTAAATCAAGTAAATTATTGATTATGAAAGCAATAATGATAATATATAATCAGGCTCATACAGAAAAGGTAGAATTTATGCTCGACAAACTCGGGATAAAAGGTTATTCACTATGGGAGAGTGTTCAGGGTAAGGGCACTAATACCGGTGTTCCTCATTTGGGAACCCATACCTGGCCGGAAATAAATAAAAGTACACTGACAGTTGTTGTTGATGATCAGGTAGATATCATACTCGATAAAGTGAAGAGGATTGATGCCGTAAATGAAGAGGTGGGCATCAGAGCGTTTGTCTGGGACATTCTTAAAATGGTGTAATGAATAAAAAAACCGCCCAGTGTTAAAGGCGGTTTTCATTATATACAGGTATAAAGGAAAATTCTCTATTCCTCTTCCTCTTCTTCTGAGTATGCTTTGATAACAGCATCCTGTACATCACCTGGTACCTGTGCATATTCAGCAAATTTCATCGAATACATAGCACGTCCACCGGTTATTGAACTCAGCGCAGTTGAATATTTGTTCATCTCGGCAAGAGGTACCTTTGCTTTGATTACCTCAAAACGTTTTTCACTCGACATCCCAAGAACCATCCCACGTCTGCCCTGGAGGTCGCTGATAACATCACCCATGCGTTCTGAAGGAACCATTATCTCAACATCATAAACTGGTTCCATGATTTTTGGCCCAGCATTTTTAAATGCCTGACTGAAGGCATTCCGTCCGGCAAGCCTGAAGGATATTTCATTTGAGTCTACAGGGTGCATTTTCCCGTCATAAACATAAACCCTTATATCTCGTGCATATGATCCTGTAAGAGGACCAATTTCCATCTTTTCCATTATACCTTTTAGTATTGCTGGCATAAAACGTGCATCAATAGATCCACCAACAATACTGTTTACATATACCAGTTTTCCACCCCATGGAAGAGTAATTTCCTCTTTGTCGCGAACGGAAATCTTAATCTCTTTGCCATTTATTTTCTGCATTATTACTTCGGTAGAGCCCTCTTCATAAGGTTCAATAATCATATGGACCTCTCCAAACTGACCTGCTCCACCTGATTGTTTCCTATGTCGGTAGTCGGCCTGGGCTGACTTTGTTATTGTCTCGCGATAAGGTATTTTAGGAGGAATAAAGTTAGTTGGTATCTTATAAATATTGTCGAGATGCCATTTCATAATATTAAGGTGGTATTCTCCCTGCCCATGGACTATTATTTGTTTTAATTCTTTTGAGTATTCAATTATTATCGTAGGGTCTTCCAGATGAATTTTATTCAACGACTCACCAAGTTTCTCTTCATCACTTTCACTCTGAGCTTTAATCGCTGTCCGGTATTTTGGTTCGGGGAATTTAATGCCGGTAAATTTCCAATCATTACCAGGAGTATTAAGAGTGTGCCCTGTTTTGGTGTTTTTTAGTTTTACAAATGCTCCGATATCACCTGTAAAAAGTTCCGGAACTCTCGTTCTGTTTTTTCCTGCACATACATATAGCTGAGATAATCTCTCTTTTGTGTTGTTATTGCTATTGATAATATCAAGGTTCTCAGATACTTTTCCGGAATACACCCTGAAATAGTTAATCTCACCAATATGTTCTTCTATTGATGATTTAAAGACATATACAGAGGCAGGTCCTGTTGAGTTTGGTTTTACTTCGTTTCCCTTGCTGTTCAGAGGTACAGGCATATCTGTAATTGAAGGGGCATTATTCACAATAAACTCCATCAGACGATCAACGCCGATATTATTTTTTGCTGAGGTACAGAGTATCGGAAACATACCCCTGGTAACAATTCCTTTGGCAATTCCTTTTCTTATTTCATCTTCAGATAATGTATCATTAGAGAAGAAAAGTTCCATTAGAGTTTCATCACTTTCAGCAGCTTTTTCAACAAGTGCACTATGTAAGTCAGCAGCTTTGGCTGCCTGATCATCCGGAATATCTACTATTTCTGCTTTACCTCCTTCTTTTGAATAACGGATCATTTTCATTTTCAGAACATCAATAATTGAATTGAATCCAACTCCTTCGTTAAGAGGATATTGAATAAGAACAATATCGTTGCTTAACCTCTCCTTCAGCATCTCAATTGATTTCTCAAAGTTGGCTTTTTCATGATCCAAACCATTTACTACAAAGATCAGTGGCTTATTCTCCTTTTCGGCGTGTCTGAAATGTATCTCGGTTCCAACCTCAACACCATTTTGAACGTTAATAGTCATGAGAGTTGCATCGGAGGCAAATAACGACGAAATTACACCACCGCTGAAATCATCCAGGCCCGGGGTGTCAATAATATTCATTTTTTTATTCTGAAATTCAGTATATAGGACAGTAGAGAAGATAGAGTTGCCATTTTCATGTTCAATTGGACGATAGTCGGATACTGTGTTATCACTTTCGATTGTACCTCTTCTCTCGATGATGCCACCATTAAAAAGCATAGCTTCTGCAAGGGTCGTTTTTCCTGAACCCGAGTTACCCAGAAGGGCAATGTTTTTTAATTGGTCTGACTGGAATGTTTTCATGGTTATCTGGATATTATAAGTTTACTTATTTATTACCTGCCACTAATTGAGGGGACAAAAATAATAATTTTTTAAAACAGTTTAAGAAAGAGAGGAGAATTCCAAAATTTTTATTTCCTTTGCAACAGTTTTTTGAAAAACAGGAGTACCGTTTTTTCTCTCAAAGTAAGTTTACAAAACGTTTTTCTTGGGAAAGATCGGGAAGGAACCTGTTAATAACTTACATTTTTAGTAAGAAATATTGCTTTTGAACATGCTTTGAATCCTGATTGATAGTAATTGTCAGGGATCTTAAATATGCTTGTTTTGCTGTTTAAAGAAAATAGGATAGTTGTTTGTGAATTTAGAAATTAAACGATACCTTTGCAAACCATTTTTTGAGAATAATTTAATGCTTAAATAATTTTGGATATATGCCGACAATTCAGCAGTTAGTAAGAAAAGGCAGGAAGAAACTGGTCGATAAAAGTAAAGCACCTGCTTTGGATTCATGTCCTCAGAGAAGGGGAGTATGTGTTCGTGTTTATACCACAACTCCTAAGAAGCCTAATTCAGCTATGAGGAAGGTGGCCAGGGTAAGGCTTACCAACCAAAAGGAAGTAAACGCTTATATTCCCGGAGAGGGTCATAATCTTCAGGAACACTCTATCGTACTGATTAGAGGTGGCAGGGTTAAAGATTTGCCAGGTGTTCGTTATCACCTGATTCGTGGTGCTCTCGATACCTCCGGAGTTGATGGCCGTACTCAAAGAAGATCAAAATATGGTGCTAAAAGGCCGAAGAAGTAACAGTTAAAGGAATAAGATAATGAGAAAATCGAGACCAAAGAAGAGGATTCTGTTACCGGATCCTAAATACAAAGATCCGTATGTAACAAGGTTTGTGAATAATCTTATGTTCAGTGGCAAAAAAAATCTTGCTTTTAAAATTTTCTACGACTCTCTCGAAATAGTTGAGGGCAAATTTAAAGAAGAAGGCAAGACACCGCTTGAAATTTTCAAGCAGGCTCTTGATAATGTTACCCCTCAGGTTGAAGTAAAAGCCCGTAGGGTTGGAGGTGCCACTTTTCAGGTTCCAATGGAGATAAGGACAGACAGGAAGGTTAGTATAAGTATGAAGAATCTGGTATCATTTGCCAGGAAAAGAACAGGTCACTCTATGGCTGAAAAGCTTGCTGCAGAATTAATGGCAGCCTACAAGCTTGAAGGTGGCGCATACAAGAAAAAAGAAGATACTCACAGAATGGCTGAAGCAAACAAAGCATTTGCTCACTTCCGGTTTTAATTGACTATTTAGGAGTAGAAGGATATAAGTTAGATGGATAAAAACCTGAAATATACCAGAAACATCGGAATCATGGCCCACATTGATGCCGGGAAGACGACTACAACAGAACGTGTTCTGTTTTATACAGGTCGTACCCATCGCATGGGTGAGGTGCATGATGGTAATGCTCAGATGGACTGGATGATTCAGGAACAGGAAAGAGGGATTACAATAACATCTGCTGCTACAACAACATTCTGGAATTACAGGAACGAGGAATATAAAATTAATATAATAGATACTCCCGGGCATGTTGATTTTACTGTTGAGGTTGAAAGATCTCTTAGAGTCCTTGATGGTGCTGTTGCAGTTTTCTGTGCTGTAGGAGGTGTAGAGCCACAGTCAGAAACTGTATGGAGGCAAGCTAATAAATATGTAGTACCCAGGATTGCTTTTATTAATAAAATGGATCGTGCCGGTGCTGACTTTTTCAGTGTTGTTCAGCAGATCGAGACTAAATTGGGAGCTAATCCAGTCCCAATTCAAATACCAATAGGGGCAGAGGAGAATTTCAATGGATTGGTTGATCTCGTAAATATGAAAGCTGTCGTTTACATTACCGACAAAGATACAGGTACGAGATTCGAAATTGAAGAGATCCCTGATAGTATTAAGAATGAAGCTGAAGAATGGAGAGGAAAGCTTATTGAGGCAATTGCCACTGTCGATGATTCCATTCTCACCAGATATCTGGAAGATACTGATTCTATTACAGTTGAAGAGATTGATGTTGCACTTAGAAAATCTACCATTGACGGTCTTATAATTCCTGTAATTTGTGGGTCTGCCTTTAAAAATAAAGGTGTCCAGAAGATGCTGGATGCTGTAGTTGCTTATCTGCCTTCTCCAGTAGATAAAGGATCTGTTGTTGGTATTGACCCAAGAAATGATGAAGAATTAATCCGCGAACCGGACGATGAAGCACCATTAGCTGCTCTTGCATTTAAAATAGCTACAGATCCGTTTGTTGGCCGTCTGGTTTTTTTACGCATCTATTCAGGTATTCTTCATGCTGGAGATTCAGTATTGAATGTACGTACAGGAAAGAGAGAACGTATTAATCGTCTGTTCCAGATGCATGCCAATAAGCAGAATCCAAAAGAGAGTATTTCGGCAGGTGATATTTGTGCTGGTGTTGGATTTAAAGATCTCAAAACAGGCGACACATTATGTGCTATTAATAAACCTATTTTACTTGAAACAATGGATTTTCCTGATCCGGTAATAGGTGTTGCAATTGAACCTAAAACTCAGGTCGATATTGATAAATTATCATTGGCACTAAATAAACTAGCTGAAGAAGATCCAACTTTTCAGGTCAGAATTGATCCGGATAGCGGGCAGACAATTATCCATGGTATGGGTGAACTGCATCTGGAAATTTTAATTGATCGTCTGAAGAGGGAGTTTAAAGTTGAATGTAATCAGGGTGCGCCTCAGGTCGCATACAAAGAGGCCATTACATCTATAATAGAGTTTCGTGAAGTATTTAAGAAGCAGAGCGGAGGCCGGGGTAAATTTGCTGACATGACCGTAGAATTAATGCCGGCAGATGCAAATGTAAGAGGTCTGCAATTCATTAATGAGGTTAAAGGTGGGCATATTCCTAAAGAGTTTATTCCTTCAATCGAAAAAGGATTCCGTGAAGCAATGACTAATGGTCCTCTTGCCGGATTTCCCCTTGATAACCTTAAAGTTGTACTCAAAGACGGTTCGTACCATCCGGTTGACTCCGATGCACTGGCATTTGAGATAGCTGCAAAACAGGCATTCAGGAAAAATGCGGGCAAATGTAATCCCGTAATTCTTGAACCCATCATGAAAACAGAAGTTATTACTCCTGAAGAATATGTTGGGGATGTTATCAGTGATTTCAATAGAAGAAGGGGCAGAGTGGAAGGTATGGAATCGAAAGCAGGTTCAAGAGTCGTTAAAGCCAAAGTGCCTCTGGCCGAAAAATTCGGTTATGTTACAGTACTTCGGACTCTTACCTCAGGTAGAGCGACTTCTACAATGGAGTTCTCTCATTATGAAGCGGTGCCTACAGAAATATCAAACAGAATTGTAGAAATCACAAAAGGAAAAATTCTTTAAAGAGATGAGTCAGAAAATTCGTATTAAGCTGAAATCGTACGATCATAATCTGGTAGATAAATCTGCCGAGAAGATTGTAAAAACAGTAAAATCTACTGGTGCAGTTGTTAGTGGACCTATTCCCCTTCCAACACACAAAAAGATTTATACAGTACTTCGGTCACCATTTGTAAATAAGAAAGCCAGAGAGCAATTTGAACTCTCATCTTACAAAAGACTGCTCGATATTTACAGTTCAACCCCAAAAACAATTGATGCACTGATGAAGCTTGAGCTTCCCAGCGGAGTTGAAGTAGAGATTAAAGTTTGAAACCGGTAAAGCAATATAGAGATGCAGGGATTAATTGGTAAAAAGGTAGGAATGACATCCATTTTTGATGAAGATGGAAAGAATATTCCATGTACGGTTCTGCAGGCCGGACCATGTGTTGTTACTCAGATTAAAACAGTGGAAAAGGACGGCTACTTTGCTGTACAGCTAGGATTCGAAGATAAAAAGGAAAAGCACACGACTAAAGCTGAAATGGGACATTTCAAAAAGGCCAATACTACACCCAAAAGGAAACTAGTTGAATTCACAGGATTTGAAGAGGGCCAGTGTAAAGAGGGTGAAGTGCTGACTGCTGAGCTTTTTAAATCCGACAACTGGGTTGATGTAAGAGCTTGGGCTAAAGGAAAAGGCTTCCAGGGTGTCGTAAAACGTCACGGTTTTCATGGCGTTGGCGGGCAAACCCACGGACAGCATAATAGACTCAGAGCACCCGGATCTCTTGGAGCTTCTTCTTATCCTTCAAGAGTATTCAAAGGAATGAAAATGGGTGGACGTACTGGTGGAAATAAAGTGATATCAGAAGACTTGAAGATAGTAAAGATTATGCCTGAAAGTGACATAATTATTGTTAAAGGATCTGTCTCCGGTCCTAAAGGTGGTTACATAATAATTACAAAATAATGGAATTAGCGATTCTCAATATTAGTGGTAAGAAAACCGGAAGAAAAGTCAATCTTAACGATTCAATTTTCGGTGTTGAACCTAACGACCATGCCATATATCTGGATACAAAACAATTCCTTGCAAATCAAAGGCAGGGGACTCATAAATCCAAAGAACGTGGCGACATAGCTGGTAGTACCAGAAAAATAAAAAGGCAGAAAGGAACTGGAACTGCACGTGCAGGTAGTATAAAGAATCCTCTGTTCCGCGGAGGAGGACGTGTTTTTGGACCTAAGCCGAGATCTTATAGCTTTAAGCTTAATAAGAAACTCAAACAATTAGCCAGAAAATCAGCACTTTCCTATAAAGCCACAACAAATAGCATTATAATACTGGAAAATTTCTCCTTTGATGCTCCTAAAACAAAGGAAATCATCAAAATGGGAAATAGCCTGAATATTGGGAATAAAAAATCAGTATTTGTTTTACCAGAACAAAATAATAATATATATTTGTCATCCCGAAATGTACAAGGGGTTGAAGTTATAACTGCCGGAGAATTAAGTACTTACAAAATAATGAGAGCTTCAACATTGATACTCGTTGAGAGTGCAGTTGACGTTTTGCAGGCAACATTTGAAAACTAGAAAACTTTGAGTAATGAGTATTTTGATTAAACCGATTGTAACGGAAAAAATGACAAGCCAGGGTGATAAATTTAATCGCTATGGTTTCTTTGTTGCTAGAAATGCAAATAAGTTACAGATTAAAAAAGCCGTTGAAGAATTGTATAGTGTTACAGTTGACTCGGTTAATACGATGCGATATGGTGGGAAAGTAAAATCCCGTAATACCAAATCGGGACTTCTTATTGGGAAAACATCAGCAACAAAGAAAGCTGTTGTAACTCTTGCAGAAGGGAATAAAATTGATTTCTATAGCAATATATAATAAGCTAATATGGCAGTCAGAAAGATAAAACCTGTTACACCAGGCCAGAGACACAAGATCGCAAGCACTTTTGAAACACTCACAAGCGCTACACCGGAGAAATCTTTACTTGCACCAATAAAAAGGTCAGGTGGAAGGAATGATACCGGTAAAATGACTATGAGATATATGGGTGGTGGTCATAAAAAGATGTATAGAATAATCGATTTTCTAAGGGATAAAGATGGAATGGCCGCAACAGTAAAAACAATCGAATATGATCCGAATCGTTCTGCAAGAATTGCACTTGTTGTATACAAGGATGGAGAGAAAAGGTATATTGTAGCGCCTGTTGGACTTCAGGTTGGCCAGATAATAATGTCTGGTAAAGAGGCTACACCAGAGATTGGCAACGCCCTGTTCCTTAGCGACATACCTTTGGGTACTATAATTCATAATATTGAGCTAAAACCTGCTAAGGGTGGTGCAATTGCGCGAAGTGCCGGAACTTATGCTCAGTTATCGGCCCGCGATGGGAAATATGCCACAATAAAGCTTCCGTCAGGAGAAACAAGAATGATCCTTGTAACTTGTCGCGCAACTATCGGTACTGTATCTAATCCTGACCATAGTCTCGAAAGATCTGGCAAAGCGGGACGTTCACGATGGCAAGGCCGCCGACCCAGAGTAAGAGGAGTGGTTATGAACCCTGTTGATCACCCAATGGGTGGAGGTGAGGGAAGAGCTTCAGGCGGACACCCAAGATCACGGAAAGGAACCCCATCAAAAGGTTTCAAAACCAGAGATAAGAAAAAATACTCTGCGAAATTTATTATTGAAAGAAGAAAAAAATAACTGATATATTATGAGTAGATCAATAAAAAAAGGGCCGTTCATTGATTTCAAACTCGAGAAGAGAATTGTTGAAATGAATGACGGACAAAAAAAATCAGTACTTAAGACATGGTCGAGACGATCAGTGATCTCACCTGATTTTGTTGGACATACTATAGCAGTTCATAACGGGAACAAGTTTATCCCCGTTTACATTACCGAGAATATGGTAGGTCATAAATTAGGAGAATTTTCACCTACCCGTACCTTCAGGGGTCACTCTGGTAATAAATAGGTAATGTAACATTGAAAAACATTTAGAAATGGGTGCAAGAAAAAGAAATACAGCCGAACGTAAAAAAGAGGAAGCTAAGACCAGATATCAGGCAATACTCAAAAACTGTCCTACTTCTCCACGAAAAATGAGATTGGTAACCGATCTGATAAGTGGAATGGAAGTAAACAAAGCACTTGATATCCTCAAGTTTGCTCCACAGGAAGCATCGCGAAAAGTTGAAAAATTATTACTCTCGGCAATTGCTAACTGGCAGTCTAAAAATGAAGGCGTCAGAGTGGAAGAGAGTAATCTCTTTGTTAAGTTGATACATGTCGATGGAGGA
>Ga0307377_10002552_pt1 | contig 21459 bp, 25 predicted proteins | sample TR3MG_FD_202535 | JGI IMG/M metagenome (GOLD analysis project Ga0307377, IMG submission 202535) | Soil microbial communities from Risofladan, Vaasa, Finland - TR-3 | ecosystem: Environmental > Terrestrial > Soil > Coastal area > Acid sulfate soil | place: Finland: Risofladan, Vaasa | collected...
CTTATTGCCACGATCTGAAGATATTCTGCAAAATACTGCAGGCATATTATCTGAGTTAGGTTTTACTGGTACTATTGAGTCTGGTGAATCAACTGGAAGTAGTAACGATAATGGAGTTGATCGTATAGTAATTACTCATGGTCAAGAAAGAGTTCCTTATAGTATAGAAGTACAAATAACAATTTTAGATACAGAACATTATGGACAAACAACAGGTTCTGATGGAGAAACCAATGAAAGAGTAAGTAGATTTGCTGGAGTGGCTCTACAACAAGGTAATAATATTTCTATAGAGTGTTATAGTGATATAGAATGGATACCTACAGTTTCGAAAAGGATATTTGATAATGATGGAAGTGCATCTGAGATGCTAAGCATCATTGATAATTTATCATATGAGGTACCTTTTGGTGGATCTCCATTATATGATGCTTTGGTTACTTCTTCTGATTTTTTATCTGATAATAGTATTGACAATATACAGAAAATTTTATATGTGTTAACTGATAATGAAAGTAATCTTTCAGTTTATTCGATTGATGAAGCCATAGAGCAGATAAATGCTATTGATGGGCAAGGTAGAGTACCAGTTTTAATAGGAAATTTTTCAGTTGTATTTCCAATAACTTTATCGGCTAAGGCTAATATTACAGATGTAAATAATCTTTTAAAAATAGCTTATATGACCAATGGACAAAGTGTAACTGTACTTTCTGAAGAATATAAAGATGAATTAGTAAGTATTTTTGTAGGGCAATCTACTGGTTCTGTAGGTTATGGAGAATATAGATTTACCGTTGATTTAGAAACTCAGGTTACTTTAAATACAGTATCCCTTATATTTACTATTCCAGAGAACACTTCAATTCAATGGAGCATGATGATTAGTAATGATGGATATAATTTTGTTGATGTAGATGGAACATATCAAGCAGGTAGTAGTGTAAATATGGAAGGGGTAAACACTCGGTATATTAGGTTTACCGTAATATTTATAACTGGTTTCTTTTCGGTAGAACATTTTAATGATCCATATTATATATTGTCACTGGCTAATTCTCCCAAATTGGTGGAGTGTATATTTACCTATAATAAAGAAAAAGTATCTTATCTTATTCTTAACTCAGAAAATACGGTGGCTTCTCCACAGAATGTTGTTCTTTGTGCTGATATAAATAATATTGATGGAATAATTTCTAGTCAAACAAAAGCAGGGGTAACTACTTCCGATAGTCATAATTGGTTAGATTTTGATTTACCTTCTCAATTATCTGTAGATCAAGATGGCAAAACAATTATTCCTGTCAGATTTTCTTCAGATGATGAATTTCCTTCTGAATATGTATATAAAATAGATAGATATGCTTATAGAGCTAAATACGGAAGGTGGAATTATGATGCTGTTGTAATAGTATATGATAGCAACGGAAATGTAATTAATCCTAATTTATACAAAGCATCTCCCCGTGATGGTTTAATAGTATTCAATTCTTATCGTAGTGAATCACAACTTACTATTAATATTATAGATCAGGCTAAGATTAAACCTGGATTTAAATTTTCTACTACTGATTCTTCTCAAACTATTAGAATAGATGGAATAGGCTATATGTACAATACTAATATAAACCTATCTCCACCAATTGAAAAATTACCTCCAGAAGCTAAAGCCTTATCTGTATTGCCTATAAGCCCGGAAATTTATCAGCCAATTTTTTCTAATTACACTTTCTATGATATTAATTTTGATTTAGAGGATATTACTGGACGTGTTATAAAATGGTATATTAATGATGTTTATGTGCCTTATTTGGACAATAGAACTAAATGGAATGATATTACAAATGCTAATGATCCTATATATGAATATGTATTTACATTCAGTTATGATGATATACCTGTTGGCAGAACTGCAGAATCTTACGCTAGAGAAAAGAAACAATCTCTTTTGCATGTTGGTGACACAGTTCATTTTACTATAAAAGTTAGTGATGGGCAATTGTTTAGTCCGGCTACAAAATCTCCGGTTGTTAAAATTGTTGAGGGGCAACCTATTGTGTCTATTGCTAAGATATGGGCAATGGATACCGAAGAAAACTTATACGATCCATCAACAAATGTTATTACAGATCGACTTACTTCTGATAGAACTGCTCTTTTGGTATATAGTCTTATAAGTGATATTGATACTGATAGTTCTGAAATTATATGGTATGTTAATGATGCAGAATTTAAAAAAGGAACAATTGTTTCTACTGAAAATATTGACAGGATTGTTCCAGGAGAAACAAATGTAGATCTTGTGGTGGCACTTCGTATCAGTAATGAAATTTATGCTAAGATAATTCCTTATACGGGAAGTAAAGAAGGTCAATCAATAACTACAGATACTGTGGTGGTGAAAAATGCTTTACCGGAAATAACTAGTGTTATTTTTACTAAAACCCCAAGAGCAGATGAGGATATGACAATTGTTTGGGAATTTTTTGATAATGAAATAAATATGTTGGGAGATGGTTCCCAATCTGATAATACTAGAGTAGAATGGTATAAATATGATGCTGGTTTACAGATGTTTAAACTTGTAACAGATAATACTAATATTTTTACTTTGGTATCTACTAGTACGAGTACTGTTAGTTCCAGTATTCTTGAAACTGGTCAAATTTGGAAAGCCAGGGTAATTCCTAATGATTCTTTGGACGATGGAATAGCAGTGGAAAGTTCTATTGTAACTATTTTGTGATGTTTTTTATAAGACAAAAAAAAATATTTCCAGTACAAATTATTATTTTGTGCCAAAATAAACTTGCTATGACTAAGCAATGTTTGGAATCTATTTACAAACATAGTAAAGTTGAATTTGGTATTTTTATACTTGATAATTCTTCTGTAGATAATACTAAAAAATTTTTGTCAGAAAATTATTCTAATAGAGATAATGCTACAATTTATTTTTCTGATAAAAATTTAGGGTGTGTAGGAGGAAGAAATAAGGCTTGGGAACTTCTTAGTGATATTAGAAAAGACATAGAGTATATTATTTTTTTAGATAATGATCAACTGGTAGAAGAAAATTGGTTGTCTCATCATCTGTCTGTTTTAAATAGGGGATATGATATAATAGCTCCCGAAGCATGGCAAGTTGGTCATTCTTTTTTGCCTATTAAACATAATACCCAATTAAGTGAACCTTTTCATTATTTAGGTTGTGGTGGAATGATGGTTAAAAAGAAAGTAATTGATAATATTGGTTTATTTGATAATCGTTTTAGTCCTAGTTATTTTGAAGATCCAGATTTTTCATTTCGAGCTTCTGATGCATCATATAGATTAGGTTGGAGTTTTAATGCTAAAATACTTCATTTAGGAACAACGAATATATCTAATGATACAGATAAAAAACAGCGTTTTTTAAATTCTCTTCAAAAATTTAGAGAAAAATGGAATGGGTATAAACCTAAATTACATTATCAAATACCAATTTAAAATAATTTACAAGTGATATTTTTTTGGTATAATAGATATTATGAGATTGTGTATTTTATGTAATCATTCATTTCCACATGTAGGTGGAAGTGAGAAAATTGTACAGCAAATAGCTGAATCAATGCAAAAAATGGGTGTGCAAACAACTATTTTTAGTGGTTCATCTAAATCTGAATTATTTCATAATGGTGTCAGAATCACTTCTGTTCCCTTAAGTTTTTCTGCTTTTGTTAGAGAACTTAATAAATTTGACCATATATTTGTTTATAGTGATTATTATCATTATTGGTCAGATATTGTTTTATATAGTAAACGTATAAAACCTTCTAAAAGTATTGCTTTAGTTGGTATGAATTTTATGCTTGGGAATAAAGAAGCATCTAAAATGTGTTTATATAATTTTTCATTAGAGCATAAAAATTTTAAAGTATTAACTCATTCTTCTTCTTATCAAGATTATTTGCAATGCAAAAAAATGAATATTCCTGTGACTGTTATTCCTAATGGAGTTGATCAGAATGAATTTAATGTTAATATAAATTTTAGGAATAAATTTGGATTACCAGATAAAAAAATAATTTTATGTGTAGGTAATTTTTTTCCTGGTAAAGGACAGAGTTTTCTTATTAATGTTTTAAATAAACTTAAAAAGAAGAGAGATGATTATATATCTATTTTTATTTCTAGTACAGTAAATATGCCTTATGCTGAACGTTTGGCAGGGGAATGTGAAATGTTATTGAAGCATCTAAAAATATCTCATAAATTCTTTCGTAATCTATCTAGAGAAGATGTAGTTGCAGCTATTTCTGCTGCTGACGTATTTGCTTTTCCTTCTCAAAAAGAAGTGTCTCCTTTGGTGCTTTTAGAATGTATGACTGCTGGTATTCCATGGGTATCTTTTAATGTTGGAAATGTAAATGAGTTAAAAGGGGGTTCTATTGTTAAATCTCGTAAAAATTCTAATAATGAAATTATATTAACTGAAGTAGAGGAACACTTATTTGCTGATAAACTTGATCAAATATTAGGTGATAAGGATTATTCTACTCTGTTATCTGATGAAGGTATTGAATGTGCTAAAACATTATTTAATTGGAAAGATATAGAAAAGAAATATTATGACTTTTTCTTTGAAAATAAATGAGCCTCTTGTTAGTGTAGTAATAGCTGTTTACAATGGTGGGGATTATCTTCAAGAAGCATTTGATTCTATTAAGCAACAAACTTATGATAATATAGAAGTAATTATTGTAAACGATGCTTCTACAGATGGGACATATCGTAATATTAATATATTTGAAAGAGAATATGATAAATCTATTCGTATTATTACTCATTATACTAACAAAGGAGTAGCGACTAGTCGAAACGAGGCTATTGATATGGCTAAAGGTAAATATATAGCCATTCAAGATGCTGATGATGTTAGTTTACCTTCTAGACTGGAAAAACAAGTTAATTTTCTTGAATCTTCTGATTGTTTTTGTGTAGGAAGCCATGCTTTTGAAATAGATAAAATAGGGGAAATAAGAAGAGAACGTATTTATCCTCCTTCTACTAATGAAGAAATAATTGACATTATAATGTCCATGGATACTTTTTATTTAAATCCTATAATTGATCCTTCTACCATGTTTTCCAAGGAAGTTTTTCTAGAATTAGGAGGATATAATGTGGATCCAAAGTTTAGATTTGTACAGGATTATGATCTTTGGGCTAGAGCTATTGTAAAAGATAAAAAAATAGCTAATTTACAAGAAAAGTTGGTTTATTATAGAGCAAATCCTAGTGGGGTCACGATTAAAAATAAGAAAATAATGATAAAACAGCATATGTCTGTATGGCATAGGCTAATTAATAGTTTGCAAGGATTAAATGAAAAAAATAGTAGTTAATATAGATAGGAGAGACAACCATGACATATTTACCACGTTGGGTAGTTGAGCCACTTAAAAAACAGGGATTTAAGTGTATGTTCTGTAAATCTATTTTTAAAGAAAAAGGTATTATTAGTGTAGGTATTCGCAATAGCCTTAGGACAAAGGAGGAGGTTATTTTTGTTGAATATAAGTGTCCAGAGCAAAATTGTGGCAAACATACAGATGTGGAATTTGAGGCAATGAATCTTTTGGAATTTGCTACAGATATTTTAGATGATTTTGAAGACGAAGCTTTAGATGAGTTAGAGAAAGATGAATTAAAAAATTTACTTGCTTTACCAGAAAATAAAAGAAAAAAATCAAAACCTGTTCCCAAATATAAGTTGAATATGTCTAAAAGTAAAATTACCGTTAAAGAGGTGAATGATGCCAGGAAAAGGTTGAATAATATACGTTATCATGAAGAATTTTTATTAGAGTTAGGTTTTGATGCATCTGAATTTATTAAAAATAATGGGGAAAGAAAAAATAATGATAAAAAAAATAAGTGATTTTAGATTAGCAGAATATTTGCTAAAAATTGCATGTTCACGTTCTAACGTGGAATATTCTGATTTAGCACTAAAATTTGAAGATCCTGAAGGTTTTAGAGATGGGCATATTTATTTGGGGGAGCCCAAGAATGTTGGACATACTATTTTTAAAATAATACGTATTTTTTGTGAAAATAGTCAAGAAATTGTGGGAAAACGACTTAATACTTCTAATTCTAATGCTTATATTGCATTATCTAATTATCTTAGGGCTCTTACCTATGGGAATAATGATTTATGTCAAACAGATGACGAAATGGTATTTCAGAGGTTATATCAGAAGCCACTTATATGGATAATTATGAAAAATTTAATTTGTCCTTCTTTTAATGTGAAACTTAATAATGTAAAATTAGTAGCTGGAAATAGTGCTCAGGTAGATATTACAGAATATTTTGATAAAATGGAAGATAATTCAGAATCTTTTATTTTTGTGAATAATATTGAAGATACTGTTATAAGAAATGTATTTTTGCTTATTAGTGCTATAAAAGCACATGAATTAGAGCCTGGAGACGTAATTAAAGATATATTAGAATCTTCTCTAAGAAGTTATTTAGAAGGAATTCTTTTAATAGCATTTTCTGAAAAAAATAAAGTACATGAATTTATTGATATAATAACGGCATTGTTAGGCATCAGGTTAGTTGGAGATCAAAAGAAAATAGCTTCTACATCGTTGATTAAGGATGCTCAACAAACGGCTGATCATCCTACTTCATGGTGGTTTATGGGCTTAATTGAGCAAATGCTTGACTCTGCCAGAGGTTCAGATTGGTCTACCCATATAAGTCTGGAAAAATATGTCAAGGAATTTTGGGATGAAGTAGAAGAAATTAAAAGAAAAAAAGAAAAAAATAATAATTTTGATGGAGTTCCATTTAATGAGTTATTAAGGTTAAAATCTAAACAAACATGTGATTATGATACTGATCATAATAAAACCTTGCAAGCGTTGCTATCTTCTGATAGAGTGTGGTAGAGGAAAATTAAATTGAGAAAATTTATGAGTAGCGAAGAACAACTTCAAAAGTGGTTGCTGGAGAAAATAAAAGACATCGTTGAAAAAGTTAGTGTTTTTAGTAATGATGCTTGCCCATTTTGTTGTCAGCCTGAACTTTTAAATGAAGATACGGAGGAATATAATATAGATCATTATGATGATTGTTTAATAACTGTTTTAGATAGTTATTATTTAAAGATTAGAGATAATGGGTTGTGGTGATAAAACAGAAATAATAGGAGAATTAATTGTGGAAAAAAAAATAATTGAAGATAATTTAGTGGAAATCATAACTAAACTTGAAAGTGGTATTAATCTTTTGAGAAATGGACAACAAATTGTAGCATATGAAAAAATTCAAGGAGTAAAATCTAAATTGTATCATTTATTACAAGTAATTAGGACTGAAAAAAGTGAAAGTAATTGAAACCGAAAACTTTTTTAAGAGAGCATATACCGATTATAATACAATGCCTAATTTTTCCCCCAAAACAATAAAGGGAATTCCTCGTATTATGACCAATACTATTGCTCCTCTTTCTAAAGATGATATTAAAAAAATATGGAAATCTCACAGAACACGAGGCGTAATTCCCAAGTTGATATATCAAAAAGGTAAAAGGGTTCCATCTGTAGATGAGACTCAAACTGTGCCAAAATCTGCTGTATGATTAATACAACTCCATCTCTTTTGTTAAAATTTGATAATAATGTCACCTATCTTGAGGGACGTTTAGATAGTGATACTTATTCTGAATTTAAGAAGCAACTAGGATACTACCCAGAAGAAGCTAATTATATTATTCGTACAGTACAAGCTCGTGAGGAAATGAAAGAAAGATTGGGGCTCAAAAGCAGTCAATTTAAAAAGGATTGGGATGGACTAATAACTACAGTTTGTTATAATAAAAAATTCTGTCGTTGTTTTAATCCTAAAGGTGGCACTCATTTTCCTACAGGTCTACTTTATTCAGCCCGTAAATTTCTCCAAGAAAAAGGTTTAGATGTCAAAATTCAAGATATACGACTTCGTCCGGATCGTAATGTAGGTTCTTTCCAAATGACATCATTGTATGAGCATCGTCCCTATCAAATCCAAGTAGTTGAAGATGCTATAGAGAAAAATAGGGGAATAATAAAAATGGCTACAGGTGGAGGAAAGACAGCCTGTATTTGTAAACTTGTTGCTGATTTAGGTGTTTTTCCATTAGTTATATATGTTACATCAATTGATTTACTTTACCAAATGAAAAATGAACTTGAAAAGTTTATCACTAAAAATGGAGAAAAAATAGAAGTAGGTATAGCTGGTGATAGTAAAAAAGATATTAAAGACATAACTATTATGACAATTCAAACTGCTGTAATTGCTCTTGGTGGAACATATAAAAAGTATGATGATGAAGAAAGAAAACAACAAATTGAAAAATTTGACAAAGAAGACGGAGAAATAAAAGACACAATAAAAAATGCTAGATTAATTATTTGTGATGAAGTACAACATTGGGCATCTGAAACTTGTCAAATGATTAGTGATGCTTCTGATAAAGCCTATTATAGATTTGGAATGTCTGCTACGCCTTACAGAGATTCAAACGATGATATTCTTATTGAGGGGTGTTTTGGACGTATGATATCAAACATCAATGCTTCTTATTTAATTGAACATAATTATCTGGTGGCTCCTCATATTTATTTTATAGATATACATCATAAAATGAAGTGGTCAGGTTATCCTAAAGTTTATAAACATGGAATTGTTGAAAATGAACTTCGTAACGAATATATTAGATCAGTTTGTGAGATGTTAACTGATGATAATAGAAATATATTAATTTTGTGTAAACAAATATCTCATGGTGAAATATTACAATCTATGATACCTAATAGCACTTTTTTACATGGTGTACATTCTTCGAAACAAAGAGGAGTACATCTGGAAAAAATGAGACAAAAAGAAGCAGGGGTTACACTTGCAACCTCAATTTTCGATGAAGGAATAGACGTATCTGCTTTAGATGCTTTAGTTCTGGCTGGTTCCGGGAAATCGGCAACTAGAGCACTCCAAAGAATTGGAAGAATTTTGCGTCCTTATCCAAATAAAAAAGATGCTATTGTTATAGATTTTATGGATAACTATAAATATTTAAAACAACATAGCCTTAAAAGAGAAAAAATTTATAAAACTGAACCTAAATTTGAAATCGAGAGATTAAAAATTTGATGGAAAGTGATTATGCAAAAAAAATAAAGGCCAAATTGAACGCTTCTAAAAGTTCTAATAGTGTCCAATTGATTATGTCTAAATCTGAACTTGTGGAATACAATATATCTCTCAAGAAGAATAAAAAAAGTTTGCTCAAGGAAAAGGTAGATGATTGGGAGAATGTTGATTTTTTCTTATATATGAGTAAGAAATTTTCAGATATGTTTTCTAAAAAAATAGAATTAAAAAAGAGTGGGTCATGTACTCAAATAAATAATCTTAGAGATGATATAATGCAAATTTTGGGGGATTGTAACAATTTTATTTTAAAAGAATATTTTGATTTTTATATAGAGAGATTTTTATTTACAGTAGCATCTTCTCCTTCTGGGTTTTCTTTTTCTGAAATGAAAAATAAAAATTGTTTAAAGAGTTTTGTTTCTTTTTGCAAAAATTTAATTAAACCAGAAAATGAGTCCAATAAAGAAGTTATAGTAAATAAACTTTCTAAAAAAGAAGTTGAAGCATCTTATTTACTTAATTTAGAAAGACTTGTGTTGGATTATGGTTTTATAATATCTGTACAATGGTTAATATTTTATCGTAAATTTGATGTAAAAAAATCTTTAACTACGGTTGTTATGGTATTAGATAAATTAAACAAAAAAATAGATATATCTAATATTATTAGTGTTACAGAAAAATTTTCTCCTTATCCCGATTGGTTTATTTTTAAAAATGTTGATTTTTTTATATCCCGATACGGTAAAAATATGAGTATTTATTTTGTTAATAATGATGAACAGTTAAAGGAATTTAGTTTTTTAAGGTGTGAAAAGTGAAAGAAAATGTGATATTAAATGAGCAGATAACAGCCCCTTTAGTGAAGTTAGTATTGAGTGATGGACATATGAAGGGGGAAGTAAGTATCGAAGAGGCTTTAAATGTGGCTTATAATGAAGGATTAGACCTTTTACAGGTTTCAGATGGAGAAACAAAATCTCCTCCCATTTGTAAAATAGTAAATTATGGTAAAATTAAATATAATAAATCTAAACAAAAACACAGCAAAGAAGTTATAACTAAAGAAATAAGATTTTCTTATTCAATATCAGATCATGATTTACAAGTGAAACACAATCATGTAAAAGAGTTTATAAAGAAGCATTATAAGGTCAAATATATGATGTGTTTGAAAGGTCGTCAAAGAACAATGATAGATAATGCTTTGTTAAAATTTGAAGAAAATTTACGTGATTTTGATGGATTATGTCAATTTGAGAAAATAAATGTCTCAAGTAATGTTATTTCAACTTTTTTATTACCAAATTGAAGGATTAAATAATGTCTGATGCTGATAAAAAGACAGAAGATAAAAAGACAGAAGATAAAAAGATAGAAGATAAAAAGACAGAAGAACTAGATGAACAAACGGAAGAAGCATCACAAGGGGATCTAGAAACAATTGCTAATGAAAATTTTCGTTTAGATTTTTCTGCTAATATACGTTGTAGACAACCACTGTTATACGTACTTAGCAACGACGAAAATAGATTTCTTCGTTTTGCTGAACTCTATGGCAAGGTTAAGGGTTATAAGGTTTTTGTTTGGGATGTCCATCGTGGTATTATAAATTTACACACCGGAAAAGAAGAAGGATCTAATTCCGAAGAGATTAAAGATCCAATTGCTATTTTAGATCATATTATTACAGAGTCAACAAAATATAAAAGTTTAAAGCGTATAAAAGTAGGCAAAGATGAATATATTAAGGGTATTATATATATCTTATTAGACTATAATAGATATTTAGAAGATGCTGGACCTCATATAGAACGAAGACTTAAATGTATTTCTAATTGTGAGTCAGTTGTAATGACTATTGTTACAGGATCCTATTATTCATGTACTCCTACTGTGGAGAAATTATTTTCAATACTTGATTTTCCTTATCCGAATGAACAAGAGTTGAAAAGTGCTTTGTGGGAAGTTACAGAAAGTATAAAAGATGTTTTGCCTACTATTATTAAAAAGACAGAGAAAATTGAGGAAGAACTAATAAAGTCAGTAATGGGACTTACGTTGAGTGAGGCTCAATTAGCTTTTAGTAAATCTCTTATTTATCATCGGGATTGGGACATAAAAACTATTTTGAATGAAAAAAGACAGGCAATTAGACGTTCTGGAGTATTAGATTATTGTGAACCTAAATTTACCATTGAAGATATAGGAGGGTTAAAAAATTTAGTAGATTGGGTAAGGATACGTCGTAATAGTTTTACCGATGAAGCAAGAGAATATGGCATTGCTGTTCCCAGGGGCTTGTTGATGATCGGGATGTCGGGGTGTGGGAAAAGTTTAGCGTGTAAAGCAATTTCAAGTTTGTGGGGCATGCCTCTATTAAGATTGGATTTTGGTAAATTATTTGGTCAATATGTGGGAACATCAGAACAAAATGCTAGAGATGCCATTCGTGTCGCAGAAGAATTGGCCCCCTGCGTTTCTTATGATACAGATATATCTGTTAGGGATACTCTTGTCAATGAGTATAATTATAAAGTTGGTCAAATATATGACTCCAATGAACTTAATAATAAATATGTTATAGATGGGGATACTACTATCTCAATTTTGCGTTATCCACTTGAAATAGATGCATATGATATAGAAGAGAATAAAAAAGTTGTTTCTAGATTAAGAGCAATAATACGCAGAAGAATAGGTGATGGCAAAAAAACGTATAAAGTGACATTGGAAGACGGAACATTTGTAAAGGTTTCTGAGGATCATAAATTTTTAGTGATAGATAATAATGAAAAAAAATGGATGAAAATAAAGGATATTAGAGAGAATATGAGAATTATTACTTTGTAAACATCAACAGTATACAAGGTGATAATATTATGGTAAAAAAAGAATGTTTAAGTTGTGGAAAAGAATTTCAAGTTAGAAATTATAGGGGACAAAAAGGAAAATATTGTTGTCGAGAATGCGTTAATTTTGGGAAAAGTTTATATAAAAAATGTTTGTTTTGTTTTAAAGAATTTAGAGTTCGGAAATCTTTAGAACAAAGAACTAAATTTTGTTCTAAGAAATGTAGAGAAGATTATCAGAAAAGTAGACGAGGGATAGTTATATGCGAACAATGTAACAAAGAATTTGAGATAATTTTTAGTAAAAAAGATAAAGCTAGGTTTTGTTCTTATGAATGCAAAAAGAAATTTAATGATTCAGATACGGAAAAAGTGTGCGAGATATGCAAAAAGAAGTTTATAAAAAAGAAATGGCAATTTAATAAAAGCAAAAAATTCTATTGTTCTAAGAAATGTTATAATAAAAGATGTCCCAAAGTGTTTGTGAAGTGTTCGGGGTGTAATAAAGACATGGTAATATATCCTTCTAGAAAAAAATATTATAAAAATTTTTATTGTTCTAATGAATGCCGTTTGAAATATGGGTTGATTGGAAAATTAACAGAGAATAATAACTATAATCTTCAGTATCAAAAATTTATAAGGAGTATAAGACATACTGAAAAATATTATAAATGGAAGAAAAATTGTCTTGAAAGAGATAAATATGTTTGTAAGATGTGTGGTTCTATAAAAAAAATAACAGTACACCACATGGGTAAATCTATGTATAATTTTGTAATGGAACATGGTTTTGATAAAAACAATATCTATAATGATCCTGTTTTTTTTGATATAAATAATGGGGAAACATTGTGTAGAAGATGTCATTTTTTAAAACATATAAAAAAAGGTGGTAATGATGCAAATTAAAAAAATAGTAAAAATAGAAGAGTTGGACAATATAGAATATGTTTATGATCCTTGTTGCGATAATCCTCATAATTATATAGCAAATGGAGTGGTTAGTCATAATTGCTGTCTCTGGGTTGACGAAATTGAAAAGGGTTTATCAGGTTTACAAAGCAGTGGTGCTAGTGATGGAGGTACAACTTCTCGTGTTCTTAGTACGTTTTTAACATGGATGCAAGAAAAGACTGCTTCTGTATTTGTAGTTGCTACTGCTAATGATCACAGTGCAATTCCACCTGAGTTTCAGAGGGCTGGAAGATTTGATGAAGTTTTCTTTGTAGATTTTCCTTCTCTTAAGGAAAGAATAGATATTTATAGAGTTCTTTTAAATAGGAAGAAATACAATCCTAAAGAATTTGATCTTGAATATCTTGCCAGTAATTCTAAAAATTATAGTGGTGCAGAGATAGAGAAATCTATTGATGAGGCGATGCTTGTAGCTTTTATAGACAATAAAAGAAAAATAACTACTGACGATATAATATATTCTTTAAAAGCATTTAAACCTTTGTATGAAATGAGAAAAGACGAATTTGATTCAATGAGAGAATGGGCCAATTCTCGTTGTTTGTTGGCAAATTCTCCTGACGATACAGAGTCATCTAGTCTTAACATAAGGACAACAAGACAACTGGACATTTGATGAAAAATATTACTACTCTAGTAAATAAATATAAAGCAGAATATGCTCGTAAGTATTGTGAACTAAATGATATTTCTCAATGTAAGAAGTCCCCATGTAGTTGTAAATTAGCAGCCGAAATTTCTGCTTACATAGAGGGAATAATACCTTCGGAGTTTCAATCTTGTTCACTTCAGGATTTTAATGGAGTAACGAAAGGTGGAGATGTTGTTTTAAGTAAGCATGAATCTAAAAATATAAAAGATAAAATTGCTAAATTATGCTGGAATAAAACAACAGAAGAAATTGTTAATTTAAAACCAAGAGAATTAGATTCTTATTGTGTTCTTGGGGAAAGACGGGAAAACGGGGAAAATATAATAATTTGTGGAGAATCAAAAGAAAAAATTGGGCGTAGTATGATAGCTGCCTTAATTATGAAAATGGCTATACGTCAAAGAGTATATCCTGTTCGTTATTTAGAAAGTTACGAATGGGTAGAATATACACTTTTAAAAAATTTACTAACTAATAAAGAAAATATTCAGGAATCTTTTGAGTATAAAGTGGCAGATTGGTTAGTTATAGATAATATAGATAAAAGGTATTATGGAACAGCAGCCCAAGAAATATTTTTGAAAGATACTATTGAACCCTTTTTTTATAGCAGATTAAAAGAGAATTGTAGTACAATATTGGTATTTAAACAAAATATTTTTTGTGACACATATAAAGAAGATTTTGAAAAAATATTTGGAAATGCTATGAAACAAATTGTTTTTAGTGATAAATCACATCGTATTTGTATTGAAAATAAAAAATGACAAATTATATAGACTGGGAACAACAATTAATAAATTTACTTATTACATCTAATAAGTCTGTTGAGAAATATTTTGACAGTCATCTTAGTAGTGAATGCTTTGATAGTAGACATCATGTTATATTAAAAGCAATTATAAGATCACATTCTGACGGTGTTCTTTTAACTAGAACTTCTTTTATAGATCATCTTAAAAAATATATTATTTCCAGAAAAGAACAAACTACTCAGGAATTATTATTTAATACAATTTGGTCTCTTGATGTAAATGAAAATAATTTTCCGACTATTTGCAACAAGGTGTATGAAGCTTATTTATCTAGAGAATCAATCAAAATAGTTAGAGAATTTAACAATGAATCAAAGACGAATGGAATTCAACCATCTATAGTTAAAATAACTGATAAATTTGAAAGATTAGTTAGCGACAATAGAGATATTGGTAAAAATACTTATGGTAATATATTTGAACCAGCAAAAGATCTTATTCAATATTGGAAGGATGTAAGATCAGGTAAGAAGCAAGAAAAAGAGAAATTACTTTGTGGGATACATGAAATTGACGAAGCAATGGTTACTGGTTTTGCTCCGGGTACATTTACATTGTTTTGTGCTGACACGGGAACATATAAGTCAACAATTATGTTAAATATAGCATTAAATGTTTGGAAACAGGGAAATGATGTTTTGTTTTTACCATTAGAGATGTCAAAGACACAAATAATTAATAGAGCCCTTAGCAGAGAAACAGGAATTAGTATGGAGCTATTCTCTAACTTTAAATCTTTAGCTGAGGAACAAATTGCCATAACAGAAGAAACAACTGATAAATTTGACACTCCTAAGAATCGATTTTATATGATGAATGAAGAAACGGCTCCTACTAGTGTAAAGAAACTTAAGAGAGACATAGAAAAACATTATGATATATTTAAGCCCAAATTGGTTGTGATTGATTATCTAGATCTTATGGAACCAGATAAATTTAGAGATGGTCGTAATGATCTTGAAATTGGAGATATGATAAAAGCGTTAAGGAGAATGGGAGATGCTATGGGTTTTGCTATTATATCGGCGGCACAAGTAGGGAGAGAGGCATTAAAAAGAATAAGGAAAAATCAGGAAAAAGCATCTTTTAATTCAGAAGATATCAGAGGAAGTCATGAATATAGTACTAATTCTGATAATCTTTTTGTTTTGATGAAAGACCCTAATCAACCTACGGCTTATTTACAAATTTTTGTGGTAAAAACCCGTCAGGGGAGAGGAGCATTTGGAGATGGAAAAATAAAAGCAATATTAGAAATAAAACCTCAAATAGGACTTGTTAAATCAAAAGATGATTATTTTGGGCAGAGTGATATTGAAGACGTACTAAAGAAGGTAGATGATTCTTTTGATACTTCTTTTAGTGAAATGAATGATGGATTAGATGATATTTTGGGATTAGATGGTATTGAAATTGAAGGAATAGATTAATGATTCCTCCTCATGTAAAATATCTTTTAGACCGTATTTCTATTGTAGATTATTTAAGTTCTAAGGGAATTCAACCTATAAGGACAAGTGGAGACAAGTATAATTATGTTTGTCCAATTCATGAGGATACAGATCCTTCATTTTATGTTTTTTTAAGTGAGGAGCATCAAACGTGTAAATGTTTTGGGTGTGGTTTTTGGGGAAATGTTTTATATTTACAGGCTAAGATAGAAAAGGTATCTATTCAAGTAGTAATACATAAATTATTAAAAGATGAAAATTTTGATAGTGGAAACATAAGTGAAGAGATAGAATTAGATATTAGTGAAAATTTTTTATCTGATCAGGGTTATTCTCCAGAAGAATTAATTATTTTATTACGTAGAGGTTGTTATAATTATCTTTTTCAGGTTGATTTTGATAAAAGAGAAATAAAATTTGTCGAAGAAATATGTAAGAGATTTGATAATAAATTACATGCTATGGATTTAAAATCTATGGAAATTATGTATAAATATTTTTGTGAGAAAGGAATAGTAAAGAGACTAAAAGCATTTAATAGGAAAAAAGAAAAAGAAATTAAGTTTTTGAATAGTTTGGGAATAAACAATGAATAATAAAGTTAAAAAAGAAATAGAACAATTAATTAAAGAATTAAAATTAAATTGTACTGTTGAAAAATTCAAAGATAAAGTTCGTTGGATAAATATTTCTGGATATCAAGAATTATCTGAGGATTTTATTAGAGAATTCCAAGATAAAGTTGATTGGATACATATTTCTTATTTTCAAAAATTATCAGAAGATTTTATTAGAGAATTTAAAAATGAAGTTAGTTGGACAAATATTTCTAGAACACAAAAATTATCAGAAGATTATATTAGAGAATTTAAAGATAAAATTAATTGGAGAGATATTTCTAGACATCAAAAATTATCAGAAGATTTTATAAGAGAATTCAAAGATAAAATTAGTTGGATGAATATTTGTAGATACCAAAAATTATCAGAAAAATTTATAAAAGAATTTAAAGATAAAGTAGATTGGTATAATATTTCTATATATCAAAAACTTTCAGAAGATTTTATAAAGGAATTTCAAAATAAAGTTTATTGGGATTGGATTTTTATATATCAAGAGATATCAGAAGATTTTATTGAAGAATTTAAGGGCATGTGTTTAGAGAAATAAAATGCAAGGTGATATTGAGTTTGAAATACAGTTTACAGATCATACCATGAAAGAAACAGATGGTAATTATAAGTTGACCAATAAACTTATGACATCTGAATTTCCCTATGTAGAAAAATGGATGATTAATACAGAAGTTATTATAACTACTCCTTTTGGAGTTTGTCAGATGGAATTAAATTTTTATCACGATAAAAATATTTATATTATAAATTATATTCCTTCTATTAGTGATGTTTTTTATAATCCTGATTTAAGATGTTTGACATTATGGGCACAAAGTGCAGGATGGAATGTCCCACGACCTAAAAACTTTTTAATTAAATCAAATTTAGAATTTTGGAAACATTTTTGGGAAACATTGATAATTGATTCGGACTATCTTGATGATATTTTTGGAAAAAGGGAGCACGAATTATGAAAAATCGTTTAATTTGTCAAGAGTGTGGTCAAAAGCATAGTTTTTATAGAGATTCTTATTTGTTACATTGTAAATTTTGTGGAGCAGAACTTTCTCCTCATGATGTTTTTGGGCTGTCAATGCATATTAGAAAACGTAATAAGACATTAGCATCTATGGTGAGAAATTTGATTAAATATAAGTTAAAGGAGAATAAAGATGACCATAAAGTATGAAAAAATTCCAGAAGTAGTTAAATTTGAGTATATATCAGGACCAGATAAGGATGGAAAGGGGTGTACCGTTGAGTTAGAATTTCGTAGAAAAGAAGGTAGGGTTTATGTAAATGCAGGTTCAAATCATGAAATACAAATTTATGCTGAAATGATTTGTGAAATAGCAGACTTCTTACGAGAAAACGGATTAGTAAAAAGTGATAAACTAGTATCAAGAACTTCTTCTTTAAATAAAAAATCTAATTTGCCTTTACCAGTAATTACAAAAGGAGATGGTTCATCAACTAATTCTTCTGATGTGCTAGTTTCTGAAATATCTCCTCCTGAAATGCCAGAGTTATCTAAGGATGAGCCATTTGAGACTTTTTCCAGTAATGTAGAGGTAGAGGCAGATACTGATACTGAACAGGATACTGAACAGGATACTGAACAAAATAATAAAAAAGATTTAGAAGAAGATATTCCTATGATTAAAAGAGATGTATTTAATGGAAATATGAGTGTTGAACAATCGGCTCAGTTGAGAAGATCAATGAAAGATACTGATGCCAAATCAATAAAAAGAGTTGATTAATGAAATATAATTGTAAAACAATTTCTATTTCTAAAGTACCTCTTAGTACTCAAGGGTTGGTAGAAAGTTTATGTGACAAGTGTACTACTCGTGATTGTACTAATTCTGTAGAAAATCGTAAGGTTAGTATTTTGGGAATAAAACGTGAAATGAGAGTTATTGCAAAAGGGCAAAATGTTTATATTGTCATACAATGTGAAGGCTTTTATCAATGAATTGGAGATATAAAGCATGGGAAAGAGAAACAGAACAGTCTATTTATGATAGTGCCATTGCTGGACGTAAAGCCAGTCAATATGTTTGTGATATCCTTATAGAAGTTGGTAAAAAATGCAATCATATATATTATGAAGATATGCCATTACCTTTTGATTATGTTGATAGTCTTTTTCCTAATAAAAATATTAAAGAATTATCTATACTGTCACTTTCTCGTTCTAAAATAAAAAATATTTATCAGGAATTATATAAACGAATGGGTTATGGCGATAAAAAGTTGCCTTTTGCTGCTGCCGGTTTTTATAATATATCTAGTAAATCTATTGTTGTTGCAAATGATTGTGTGAGAAAGGAAAAATTATTTTTAGGAAAAAATGGGAATTTGTCGGTACAAGGAGCAATGGAAATTGATGAGATTATGGTACATGAGATGCTTCATTATTGTTATTTTGATGAAGGAATGTCAAATTCTAGTAAGGTTTTAGAAGAAGAATTCGCTTACGGTATGAGCCTAGAATATCTTTTTAAAAAAAATAGGGGAACAGAAGATATAATAGATAAATATCTGCCGTTCTTTTTTTCTTCTCTTAATATAGATGTTTTTGTAGAAGCTTTAAATAATTTAAATATAAAAGAAAAGTTTTTTAAAGTGAATAATAAAAGTGTAATCTTTAATAAGAAGAAATTTGAATTATATAGACAAAGTGTAGAATTGGCTATTAAGCAAGTTTTGTTTGATAAAGTTGAGAGATTTATTGAGATTTATATGGAAAATATACAAATACAAAAATTAAATAATTGTGAAAAACATGATCAAAAAACTGGTAGATTAGGTTTAATTGATTTCTAAGTGTAATTAAAGGTTTAAAATGAGTCCAATGTATGAATATGAGCATCCTGAGACTGGAGAAATATTTGATGTTATTAGGTCTGTAAAAGATCGTAATAAAAAGTATCGTGCTAAGGATGGAGTATTGTGCAAGAGATTAGAAGTACCAACAAAGTTTTCTGGATGGAAGGGTAATAAGGAAGTATTCGAAGCTGATTCTGATTATTGTAAAAAAATGAGTCCAAAATATGTCAAATTCAAAGACGGACATCGGGAACGATACGATTCTGCGAAACACTGCTGATGAGATATATTAAAAAAGAACATATAATCACAACATTATGTGATGATGACATTGAAGATCTGACAATAATTCGGTCTATAATTGAATCTATCTCCCAATACAAGTCTTACTGTTCTTTAACTCTACACGAAAAAATAAGTGAATATGAGTTCTCTAATTTATTCTATTCTGATTGCTTAGTGTTTCCTATAGATGATCAATTTTTTAATATTATGGTAAAAAAGGGGAAGTCTTTTGTAAAGAAATTAAATATTTTATATGAAGATATTGTTGAATTAAAATATTTGGCTACAGAAGAAAAAGATATTAAAGTTAATTTTATAGATAGCACAAGTTACAGAGTTATAGATATTCCTGAAAAAGGATTGAAGAGGTTATGAAATTAAGTAATAAAGATTTTGTTCATTTTCATTGTCACAGCTATTTCAGTAAATTTGATGGATTGGCTAATTTAAATGAATTGGTTATGGAAGCTAGGAAGATGGGTTTTCCAGCTTTAGCATTGACTGATCATGGCAATATAATGGGTTGGATAAAATTTATAGAAGCATGTACCTCTATTAAAAATAAAAAAGATGAACCTATTCCTTATGATCCTATTAAGCCCATTCTTGGAGCCGAATTTTATTTATCAAGGAAGATGGATATTGGTCAATATGATAAAAAAGCACATAAGCAAGGAAAACCAAAGAAAAATCAACCAGAAGGGAGAAAAGGGAATAGACATCTTAACTTATATGCTATGAATTGGGAGGGATATCAGAATCTTTGTACTCTGTCACAAAAATCTTGGACAGATGGATTTTATTCAGACCCTCGTATTGATTTATCTCTATTAGAAAAATATTCTAAGGGAATAATGTGTGGTAGTGCATGTCTTTCTTCTGTAATTAATTTTAATTTATATATAGGACGTTATAAAGAGGCTAAAAAAGCATGTACTTTATTTAAAGATATTTTTGGGGAGAATTTTTTCTTAGAAGTAATGTATCATGGTATTATTGAGGAAAGAAGAATTATACCAGATATATTCAAATTGAGTAAAGAGTTAGATATACCTGTTATATGTACTAATGATTCACACTATATTTATAAAAGTCAAGCTAAGTCCCAAGAAGTTTTGCTTGCGATGAGCTCGAGTAGATGTATAAAAGATGATAAAAGATTACGATTTCCTTATGAGGAATTTTATCTTAAATCTGCTGCGGAAATGGGTAAAATATTTGGAAACACTCCACAAGTATTATTTAATTCAGTAGCAATGACAGAAAGAATAGATTTTGATGATATTAAAAATAATTTATTTGGAGGGATGAGATTACCAAAATTTGATATTCCTCAAGAATATAAATCTCCTTATGAATATCTTTGTTCATTATCTTGGGAAGGTTTAAAAAAAGTTGGTTGGGATAAAAGTTCTAATCATGTTGAAACACTTAAAAAAGAATTAGGAGATGTAAAAGTAGCCTGGGATAACAATAAATATGATTTTTCCACTTACTTCTTAATAGTTAGAGATTATATGCAATTTGCCCGTAGTAAAGGCATCTTAACTGGTCCGGGCCGTGGTTCAGGTTATGCTAGTGTTTTATTAAGATGTTTAGGTATTACTTATGGGTTAGATGTTTTGGCTCACGATATGATTTGGGAAAGGTTCCTGGCTTTCGAAGAAAAAGATGGAAAAAGAGTATTTGCTAGAGTAGGTTTTCCCGATATTGATTGTGATTTTGATGACGAAGGAAGACCATTGGTATATGAATATATTATCAATAAATATGGTAGAG
>Ga0307377_10002556_pt1 | contig 21427 bp, 18 predicted proteins | sample TR3MG_FD_202535 | JGI IMG/M metagenome (GOLD analysis project Ga0307377, IMG submission 202535) | Soil microbial communities from Risofladan, Vaasa, Finland - TR-3 | ecosystem: Environmental > Terrestrial > Soil > Coastal area > Acid sulfate soil | place: Finland: Risofladan, Vaasa | collected...
ACTTCGCCGCCATCGTCCCCACGTTGCCGGCGCCCACGATGGCCACGGCCACCGGCGGGATGCCGGGGAGATTGGCGAGCGCGACGCCGCGCCCCCCCTCGTAGTGGGAGAGGTAGCGGCCGGCGATGCTGGGCGCCATATGGCCCACCAGCTCCGATATTATCTTCATCACCGGGAACTCGCCGCGGTCGTCCTCCAATATCTCGTAGCCGACGGCCACGACCTTCTTGTCCAACGTCGCCCGCACGGCCTCGTCCACCTGGGCGCCGAGTTGAATGGCGCTGAAGACGACGGCGCCCTCGTTCATCAGCGCGATTTCGTCGACGTTGGGCGGGTGCACCTTAGCGACGACTTCCGCTCGGCCGTAGACCTCCTGCGGCGAGAAGACGACCGTCGCGCCGGCCTTCTCGTACTCCTCGTCCGCGAAGCCGGCATCGGCGCCCGCCTCCGTCTCGACGAAGACGTGGTGGCCTGCGCACGTAAGCGCGTACGCGCCCATAGGCGTCACCGCTACGCGCGTCTCGGCCGACGTTTGTTCTTTGGGGATTCCGACGTCCATAGCGACTCCTCCCGGGCCTCTCGCGGCCTGCGTGCCGGGTATCTCCTACGCCCTTTATAATATTTAAAGCATAAACGGTCAACCTAAATTTCGGTCCCGCCGGCGAGGCGGGAAATTTAACGTTCGCGCAAAAAAGAGCGGACTTTGTGTAGGATTTCACTTGACACCCGGCGCCGTATATTTTAGATTTACCGAGCGTTCCGGCCCGGCCGGGGCGCAGGCCGACGCGACGGCCTAGAGTTCGCGCCTGCCCTTTCTACCGGCTCCTTGCCCGAGCGGACCGCCGCTCGCTTAGGCCCATACCCCGTAATGGGGCGTGGGCCTTTTTGTCCCGCCTGCCGAAAGTTGCTAACGATGACCATCAATAAAACAGACCCCGGCTTCAAGTACGACGTCGCCGCGGAGCCCGGCGGCGAGGCCATAAAGTACTGCTTCGCCTGCGGCACCTGCACCGCGGCCTGTCCCGTCCGCGCCATCGACGAGCGCTACAACCCCCGCAAGATAATCCGGATGATCCTCTTGGGGCTCCGCGAGCGCGTCCTCTCGAGCGACTTCATCTGGCTGTGCTCCACCTGCTACTCCTGCGAGGAGCGCTGCCCGCAGGGGGTATCCTTCGCCGAGATAATCACCGCGGTGAAAAATATCGCCGCCCGGGAGGGCAAGCTGCACCCGGCGTACGTGACCCAGCTCGACCTTCTCAAGCAGTTCGGCCGCCTCTACGAGTTGGAGGAGTTCGACAACAAGAAGCGCGCCAAGATGGGCCTGGCCGAGCTCAAGACCACCTGCGACGAAGTGGGCAAGCTGCTGGAAGAATCGTAACCTTTTATCTATGGAAAACAAGTACGCGCTATTCCTCGGCTGCACCATCCCGCTGCGAGGCCGCCAATACGAGAAGTCGGCCGTCGAGGTCGCACGGCTTTTCGGCGCCGAGCTCGAGCCTCAGCAGGATTTCGCCTGCTGCGGCTTCCCCATCAAATCCGCCACGCGCGAGGGGACGCTCTTGTTGGCCGCGCGCAACCTGGCCGTCGCCGAGGAGGCCGGCCTGGAGGTCCTCGCGCTCTGCTCGAGCTGCGCGTCGGTCCTGGCCGAGGTCGCGGAAGAACTGGCCGAGGACGACGGCCTCCGCTCGCGCGTCAACGAGAAGCTCGCGAAGGTTAACCGTAAGGTCGAGAAGCCGCCGCGGGTCCGCCACTTCGCGCGGTGGCTCTATGAGGAGGTCGGCCCGGAGGCCATTAAGGAGAAAGTGGTCGCGCCCCTCGGCGACTTCCGCTTCGCCGTCCACTACGGCTGCCACTACCTCAAGCCCTCCTGGGCCTTCCACGACGCCGAGGACCCGGAGGCGCCACATTCGATAGGCGACCTGTTACGGGCGACGGGCGCCGCGGTCGTCGACTACGCCGAATACAAGAAGTGCTGCGGCGGCGCGCTGTTGGGCATCGACGCGGAGCTGTCGCTCGCCATCGCCGGCGAGAAGCTGACGCGCGTCAAGGCCGCCGGCCCGGACGCCGTCGTCCTGGTGTGCCCGTTCTGCGCGGTGATGTACGACGACAACCAGAAAAAAATAGCGGCGCAGCTCGAGCAAAAGCTCGAGCTCCCGGTGCTGTTCCTGCCGCAGGTGCTGGGGCTGGCGCTGGGCCTCTCGAGCCAGGACGTCGGCCTGAAATTGGCGAAAAATAAATGTGAGAAGCTGCTCGCGGCGTTCGCGGGGGAATAGATGCCAATACCGGGTTTCGAAAACGCCGTTATCGAACCCGCTAAGTTACGCGACTACGTACTATCTGAAGAACATCCCATCGGTAGGTATAAGGCAGCGGTATTTAAAAAGCTGGGTTATACGAGGGAAAATTGGAGAGATTTGGACGAAGACATACGCCAACAAATACTAACGGGGCAATTCGAACAAGTCGAAACGACCCCGTTCGGAAAAAAATACGTCATCACAGGGATTTTATCGGGACCATCCGGGGACGCGGCGCCCGTAGTAACTGTCTGGATCGTGAAACGCGGCGAGGAAATACCGACGTTCGTTACCATATATCCGCTTAGGGGGTTATATGACATTTAAATTACTAGAGCCCGTAGTTCTGGTTAAAGATAAACCTGATTTCGGCCTCAAAACCGGAGACTTGGGGACCGTAGTCGAAATTTACGACGACCGCGCCGTGGAAGTCGAATTCGTAAAAACTTCCGGGGAAACTCTCGCCGTCGTGACGCTCTCAGCCGACGACGTTCGGGCGGGCGAACGCGACGACGTGCTGGCGGTAAGGTCGTCGAAAACAGCTACTACGTAATCCGACTACAGATGGCTAACGGTAAAAAATGTAACGACGTCGTGGGCGCCGCGATGGTGGTGGGCGGCGGCGTGGCCGACCCGGTGGCTTAGGAACGCTGTAAACGCGAGGAGGTATAAATATGGACGCCCTTGAGCGCATATCGGTGGACCCCAACGTATGCCACGGAAAGGCGTGCATCAAAGGGACGCGGATTATGGTTTCGGTTATTCTCGATAACCTCGCGGCCGGGTTGACGCCGGAAGATATAATAAAAAGTTATCCGACCATTACGAGAGAGGATATACAAGCGGCCGTGGCGTACGCCGCCGAACTCGCCAAAGAACGGTCCGTCCCGATAGGAAATTAGAATTTGACCCGGTTGAAATTAGACGAAAACCTGCCGGTGGAATTGGCGGAGTTATTTACGGCCGCGGGGCATCCCGCCGAAACGGTAATCGGGGAAGGGTTGGGTGGAAAGGCGGACGAAGAGGTATTTTCGCTTTGCCGGGCCGAGGGCTTAGTTTTAGTCACGTTGGACTTGTCGTTTGCCGATATAAGGGAACACCCGCCGGGCACTCACGCCGGGATAATAGTGCTCCGCTACGCAAAGCAAGATAAAAATTACGTTATGAATAACGTCCGAGGATTTATACCGCGTTTGGATAAAGAACCCCCCGCCGGCGAAATCTGGATCGTAGAGGAAGCTCGCATCCGCATCCGCGGCGAGGAATAATGGTTAACACCTCATCCAAAACCCCTTGTAACGTCATAGGCGCCGCGATGGTGGTGGGCGGCGGCGTCGCCGGCATCCAGGCCGCGCTCGACCTGGCCAACGCCGGCGTCAAGGTATACCTCGTCGAGAAGGGCGCCGCCATCGGCGGGACCATGGCCCAGCTCGACAAGACCTTCCCCACCAACGACTGCTCGATGTGCATCCTGGCGCCCAAGCTGGTCGAGGCCGGCCGCCACGAGAACGTCGAGATACTAACGCTGGCCGAACTCGAGAAGCTGGAGGGCGAGGCCGGCAACTTCACCGCCCACGTCCGCCGCCACCCCCGCTACGTCGACCTCGACGCCTGCACCGGCTGCACGGATTGCGCCGGCGTCTGCCCGGTCCAGTACCCGGACGAGTACGAGGTGGGCCTGGTCCAGCGGCGCGCCATTTACCGGCCGTACGCGCAGGCCATCCCCAACTGCTACGCCATCACGAAGCGCGGCAAGGCCCCTTGCCGGAACGCCTGCCCCATCGACCAGGCGGCGCAGGGCTACGTCGCCCTCATCGCCGAGGGCAAGTTCAAGGAAGCCCTCGCGCTGATAAGGAAGCAGAACCCGCTGCCGGGCGTCTGCGGCCGCGTCTGCCACCACCCCTGCGAGGAGGAGTGCCTCCGCGGCGAGGTGGACGCGGCGGTCTCCATCCGCGCGCTCAAGCGCTTCGCCGCCGACTGGGAGGCCGCCCACGAGCCGGATTACTCGTACGTCGATGACTACGAGATAGCGAAGAAGGGCGAGCGCGTCGCCGTCGTCGGCGCGGGGCCCGCGGGCCTCAACTGCGCCCACGACCTCGCCTTCGCCGGCTACGAGGTCCACGTCTTCGAGGCGCTGCCGTTCGCCGGCGGCATGCTGCGCGTCGGCATCCCGAGCTACCGCCTCCCCCGCGACGTGCTGGACCGCGACGTCGGCTTCCTCGCGAAACTCGGCGTCCAGTTCCACTACGACGCCGAGCTGGGCAAGGCCTTCACGCTGGACGATTTGCTCGAGGACGGCTACAAGGCCGCGTTCGTCGGCGTCGGCGCCCACGAGAGCCTGAAGCTCCGCTGCGCCGGCGAGGAGCTGGAAGGCGTCGTCGGCGCCGTCGAGTTCCTGCGCGAGTTCAACCAGGAAGGCAAAGTTTGGGTCGGGAAGAACGTCGCGGTCGTAGGCGGCGGCAACGCCGCCATAGACGCCGCGCGGACGACCCGCCGCCTCGGCGCCGACGTCACCATCTTCTACCGCCGGACGCGGAAGGAAATGCCCGCCGACGAACTCGAGGTCGAGGAGGCGCTGCGCGAGGGCGTGGGCCTCGAGCTGCTGACGGCGCCCGACGAAATCCTGGGCAAAGAAGGCCGCGTCGTCGGCATGCGCCTCCAGCGGATGGAGCTGGGCGAACCGGACGAGAGCGGCCGGCGCCGCCCGGTCCCCGTCGAGGGCGACACCTACGACGTCGAACTCGACATGGTTATCCCGGCCATCAGCCAGGCCCCGGTCGTGGAGCACCTCGACGCCGACGAGGCGATATGCCTCACCAAGTGGCGTACCGTCGAGGTCGACGAGAATACCGGCATGACGGGCCGCGCGGGCGTCTTCGCCGGCGGCGACGCCGTCACGGGCCCGGGCATGGTCACCGAGGCCATGGCGCAGGGGCGCCGCGCCGCCCGCGGCATAATCGACTACCTGAACGGCGGCGAGTATCCGGTCCTCGAGCCGTCGGCCCTCCCGGTGGTCGAATCCGACGACGTTCCCAAGGACGAGGCCGCGCCGACGCCTCGAGCCGAGATGGCCGAGGTCCCCCCCGCGAAACGCGCGGGCAACTTCGACGAGGTGGAGCTGGGCCTGACGGAGGAGCAGGCCGTCGCCGAGGCGAAGCGCTGCTTGAGCTGCGGCCTGTGCTCCGAGTGCCTGGAGTGCGTCGCCGCCTGCAAGCCCGAGGCCATCCGCCACTTCGACGTCGAGAGGGTAGAAGATGTCCCGGTCGGCGCGGTGGTCCTGGCGCCCGGCTTCGAGGAGTTCGACGCCGCGCTCAAGAGCGAGTACGGCTACGGCCGCCTCCCCGACGTCGTTACCTCCATCGAGTTCGAGCGGCTGCTCTCGGCCTCCGGGCCCTTCGGCGGCCACCTCCAGCGCCAAAGCGACGGCGCGGACCCGGTCAAGGTCGCGTGGCTGCAGTGCGTCGGCTCGCGGGACACCACCGTAGGCCGCGGCTACTGCTCGTCGGTGTGCTGCATGTACGCGACGAAGCAGGCCGTCATCGCCCGGGAGCACGACGCCGACGTCGAGCCCACGATCTTCTTCATGGACATGCGCTCCTTCGGCAAGGAGTTCGACCGCTATATCGACCGCGCCGAGAGCGAGTACGGCGTCCGCTTCGTCCGCTCGCGCGTCGACAGCGTCGAGCGCGAGAACGGCAAGCTCGTCTTGAAATATGAGGACGGGGCCGGCGCCTTCTCCCGCGAGGAGTTCGACCTGGTCGTCCTCTCGGTGGGCCTGACGGTCGACGCCGACACCAAGGCCATGCTCGAGCGGCTTGGCCTGGAGACGGACAAGTACGACTTCGTGGCCTCGCCGCCCTTCCGGCCTACGGATACGTCCCGAGCGGGCGTCTTCGCCGCCGGCGCCGTCGCCGGCCCCAAGGATATCCCGGAGTCGGTGACGCAGGCCTCGGCGGCCGCGGCGCAGGCCTCGGCTGTCGTAGCGCCGGCCCGTTGGACCGAGACGACGGAGGCCTCCTTCCCGGCCGAGCGGGACATCAGGGGCGAGCCGCCGCGCGTGGGCGTCTTCGTCTGCCACTGCGGCATCAACATCGGCGGCGTCGTGGACGTGCCGTCGGTGGTGGAGTACGCCGAGACGCTGCCCTGGGTCGCATACGCCGAGCGCAACCTCTTCACCTGCTCGGAGGATACGCAGAAGCTCATCGCCGAGAAGATCGACGAGCACGGCCTCAACCGCGTCGTCGTCGCCTCCTGCACACCGCGCACCCACGAGCCGCTCTTCCGCGCCACGCTGCGCGAGTCCGGCCTGAACCCCTACCTCTTCGAGATGGCCAACATCCGCGAGCAATGCTCGTGGGTCCACATGAAGCAACCGGCGGAGGCCACGGCCAAGGCCAAGGAGCTGGTGCGGATGGCCGTCGCCCGGGCGGTCAACCTCACGCCGCTGACCGACATCGAGTTGCCGGTAACGCAGACGGCTCTCGTCGTGGGCGGCGGCGCCGCCGGGATGACCGCGGCCCTCGGCCTCGCCGACCAGGGCTTCGAGACGTACCTGGTGGAGAAGGAACCCGAGCTCGGCGGCCACCTCCATCACATCAAGTACTTGCCGGGCGGCGTCGAGGTCGGGCCGTTCCTCGACGAGCTGACCGCGAAAGTCAAAGGCCACGGCGAGATAAAACTTTTCACCGGCGCCACCCTTAAGTCGGTATCGGGCTTCGTCGGCAGCTACGTCTCGGTCGTCGAGGATAAGCAGGGCGAACACGAGCTCGATCACGGCGTCGTAGTCGTCGCGACGGGCGCGCGGATGGCCGAGCACGACGAGTTCGGCTACGCCTCGAGCGAACGGGTCGTATCGCAGCGCGACCTGGAGGAGGCGCTGGCCGCGGGCAAGGTCCCGCACGACGCCTCGAGCGTCGTCATGGTCCAGTGCGTCGGCTCGCGCGACGACGAGCACCCCTACTGCTCGCGGATTTGCTGCATCGAGGCCGTCAAGAACGCCCTTAAATTAAAAGAGCTCAAGCCGGAAGCGAACGTATACATATTATATCGGGACATGAGGACGTACGGCGAGGCCGAGGACTTCTACCGCGAGGCCCGCGAGCGCGGGATCTTCTTCGCGCGCTTCGAGCCGGACAACAAACCGGCCGTCACGCCCGGCGCGAATAAAGTTAAAGTAAAGTGGTACGATATCATACTGGGCGAAGATGTCGAGATCGACGTCGAACTCGTCGCGCTGGCGCAGGGGACGTGGCCCGACGCCGCGGCCAACAAGGAGCTGGCCGAGATGCTCAAGGTCCCGCTGACGGCGGACGGCTTCTTCCTCGAGGCGCATATGAAGCTCAGGCCGGTCGACTTCGCGACGGAGGGCGTCTTCGTCTGCGGCCTGGCGCACAACCCCAAGACGATAGCGGAGTCGGTGGCTCAGGCGCAGGCCGCCGCCGCCCGGGCGGCGACGATTCTCGCCAAGCCGACGATAAAGGCGGAAGGGCGCGTCGCCGTCGTGAACGAGCGGCGCTGCATCGCCTGCGGGACGTGCGGGGGCGTGTGCCCCTACGGCGCTATCGAAGTAAATAAGGAGAAGATGTTGGCGGAGGTCAACGCCGGCCTGTGCAAAGGCTGCGGCTCGTGCGCCGCGGCCTGCTGGTCCGCCGCGGTGGACATCGCCGGCGTAACTAATGAACAGCTGCTCGACGCCATAAGCGCGTTGTAAGGCCGAAAGGGCTTCTATGGAGCGTATAAATATAGACAAAGAGAATAAAATAAGGTCAGGTATTCTAACGAAGATTTATGAAATTTATATGGTGAATCCGCGATTCGGTGGATATTTAATAACCAGTCCCAAATTAGCAGAATATTTAGGTTACGAACATGATGAACTTCTTAGGGCCATAGAGTTTTTAGGGGAAGAAGGTTTATTAGATATAAATAGGACGGGAACCGGGGGCGAGCCTTATTACGACCTTACGATAACATCAGAGGGTATTAAAAAAGTGGAAGGCCCGGGACCTTTTAATACTAAACCGATTAAAACGGCAATCGAAACACAAGAATTAGATGAAGCTACGAAAATTGAATTAGAGGAAATATTAAAAGGATTCCGCGAAGCGTTAAATGAACTTACTACTAAAGCCGAAGCCGTTGCTAAAAAGCAACCTAACGCTCATTTCTTCGCTGATTTAATCGGCCGGCTCGCGGCTTCTTATACTAAAGGCTTATTCGAACCGTAATTCTAGTTATGAAAAAAGATAACTTCGAACCCCGCATCCTCGCGTTCCTGTGCACGTGGTGCAGCTACGCGGGCGCGGACCTGGCGGGCGTCTCGCGGCTGCAGTACCCGCCCAACGTGTGCGTCATCAAGGTGCCGTGCTCGGCTCGAGTGAAGCCGCTATACCTGATACGCGCCTTGCTGGAAGGGTGGGACGGCGTGCTGGTATCCGGCTGCCACCCGGGCGACTGCCACTACATCGCCGGCAACTACGCCGCGCGGCGCCGCTTCATACTGCTCAAGGATTTCGTGGAGTACTTCGGCCTTGAGCCCGGGCGCGTCAACTTCTCGTGGGTCTCGGCCAGCGAGGGCGGCAAGTACGCCGACGTAATCAAGACGGTCGTAGACCGCATCAAAAAATTGGGGCCGGCGAAGCGTATGGTCAAGCGATATGCGGAACCTGAAGGAGTTTAAACGCTCGTAAAGCTCAAGGAGGGTCGTCAACATGGCCGACGATAAAATAATAGCGTTCTGCGGAATTCTCTGCTCGGAGTGTCCCGCGTTCAAAGCGACGCAGGCGGGCGACGAGGAAGCGCTCGCGAAGCAAGCCGAAGAATGGTCCTCCGAGGACTCCCCCCTCGAGGCGGACGACCTGTTGTGCGACGGCTGCATCTACGAGGACAAGAGGGCCGCCAAGTTCTGTCTGGATTGCGACGTCCGGCAATGCGCCTTCGAGAAGGGCGTCGCAAACTGCGCGTACTGCGACGACTTCCCGTGCGACAAGCTCGAGAAGCCGTGGTCGATGTCGGTCGACGCCAAGACGACGCTGGAGGAAATCCGCCGGATGCTCAAGGGGTCATAATGGCCGACGAAAAGATAATCGCGTTCTGCGGCATAGACTGCGCCGCGTGCCCGGCCTACGTCGGGACGCGAGAGGGCGACGCCGAGCTCCTCGCGAAGACGGCCGCGGAATGGTCGACCGCCGACGAGCCGCTTACGGCGGAAGACCTCATCTGCTACAGCTGCGTCCAAACCGAAAAGCGCCTCTTCACCTGGTGTGCGCAATGTACGATGAAGGACTGCTGCCGCGAGAAGGATATCCCCAACTGCGCGTACTGCGACGAGTACGCGTGCGACGACCTCAAAAAGCTCTGGGATATGGTCGAGTCGCAGGACCCGCGGACGACGCTGGACGACGTACGGCGAGAGGTTAAGAGGCTCTAAGCGGCGCCATTATGACGGTGGAAAAAGAAATCCGAACTAAAGCGCGGGAGCTGCTCGCGTCGGGCGAGGCCGAGGTCGTAATCGGCTTCGCCGCGGGGACTATCCCCCTCACCGCCCGGCCGGCGCTGGTAAAAGACGCGGCCGGCGCCGACAAGTTGATTTGGAACCGGTACTGCGGCGCGGGCCTCGCGCGCTACGTCCTGGGATATATTCGCGACCGCCGCAAGCGGCGCGACTTCGACGCGGCGAAAGCGCGGAAGGTCGCCGTCGTCGCGAAGCCGTGCGACGCCCGGGCGCTGGTGACCTACATCCAGGAGAATCAGTTCGGCCGGGACGGCGTTTACGTCATCGGCGTCAACTGCGCGCCGATGGTGGACCGCGGCAAGGTCTACGAAGCGGTCGGCGCTTACCGCATCGGCGGCGCGAGCGTAGACGGCGACGCCGTCGTCGTGACGACGACCGACGGCGGCGAGGAGCGGCTGCCGCTCGCCGATTGCGTCGACGCGAGCTGCGCCGTTTGCACGCGGCTCGAGCCGCCGCTGGCCGACGTAACCTACGGCGAAGCGGCGCCGCCGCTCGAGGGAGACCCGTACGCGCGCGTCCGCGAGCACGAGGCGCGCGGAACCGACGAACGCTGGGCCTGGATTACCGCGGAGCTGGGCCGCTGCGTCCGCTGCTACGCCTGCCGCCAGGTTTGCCCGGCGTGCTACTGCGAGGAGTGCTTCGCCGAGCAGCGTAACCCGGCGTGGATAGGGCCCGCGACCGCGCCGGAGGACCTGGTCGCTTTTCATTTGGTGCGCGTCTTCCACACCGCGGGGCGGTGCGTCGAGTGCGGCGCGTGCGAGCGCGCGTGCCCGATGAACATACCGCTGCGGGTCCTATCCGCGAAGCTGGTCAAAGACGTCGAGGAAAAGTTCGGCTACGTCGCCGGCGTCAATCCGGAGGAGCCGCCGCCGCTCGCGACGTATAAACCCGACGACCCCAACGAGGATTTTATGTAGATGGCCGCCGTTAAGGTAAAAAGAAAGGACCTACCCAAGCTCTTGGAGACCGCTAAGGCCGCCGGGTACGACGTCTTCGCGCCGGCTCGAGCCGCGGAAGGGTGGGCGTTCGCGCCGTACGAGGGCGGCGACGTCGACCTCGACGGCTACTTGTTGACGACGGCCGGCGTCAAGGGCTTCGCGCTGCCGCAGCTCGAGGCGTTCCTGAGCTACGACGACGACGACGGCCGCCCCGCGCCGGCGCCGGAGGGCAAGCGCCTTCTCGTCGGCGTGCGGCCTTGCGACGCCCGGGCGCTGGCGCTGGTCGACAAGGTTTACCGCGACCGCGGCTTCCGCGACCCGCAGTACCTAGGCCGCCGCGACAACGCGCTGCTCGTCGTGTGGGGGTGCGGCCTACCGGCGCCGACGTGCTTCTGCACCTCGGTGGGCGGCGGCCCGGGCGACGCCTACGGCGCCGACGTGATGGCCTATGAAGCCGGCGACGACCTCCTGCTCGAGGCCGCCTCGAGCAAGGGCGAGGAATTCCTGAAAGCGGCGAAGACCGAAGAAGCGTCCGACGCCGGACTCAAGAAAGCGAAAGCGACCTACGCGAAGGTCGCCGAGGCGATGGCGCCCCTGTGGGACCTGGCGGCCGTCCGTCCCCGGCTCTACGGCAACTTCGACGCCGACGCGTGGGAAGAGGTCGCGTCACGCTGCGTGAGCTGCGGCGCGTGCACGTTCGTGTGCCCGAGCTGCCACTGCTTCGACGTGGCCGACGAGGGCAAGCACGGCCGGGGCCGCCGCCTGCGCTTCTGGGACGCCTGCACGCAATCGCCGTTTACTTTACACGCCTCGGGCCACAACCCGCGGGAGCGCAAGGCCCAGCGCTACCGCCAGCGCGTCCTGCACAAGTTCTACTACTTCCACGACAACTGGGGCGAGAACCTGTGCGTGGGATGCGGCCGGTGCGTCGTCGCGTGTCCGGTCAACGTCGACATCCGCGAGGCCGTGACGCTGGTCGCGGCCGGGGAATAATATGGCGCAAGAAATAAAAAACGCCGCCCTGGCCGAAACGCCGCTGCTGCCGGCGCCGGCGACGCTGGAGCGCGTCGTCGTCGAGACCGACGCCGCGGACCTCAAGAGCTTCTATCTGAAGTTCAATGACGGCCCGCGGTGGGACTACCTGCCCGGGCAGTTCGCCGAGCTCTCGCTCTACGGCTACGGCGAGTCGCCCATCGGCATCGCCTCCTCTCCCACCGAGGGCGAGGAGCTGATGTTCACCGTCTTCAACACCGAGGGCAAGGTGACGCGGGCGCTGCACCGCCTGGCGCCCGGCGCGGCCGTCGGCATCCGCGGGCCGCTGGGCAACACCTGGCCGCTCCCGGAAATGCGCGGCCGCAACGTAACGGTCATCGGCGGCGGCTTCGCCTTCACGACGCAGCGCTCGCTGATTAAATACATACTGGCCCACCGGAAAGATTTCGCCGAGCTAACGGTGGTGTACGGCGCGCGCTCGCCGGGGGCGCTGTTGTATAAACCCGAGCTGGCGGAATGGGAGAAGTCGCCCGAGCTCACGCTCCACCTCACCGTCGACCGCGGCGACGAGACGTGGAGCGGCCGCGAGGGCTTCGTGCCGACGGTGGTGGAGGAGGAGAAACTTCCCCCCGACGACGCGATTGCGCTCATATGCGGGCCGCCGATTATGATAAAATTCACGCTGCCGGTGATGGACAAGCTGGGCTGGAAGCCGGAGCAGATCTACACCAGCCTCGAGATGCGGATGAAGTGCGGCGTGGGGATGTGCGGCCGCTGCAACATCGGCCCCAAGTACGTCTGCGTCGACGGCCCGGTGTTCTCGTTCGAGGAGCTGTCGAAGCTGCCGCAGGAGTATTAAGGGGGGGGGCGCAAGCGAATTGAGGGGGTTTTCGCGGAAACGGTTTTTTAGAGATATCGGCGGCTAAGGCCCGTACATCCCGGCGGATAGGAATACGGCTAACGAGGTCAGGGCGCCAAAGGAAAGCGGAGGAATACGATGCGGTGTGGGGTTTTAATTCTTACTTCCGGATTATTATTGACTTTGGTTTTGTTTTTAATACCCCGTTAAAGCGATAGGGAGGCGTTAAAATGCTACCGAAAAAGAACAAAATGAAGCTCGATAAAGCCATTAAAAAATGGCGTACCGGTATCAAAAAGCGCGGCGTTATTACGCTAAAACTTCGGAGCGCAATACAAGGCGCGGGATATGAAAAACGGGGCCCGAAAAATTTTAACTTAATACAAGGAGTATATATCCCGAAAGGGTTTATATTTAACGGCCCCGTTAAATAAATGCAAACGTCTCGAAGAAACTCGGCTAGACGATTTTATTCACATTTACCCGTACCCGGCCGGGGCGAAAGGGGGACTATTCGAGAAAGAAAATGACCTTCAAGCCGCGTTTATAAAAGTATATACCCACCCAAAACTCGGTTTAACCAGAATTATTGACGAAGAATACAAACCCTCCGGGTCGACTAAAAGGTTAGATATATTATGCGACGGTTCTGACGGGAGGATACTAGTCGTAGAGCTGAAGAATAGTAATGGCGAACGGCGGGCAGTCGAACAATTATTGGCCTATATTGGGGATATTAAACGCGAAAAAGCCACCGCGGAAGTTGGAGGGATATTAATAACGGGGACCGTCGATCCGGATACTTTACACGCGATTTTCGGCCTCGATAAAGAAAACCTTATAACCTGGTTTCAATATTGGAAAACTGAAAAAGGGTCCCTCGAATTCGAGGAAATTACTAAGGCGACCGTTAAAGATTTTACTGATAAGATCGAAGGGTTTACAGCCTAGTATCGGACGCTTCGCTTATATAGTAACGGAGGCAGTATAATGAAGATCGCAGATTACGACCTTCCGGACGAGCTGTATTACCACGGCGAGCACGCGTGGGCGAAGCTGGAGGACGACGGCCGCGTGCGCGTCGGCATGAACGACTTCTTCCAGAAGGCCGCGGGCGACGTCGTCTACGTCGACCTCCCCTTCGAGGACGACGACGTAGCGGCGGGCGAGACCTGCGGCAAGGTCCAGTCGTCGAAGTGGGTGGGCAAGCTCGTGGCGCCGGTCTCGGGAACCATCGTCGAGGTCAACGAAGATTTGGAGGGCGACAGCACGCTCATCAACAAGGACCCCTACGGCGCCGGCTGGATTATGGTCATCCAACCGTCCGACTGGGAGAGCGAGAAAGCGGCCCTCATGCAGGGCGACGCCGTCGCGGCGTGGATGAAAGGCGAGATGAAGAAGGCCGAAGAGAGCGGCTAGCAACCCCGGGCCGTCTACCGGCGGAGGTGGTAGTATGAAACTGGACGTCCCCTACGGCAAGGAGACGGTGCCGCTCGAGGTGCCGGACGACGCCGAGGTAGTTTATCCCAACAAGGTCGAAGCCCGCGACGAGGGTAAGGTCCTGGCGGAAGCGCTGGCCAACCCCATCAACGCCAAGGCCTTCGCCGACTTCCTGGCGGACGCGCGCGACGTCCTCTTCATCGTCAACGACGCCACGCGCCCCACCCCCACCGCCCGGGTCCTCGAGCTCATCAAAGACGACCTCGCCGGCGTGAACGCCTCCTACATTATCGCCACCGGCGCCCACCGCGCGCCGACGGAGGAGGAGCTGCGCGAGATCTTCGGCGGCCTTTACGACGACGTCAAGGACCGCATAATAATCCACGACGCCACACGCGACGAGGATATGGTCCACATCGGCACCTCCACCAACGGCACCGAGATGTACGTCAACCGCGCCGGCGTCGACGCCCATAAAATAGTCATCATCGGCTCCGTCGAGCCGCACTACTTCGGCGGCTACACCGGCGGCCGCAAGGCCTTCCTGCCCGGCATCGCCTCCCGCAAGACCATTGAGCAGAACCACAAGTACGCGCTCCGGCCTGAGGCCAAGGCGCTCGCCCTGGAGGGCAACCCGGTCCACGAGGACATGGTCGACGCGCTTAAGACGATCGCGGACAAGGAGATCTTCTCCATCATGACGGTACTCGACGGCGAGCACCGCCTTTACGCCGCGACCGCGGGTCACATCCACGACTCGTTCTACGCGGCCATCCAGGCCGCGAACGAGGTCTTCTGCGTACCGGTCTCCGGGGAGGCCGACGTCGTCGTGAGCGTCGCGCCCTACCCGATGGACATCGACCTCTACCAGTCGCAGAAGGCGCTCGACAACGGCAAGCTCGCGATGAAGGACGGCGGCATCCTCATAATGGTATCGAAGTGCCGGACCGGCGTGGGCGACGAGGCGTTCCTGGAGCTGCTGGCGAGCTGCGCCACGCCGCAGGAAACGCATGCCAAGCTCGAGTCGGACTACAAGCTCGGCTGGCACAAGGCCGGCAAGATGGCCGAAATCGCCGTCAAGGGCGAGATGTGGGGCGTCACCGACCTCGACGACGAGACGCTCAAGAAGGCCTTTATAAAACCGTACAAAGACCTCCAGCAGGCGTTCGACGACGCGCTGGCGGCGAAGGGCGCGGGCGCGCGCGTGCTGGTTATGATGAACGGCTCGATGTCGATTCCGATGATAGGATCTTAACCGCGCGGCCCGGCCGTCGCGTCGGGCGCCGCCGGAGGTTGGCATGGACAAGGATATCCTCAAAAAGATAGAGAAAATCGTAGGTAAAACCGGCTACACGGTTTCGCCGGTGGAGCTCCGCGCGTACGCCGCGGACGCCGGCATCCACCTCCACGAACCCGAGGTCGTCGTACGGCCGGCGAACGCCGAACAGGTTTCCGGAATTCTCAAGCTCGCCAACGAGCACAAGATCCCGGTAACGCCGCGCGGCGCCGGGACCGCGTTGTGCGGCCACGCCGTTCCCATCAAGGGCGGCATCGTCCTCGACCTCCAAGCGATGAACAAGATAAAGGAGGTTCACGCCGAGGACTTCTACGTCGTCGTCGAACCGGGCGTGGTATACCAACAACTCAACGATTTCCTCAACCCGCAGAAGTTCTTCTTCCCGCCGGCGCCGGGCTCGGGCGACGTCGCCACTATCGGCGGCATGGTCGTCGCCAACGCCTCGGGCGTCAATGCCGTCAAGTACGGCGCCACCCGCGACTACCTCCTGGGCTGCGAAATAGTCCTGCCCACGGGCGAGATAATTCACAGCGGCACCCGCACCCTCAAGAACGCCTCCGGCTTCCAGCTCGACCGCCTGATGGTGGCGTCCGAGGGTATGCTGGGCGTCGTTACGGAAATAATCCTCCGTATCGTGCCGCTTCCCGAAAAGAACGCGCTCGCGATGGCGGTTTTCGACGACCTGGAGAAGGCGGGCCAATGCGTCTCCGACATCATCGGCCATCCGCTCATCCCGCACTCGCTCGAGATAATGGACAACATCTGCATCCAGGCGGTCAACAAGGCCACCGGCCTCGGCCTGCCGGAGGTCGAGGGTATCCTACTCATAGGCGTCAGCGGCCACCCGGCGACGGTCAAGGACGAAATCGAAATCGTCGCGGACGTGGCCCGAAAGGCGGGCGCCGTCGACGTCACGTTCACCGAGGACCCGGACGAAATCGCCGAACTGCAAAAAGGCCGCAAGGCCATGATCCCGGCGCTCTCGCGCTTTAAGGAGGGAATGGTCACCGTCATGCTGGCGGACGATATGGCCGTTCCGCCCTCCCAGGTCCCGAAGGCCGTCATGGCGTTCCACGAGATCCAGGACCGCTACGACGGTATTTACATCCCGACGTACGGCCACGCCGGCGACGGCAACCTCCACACCAAGTTCATCATCGACCCCACCGACGCCGACGTGTGGGAGCGGGCCGAGAAGGCCAACGAGGAGGTCTTCGACGCGGTCCTGGCGCTGGGCGGGACCGTGACCGGCGAGCACGGCGTCGCGATCACCAAGGCGCCGTACTTCAAGAAGGAACGCGCCGACTCGCTGGAGGCGATGCGCAAAATAAAGCGGGCGCTGGACCCCAACAACATCCTGAACCCCGGCAAGCTCATGGATTGGGACCAGCCCGGCATCATCCACTTCCTCCGCTACAAAACCGGCAAGCGCGAGTACGGCGAGGGGATGGAGGCGCTACAGAAGTGGGAGATGGAGCTCAACGCCTGCACCCACTGCGGCTTCTGCAAGGCGGTATGCCCCACGCTCTCGGATATCGGCTGGGACGCCGCGGGTTCGAAAGGGCGGCTCATGGCCTCGTACGCCATGTTGCAAGGCGACCTGAAACCCGGCGACGAAGTCGTGGAGCGGCTCTTCTCGTGCACGATGTGCATGGACTGCACGCGCCGCTGCCCCACCAAGATCGAGGTCGCGCCCATCGTGGAGGCGGCGCGGGCCTCCCTCGTCAAAGCCGGCCACAAGATGCCGGTGCACGAGGACCTTGTGGCCAAAGTCCGCGAGACCGGCAACATCTACGGCGAAAAGGAGGCGGCCATAAAACCGCAGGAGGGCGAGGCGCTCCTCTACCTCGGCTGCCAATACGCCCAGCGGCCCAATATGGTCAAAATGTTCACCCGCATCCTCGACAAGCTCGGCGTCAAGGCCAAGATCGTGGAGGAGACCTGCTGCGGCAACCCGCTCAAGATCCTGGGATACTGGGACGAGTTCGAAGAGCAGAAGAAGAAGTTCAACCGGATGGTCCCCGAAGGCGAGCTCATCACGTTTTGCCCGACGTGTACCGTGTTCCTCAAAGAGGAATACGGCCGGCCCGTCAAGCACGCCCTCCAGTTCATCGCGGAGAAATTGGCCGACGCGTCGCCCAAGAACCTCGAGCTCAAGGCCACTTACCACGACCCGTGCCACCTATCCCGGGGCGCGGGAATAATCGAGGAGCCGCGGGAGATACTGAAGGCCATCGGCGTCGACGTCGTCGAGATGCCGCTGTCGAAGAATACGTCGCGGTGCTGCGGCGGCGGCGGCGGCATCATAACGTCCGCGCCCGAGCTCTCGGGCCGGCTGGCGGTCTCGCGGGCGGAACAGGCCGCGGCCACGGGGGCCGACACGGTCGTAACCGTTTGCCCGACGTGCGAGCTTACGCTGCGGTCGGGGGCGCAAGCCATCGGCGGCAACGGCGACGGCTTGAAGGTCGCCAACCTCCTCGACCTGGTATGGAAAGCGATCAAGTAGCGATGAAAGTTTACGACTTAGGACTGCGGCCCAAGCTGGACTCGATGCTCTGCTTCCACGCGCTGGCGCACCTGGGGCGCGAGGGGTTGATGTTGGTCTCGCCGGCCTCCCCCATCGCCTGCGTCGGCTACTTCCAGGACACGCGCGAGGTCATCGACCTCGACTTCTGTCTTAAAAACGGCCTGCAGGTAATGCGGCGCGAGGTGGGCGGCGGCGCGACCCTCCTCGACTCGAGCCAGGTCTTCTACCAGCTGATACTCCGCCGCGACAACCCGCTCGTGCCGCGCTCCGTGGACGGCGTCTACCGCAAGTTCTCCCAGCCGGCCGTAGACGCCTACGGCGACATGGGGGTGGAGGTCTCGTTCCGGCCCATCAACGACCTTGTGACGCGGGAAGGCCGCAAGATCACCGGCGAGGGCGGCGCCGATATTGGGCCCTGTATGGCGTTCGTGGGCGGCATCCTGCTGGACTTCGACTACGAACTTATGCCCCGCATCCTGAAAGTGCCGGACGAGAAGTTCCGCGACAAGTTCCACAAGTCGCTCGCCGAAAACCTCACCACCCTTCGCCGGGAGACGGGCCGGCTGGTGCCGCGCGAGGAAGTGGCGGCCGCGCTCAAGCGCCGGTTCGCGGAGGTCCTGGGGCCGCTGGAAGAGGCGGCGCCGGACGACGAGCTCCGCGCCAAGATGCGCGAGCTCGAGGCGCGGTTCCGCTCCGACGAGTTCCTGTTCCGGAAGATACGCCGCCCCGCGGCCCGCGAGACGCGCGTGCGCGAGGGCGTGCGCTTCGTCGACGGCGTCCACAAGGCGCCCGGCGGCCTGCTGAGCTGCTACGCCGAGGTGGTGGACGACGTAATCGACGACGTATCCATAACGGGCGACTTCACCATGGTGCCGCGGGCGGGCCTCGAGGAGTTGGAGGGAGCCATCGTCGGCGCGCCGTACGAACCCCGGCCGGTGAGCGACACCATCGAGGATTTCTACGGCAAAACGAAGGTGGATACGCCGGGCGTCGAGCCCGACCACTACCTGGCCGCCTTGGGGTTGGCCGGTTAGAACGGCTCGGGACGGCGCCGCGGTTAAATGAGAATAAACGAAAAGCAGGCGAGTCCAAACGACGCGCGAAACGGAGGAATATATGGCGGCTAAAAAGCACGGTTGGAAAGCCCCCTGGCTCCAAAAGGTGAAGGCCAAACCGCCGAAGGGCGAGAAAGAGCACTCCCTGGTCGACGTCGACGAGCCCAACCTCTACCGCGACCAATTTCCGTACTGCGAAATCCCCAAGTTGGCCTTCGACGGCGAAACGGTCCCGCTCGCGCCGGCCGAGGAAATCTGGGTTACGGACACGACGTTCCGCGACGGCCAGCAGGCGCGGCCTCCCTACACCGTCGACGACATCGTACACGTCTACGACCTGCTCCACAAACTGGGCGGCCCCAAAGGCGTCGTCCGCCAGTCCGAATTTTTCCTGTACAGCGACAAAGACCGCGAGGCCCTGAAGAAGTGCCAGGAGCGCGGCTACGAGTACCCCGAGATAACGGGCTGGATACGCGCCGTACCGGCGGACTTCGAGCTGGTCAAACAGGTGGGGCTGGAGGAGACCGGCATCCTGACGTCCATCTCCGACTACCACATCTTCATGAAGTTCAAGAAGACGCGGGCGCAAGTGGTGGAGGACTTCATGAAGGTCATCGGCGCCGCCGCGGAGGCGGGCCTGAAGGCCATCCGGTGTCACTTCGAGGATATGACCCGCGCCGATTTCTGGGGTACCGTCGTGCCGTTCGCGGAACGGCTGATGCGGTTCTCCGAAGACACCGGCATGAAAATAAAGATCCGCATCTGCGACACCATGGGCTACGGCGTACCGTGGGCCGAGGCGGCGCTGCCGCGCAGCGTCCCGAAGATGGTATACTACCTCCGCACCGAACTCGGGATACCGCACGACCAGCTCGAATTCCACGGCCACAACGACTTCCACCTGGTACTCGCGAACCCGGTGGCCGCGTGGCTTTACGGCTGCGCCGCGGCCAACTGCTCGTTGTTGGGCATCGGCGAACGGACCGGCAACTCGCCGCTCGAGGCGCTGTGCGTCAAGTACGCCAGCCTCAAGGGCACCACCGACGGTATGGACATGACGGCCATCAAAGAGATCGGGGAGTACTTCGAGAAGAACATGGGTTGGCCCGTGCCCTCCAACTACCCGTTCGTCGGCCGCGACTTCAACGTCACCCGCGCCGGCATTCACGCCGACGGCGTTATCAAGAACGAGGAAATTTACAACATCTTCGACACGGCTTGCATCCTCAACCGGCCGCTGGGCATCTCGGTCACGGATAAATCGGGCGTGGCCGGCGTCGCGCTGTGGCTCAACCAGTACCTCGGCCTGGAAGGCGACAAGCAGATAGACAAACGTCACCCCGGGATACAGGCCATCGCGAAATGGGTGGAAGAGCAGTACGGGGCCCGCAGGACGACGGCCATATCCAGCGAAGAGATGCTCGAGCAAGCCAAACGGCGCATGCCCGACCTCTTCGCCTAACTCCGCCCGGCGCGGCCGGGTCATAAAAATGCCGACGCCTCGACGGGGGGACCGGGATGCCGCGGACGGGGCCCGCCTGTTCGTGTACGGGACCTTGACGGACCAGTTTGTCTATCGCGTAGTAACCGGCGAAAACCCCGGCACTACGCGCGCCGTCCTGGACGGTTACCGTAAAGTTACCTCGCTCAAGTCTTTCCCGTACGTCGTCCCCCAAGCCGGCTCGAAGGTCGAGGGGGTCCTGGTGGCGGGGGTAAGCCCCAAAGCGCTCGCCCAACTCGACCAATACGAGAGCGAGGGAAAATTGTACGTACGCCGAAAGGCAACCGTGAAAACGGCGGCCGGCCCCCAGGAAGGATACGTCTACGTGGCCGGCCCGGAGCTCCTGGCGGCCAAACCGGCGCCCGACGTCGAGGTGGCGGACCGCGTCGCCGATTTCCTGAAAAGCCGCATCGAAAGGGCGATCGCCGCCGACGTCCCCGCCCAAAGCGGCCTCCGCGAACTCGAAGTCCGCGCCCGGGAAGAGCTGCTGGGCGAAGCGGTGGAAGAGTTGGTGCGCGAATACTTCGACCATCCGGGTCTGCCCGCCTTCGCCGTCAAACACCGGCTCGAGGAATCGGGCCTCCCCTCGCTCCAATGGCTGGAGAAAGAGAAAGCCGCGGTTAAATACGCTCCGCACTACCTCCGCCTTATCGCGAAGACCATAATATTCAACCAACTCGAGGAAAAGGTGCGGCGCGACTTCCGCGGCGCCGTTCGCGTTACCGACGCCTATTACGAGCGCGCCGTATCGGCGCTGGCCGCGTTGCAGTACGTCGGCGACAACCTCGGCCCCATCGGCGAAATCATGGAGGCGCTGGGCGTAACCGATTACAGCGAGCAGCTGGAATATACGGACTACGCCGTGGCCGCGATATTCACCGCGGACGAACTCTACGACCGCGACCGCCTCGAGCCGTACGTCGAAAGGGTAAAGGCGCGCCGGGCGCGCGGCGGCGCGCCGCTGGGATACGAGGCCGAGTTCAGCCCGCTGGGCCCCGACATAATAG
>Ga0307377_10002557_pt1 | contig 21415 bp, 19 predicted proteins | sample TR3MG_FD_202535 | JGI IMG/M metagenome (GOLD analysis project Ga0307377, IMG submission 202535) | Soil microbial communities from Risofladan, Vaasa, Finland - TR-3 | ecosystem: Environmental > Terrestrial > Soil > Coastal area > Acid sulfate soil | place: Finland: Risofladan, Vaasa | collected...
GAGCTTCGCGATCTGATTCTCGAGGAGGTTGGTGGCCCAGAACTCGAGGTTGAAGTTTTCGGTTACGCGCCACCGGACGCCGGCGTCCAGGTACCCGCGGCCCATGCCGAGCGACTCCGGCGCGTTGTCGTTCAGGCCCATATCGTACGATGTTAGCAACATCAAGTGCGGGCCCACGGTCTTCTCCACCGCGGCGTAGACGTCCGGGCCGTCGTCGTCCACGTCCTCGACGACGTTGTAGGACACGCCGGCGTGCATGCCCAGGGCACCCAGGAGTTCGACCTCCTGCGAGAGCGCGAGGTAGAAACCCTTGGCCTTGAACTGGTAGCGGTCGTAGTTGACCGTTTCATTTTCTTTGGTGGGGTCGAAGTCGTAGTACTTGCCGTGGCCCTGGTCGTCATAGCCGAGGGCCAACGCGGGCATTATAGGACCGCCGTTGGTGATGCGGAATTTTACCTGGAACCCGGGGCGGGGGTTCATCGTGGGCGTGGCGTTGCCCAGGACGTCGACGCCGCCGTACGACATGCCGACGGTCAAATAGTCCAGAATGCCTATTTCGCCGCGCACCACGAACGGCTCCACGCCGATGCTGGCGTCGTATTCGCCCCGCAGCCGGGTCCAGGCCGTGGGGTCCTCTATAACCCAGGTCTCGCCCTCGGGGACGAAGTCCTCCTGGGGGTACGCGGCCGGCGCCGCCGCGGCCACGGCCGCCGCCAAGAGCGCGAACGCGCCCCGCGCCCCGCGGCCCAAATCGCGCGTCAAAGACTTTTTCAGCATAATCGAGGCTCCCGGGAAAAGTTTTTAGAGTAATAACCTACCGCCGGCGCGGAGTCAAGTCTAATCCTTACCATCGCCCCGGCCTTCGGGCGCGACGGTAAGGCGGACCTGTTTGACCCTCCGCGCGTCGGCCGCGGTAACGTAAAAATCCAGATTCTCGTACGACAGCCGCTCGCCCGTCTCGGGGACTTTCCCGGACAAAGCCGAGATGAAACCGCCCACGGTCTCGAATTCTTCCTCCGGTATGGCGATGCCGAGCTGCTCGTTCAACTCGCCTATGTCGGCGCGGCCCGCTATAAGCCAAACGTCGTCGCCGACCTTCTCCAGCAGCTTCACCTCGGCGTCGTACTCGTCGTGGATCTCGCCCACGATCTCTTCCAGCGTGTCCTCGAGCGTTATAAGGCCCGCGGTGCCGCCGTATTCGTCGACGACGATGGCGAACTGTACCTTGGCCGAGCGGAACTCCCGCAGGAGCTCGTTGACCCTCTTGGACTCGGGGACGTAAAAAGGTTCCCGCAAAACGGACCTCAAACCCTCGCCCGTGTCCTCGAGCTTGAAGATGTCCTTGGCGTGGAGGATGCCCAAGACAGCGTCGGGGGATTCATCCACCACCGGAATCCGCGAAAAGCCCTTGGCTATGACGATTCGTTTTATCTCGTCCAGCGGGTCGCGGATGTCCACCGTCACCATTTCGACGCGCGGCACCATGACCTCCCGCGCCACCGTCTCGCGGATGCTGAAGATGCCGTTTATCATCTCCCGCTCTTCCTCGGCCAGCCGCGCGCCACCCACGCCGCATAAGGCCTCCAACTCGGCGGCGGGCGAAACAGCCGCGGGGTCGATGCCGGCGCGCGTAACCTTGGCGAGCACCAGCGCGATCGTTTTGGCGGTCCAAATCAGCGGAAACAGCAACAGGTAAAGGAACTTGGCCACCGGCCTTATGAAGCGGCCGAGCGACCTCGCCGCGGCAGCCGGTAGCACCGCGCGCGCCGCCGCCCGCACCACGAAGAGCCCCGCGGCGCAAATGAGCCACGCCGCGGCCAAAGGCAGCGCCGGCGCCTCGAACGCCAAAAGCGTCGCGGCCGAGTACGAAGCGGCGATCAGTAAGAATACCTCGACGAAGAAGAGCGCGTTCAGTACGGCTAACGGGACTGCCGGTTTACCCGCGCCCTCCCCTGCCGGGTTGCGGTCGCGCGTCGCGTTCGCCACTACGGCCCAGCGTGCGACGACGAAAACGCCGTACGCCGCGACTAACGCGACGACCGTAATAAGTGATGGGGGCTCGTCCAACTACATGCACCTCGCTTCTTACGCCACGGCTCTACGTGAATACCCAAAAGCAGAGCGCCGTAACGCCGATACCCAGAAAAGCGCCCGCGGCAATCTCGAGCAAGGAATGTATGCCCAAACGGACGCGCGAAACGCCGATAATCAGCGCCAAGATAAACGTTATGGTAGCGACCAACGGATTGCGGCTCAAAAGCGACGCCGCGGTCCACAAGCCGAAAGCGGCCGCGGCGTGGCCGCTGGGGAGGCCGCCGCGCAGGAAAGTCCCTTTCCCCGTGAACGCCTTCAACGTTAGAACCAACAGGATGGTCAGACCCAACGCGACCACCGCCACGTGCTCGGGCGCCCGCCGCACGCTCACGATCGTCGTTACGATGGGGCCCTTGAGGGCCTCGAAGAATATGAGATAACCGACTACAACCGCGTTCAGCGTCGCGAACAGGACCGCGCCCGCGGCGACGTCCTTGGCGATGCGCGCCATCGGATGGTACCTCTCCACCGCCAGGTCTAGCAAGACCTCGAGCGAGGAGTTTATCATTTCGGTGATAAGGACCAGCGCGATCGTTACAAGTAATAATATGAGCTCGGTCTTGGTGATGGACAACCAAACGCTGGCGAATAAAACCAGGGCCGTGATGACGAAATGGATCTTAACGTTGCGCTGGGTGCGGAGGGCGTAGACGATACCCTCCAACGCGCTGTTGAAGGAGCGGGCGAGGCCCCCTTCCCTTAAAAAGAGACCCCTCTTCGACGGTCGCTTGTTCTTAGCCGCGGTCACGTTATACCCTTATCCGGCCTCGGCCGTGAGGTCGTTTGCGGCCCGCTCCATCTCGGCGCGGGCCTCGTCGCCATCGTCGTCGTATCCGGCCAGGTGGAGCAGGCCGTGGGCCACGAGGGCGGCGAGCTCTTCGTCCAACGCTACGCCCCGGCGCTCGGCCTGCTCGCGGGCCCGGTCTACCGAAACGTAAACCTCGCCCCACAACCACATCTCCTCCGGTTCCACCGGGTCCCGTCCTATGGGAAACGCCAGTACGTCCGTAGGGCCCTCTCGCCGGCGGTACTTCCGGTTCAATTCCGCCAGCAGCGCGTCGTCCGCTACCGTTACCTCGACCACCGCCCGACGCGGGACGCCGCACCGTTCACGGTAGCGGGCGATCAACGCCTCCAGCCGCCGCCGGCTAGTTCGACTTAGTTTCGGCAGAATGCGTAGACAGATACGGGACGACGTATTGTTCCCCATCTTCGGGATAAGTGGGCCGGATATGGAATATGCTGTTCAGGGCTTTTATTAAACTCTCTTTAACGAGCTGTATTTCGGCGAGGGTAAGCTCACACTCGTCGAGCTGGCCGTCGGCCAGCCGCGCGCCCACGATCTTCTCGACCATCGACCGAATGCTGGTGGGCGTCGGGCCCTCGAGGGAGCGCGACGCGGACTCCACGGCGTCGGCCAACATGATTATAGCGGAGACCTTGCTGTGGGGTTTGGGCCCCGGGTAGCGGAAGTCGTCCTCGGCCAGGACCCGATGCTCGTCCAACTTCAGGGCCTCCTGGTAGAAGAAGGATATCAGGCCCGTGCCGTGATGCTCGATTACGGCTTCTATGATGGGGGGCGGCAGGCCGGCCTCCTCCGCGACTTTGGCGCCCTGCTTGGTGTGGGAAGCGACGACCAAGCTGCTCATCTGGGGCGACAGGTGCTCGTGGCGCGCGCTTTCGGAACCGGTGTTCTCGGCGAAATAGGACGGCGCCCGCAACTTCCCGATGTCGTGGTAGTAGGAGGCGACGCGCGCCAAAAGCGGGTTCGCGCCCACCGCGCCCGCCGCCACCTCCGCCAGGCTGCCCACCACGATGCTGTGGTGGTACGTCCCCGGCGCCTCCAACAATAGTTGGCGGAGCAGCGGTTGGTTCAAGTCCGCGAGCTCCAGCAACTTGAGGTCCGTAACGACGTCGAACGTCATCTCGAACAGCGGCAGCAGTATGGCCAATATGGCGACGCTGGCCGCGGCGAGTACCGTACCCCACGCAATCTCCTCGCCGATTTCCCGCCAGGGCGACATATCGACTAGCCCTATGCCCACCGCCGCCGCCGCCGAGGCGAGAGCGATGCCGGCGAAAACGCGATAGAAGTCGGTCCTCCGCCGGATGTGCGCCACCAGGAATACCCCTACCGTGGCGGCCGACAACGATATAACCATGGGTCGGAACGCCACGCCGGCCATCACGCCGGACAGTACCGCCAGCGTCATCGCGGTGACGAAGCCGAAGCCCACGTCCACCAACAGCGTTATGAGCATCGCGCCCAGACAGGCCGCGAAGATATACAGCGACAACGGCGAATAATTGATAAGGAGCAAGGCCAGCGCCCGCGAAACGAAACACGACGCCGCCAGGACGACCGCCAACATCCACCAGTAACGAAGCTGGGCGCGCAGCGACGGCCTGTAGCGGAAGAAAAATATGCCCAAAACGCCGAGCACGAGCGCGACGAGCAAAGACCGGCCGCCTAAGGACACGGCGAGGTTTCGTACCGTCCTGCCGGAATAAAGGGCGGCCACCGCGCGGATCTGGGCGCGCGTTACGACGTTATTACGTTGTACTATCTTCTCGTTCTCTTCCACCCATCGCTCGACGGGTTCTACCGCGGTTCGCGCCTCGCGGCGCCGGCGTTCGGTCTCGGTTTCGTCGTACAAGAGGTTGGGTCGTACGTTCAAGGCTACGACTTCGGATACGGCCCGGCCTTCCTCGGGCGACAGCGACGCGTCTTTAACGGCCAGCGCGCGCGCCCGCCCCGCGGCCGTCGCCGGGCTCAAAAGTTCCTCGGTGCTCACGATGGCTTCGGCCTCGCCCTCGCGCTCGAGCAACGTCGCCGTCTTCCCCAACCCCCGGCGCTCGATTTCGGCGGTATCCAGTATGCCGTCGGCGAACAGCGACGCCAGCAACTCCGAGGAACGGCGGCGAACGGCGTCCAAAGTTTCGGATTCGGCTTCCAACAGGAAGACGAGCGTATCGCGGCTGAGGGCGATGCTCAGCTCGTCCACGAACGCCTCCCGTTCGTGGCCGCTCTTGGCCGCGTACGTGTCCCCCAGCTGCCGCAATATGACGAAAAACTCGGAAAGCTCGTCGTCGGCGATGCCGGCGATATGGGGGTTTTGGCGGAAGACGGGCAGCACCCGCGCCGCGGCCTCGTCCTCTTCGTGCCGCAGCGTCGAGCGGTCTTTATACACCGCGAATTTGTAGGGCGCCGTAATGTCCGTCTTCGCTATCTCCCCCTCCGTGAGCTGCGGACGGCGGAAAAATTGGCTGGGCGTAACGAGGACCGAGAGCGCGACGAAAGTGGCCAGGCCTATCGCGGCGCGCTTGGTATTGAGGCGACGCCACGGCTTCTCGGCCCTCTTCCGGCCGACGCCGCGCGGCCGGCCGGCGAAAAGCCGCCGCAACCTTACCCGAGATCTTTTACCGAACGCCACGGTAATCCCTTACTCTTCCGAAGGGGGCCGGCCGCCGGGCCGCCGCTTGCCGGCCCGGGCCGCGGAGGCGCGCCGGTCTACGCGATGCTTCGCCTCGTACCCGTCGTACGCGTCCACCACGCGTTGTATTATGGGATGGCGCACGACGTCGCGCCGCGTGAGGTAGACGAAGTCGGTGCCGTCCAAACCTTTCAATATATCCTGGACTTCGACCAGGCCGGAGCGGACGTTCTCTTCCAGGTCTATCTGCGTGATGTCGCCCGTCACCACCGCTTTGGAGCCGAAACCCAGCCGGGTGAGGAACATCTTCATCTGCTCGTAGGTGGTATTCTGCGCCTCGTCCAGTACGACGAAAGACTCGTTGAGCGTCCGCCCTCGCATATAGGCCAGGGGCACCACCTCTACCACGCCCCGCTCGATGAGCCGCATCGCCCGGTCGAAATCCATCATGTCGTGGAGCGCGTCGTAGAGCGGTCTTAAATAAGGCGCGACCTTCTCGGTGAAGTCGCCGGGGAGGTACCCCAGCTTCTCGCCCGCCTCCACCGCGGGCCGGACCAATACCACGCGCCGCACCTCTTCCCTCATCAGCATATCGACCGCCATGGCCATCGCGATGTAGGTCTTCCCCGTGCCCGCCGGGCCGATGGCGAAAATTATGGTGTGGTCGCGGATGCTGCGGGCGTACGTGCGCTGGCCCGCCGTCCGGGGCCTGATGAAGCGGCGCCGCGACGGCACCGGGATGGCCTCGGACAACAGCTCACCCAGCTCCGTCGCGGGGTCGCTCCGCAGCGCCTCCAGGGCGTAACCGATCTGCGAGCCCGCGGCCCCGGGCGCCCCCTCGCTGGACTCGAGCACCTGCTCGAAGAGCTCGGCGACGCGGTCCACCGCCGCTTCCTCGCCGCGGATGACGAGTTCGTTGCCCCGGGCGACGATATGCACGCCGAACATCTCCTCGGCCTGCTTCAGGTTCCGGTCGCCCGGGCCGTAGAACGCGGCCGCCTGGTCGTTGTCCGGAATATAGAGCCGCGCCGTAAACGAGCCCGACGTTTCGCCCTTCTTGTGGTCCTTAACCTTCATATTACCTCGTCGCGGCGACCAGCGCCGCTTCGACCTCGCCCGGGGTTACGGCGATAAGGGTTACGTGGTCCGGTACGTTTACGCGCACCGGATACTTGCCCGGACCCCGCGGATAGACCTCGGCCGAAAGCGGCCCCAACGCCGCCAGCCGGCCGGCCTCGCCCTCCAGCGTAACCGAAACCTCGGCCGGCCTCAGCTCGTACGCGCCGCGCTCGGCGCCTCGCGCCGTTACCCGCACGCCGCCGAAAGACAGACGCTCGCCCGGGCCTACCGGTACCGATACCAGCACCTCGTCGGCCCCCACGAGCGTGATGCCGGCGGGGGCTTTAATGGGTACCTGGGCCGCGAACGGCGCGTCGCGCCCCTCGGCGTCCACCACCACCGATACCGCCCGCACCTTATCCAGTACCCTAACCGAGCCGTAGAGGGTGGCCTTGGGCGGCTGGACCTCCGGCACTCCTAAATAGAACCCGGCTCGAGGCGAACCGGAGAAATCCACCTCTACGGGGACGGCCTTCGTAACGCGGCGCTCGAGCTCCACGATTACGGTCCTCTCGCTCAATATCTCCTCGACCTTCACGTCCTCGTCGCCGGCGTAGATAACGTCCGCGGTGGTAAGGCCTACGGGATACACGCCGGCGTCCTTGTCGGCCAGGTTTATTACCACTTTGAAATCGGCGGCGCGGAGGCCGAACAGGTCCCGCCCTTTCCCGGCCACGCGGAAAGACACCTTCTCGGGCTGGGGGCTGTTTACCGTGATACCGTCCGGCACGCCCTCTAGCTCGAGCGGCGCCTCGATTTCGCGATAGCCCTCCCGGCCGCTGGCGATGAAGAACCAGAACAGGACGGCGAGTAGGAGGGCCAGAACCTTAAAGCCCAAGTTGCCGAAAAGGCGCCGCAAGCGCCCGCGTAATTCCATCTCGACGCGGCGAGGCATACCCCGGCCTACAACCTGCCTTTCAAATAATCCTGCAGCGACGCTTTCAAATCTTCCACGCCCGTCACCGGGTTCAACCGGCCGTCGGCCGCGATGGCCACCCGGCCCGTCTCCTCCGATATAACGACGACCACGGCGTCCGTGACCTCCGTTATGCCGAGGGCGGCGCGGTGGCGGGCGCCGCGGCTCTTCGCGACCTCCGGGTTTTCGGTAAGGGGCAACATCACGGCCGCGGCCGCGACCCGGTCACCCTCGATTATGGCCGCGCCGTCGTGCAGCGGCGAGTGAGCGTCGAATATGGCACCCAAGAGCTCGCGCGATATCTCGCTGTTTAGGCGGACGCCCCGCTCGACGTAGCTGCCCAACGGGACGGTCCGCTCGAAGACGAGGAGCGCCCCTACGCGGGTGGCGGCGAACTCGAAGGCCGCGTTCACGACGATGTCTATCGTCGTCTCCTTTCGGCCCAGGACCGCCCGCACCAATCGGTTCTTGCCGATTAAGCCCAGCGCCTTTCGTAGCTCGGGTTGGAAGACGATGATGGCCGCTATGAACCATACGCCGCGCAGGTGCTCGAAGAACCAGTTGATCGAGTGCAGGCTGAACAACGAGGCCGCGCCGGCGACGACGGCCACGATGACCGCGCCCGCGGCCATAGGGGCCGCCGGCGTTCCCCGCACCAGCAGCATCAACCGGTAGATGACGAACGCCATCACCAGGATGTCTACCGCGTCTTGAACTCTGAAAGATAGGCCGAACATATTATGAACCGGTTACCGCCGACGCGACGGCCAAAGCCTGCGCCGTCGCCGCGACGTCGTGCACCCTGAGTATATGCGCGCCGCGGCGGGCCGCTATCAGCGCCGCCGCCAGCGAGCCGGCCAGCCGGCCGTTCACCTCCGCGCCCGTCAAGTCGCCGATGAACGACTTGCGCGAGTGCCCGACCATTACCGGGTAACCCAGGTCCGCCAGCGCCGGTACGTTATTGAGCAGCGCCAGGTTATGGTCGAGCGTCTTGCCGAAGCCGATGCCCGGGTCGACGACTATCTCGGCGACGCCCTGCGCCTTCGCCCACTCGGCTCGAGCGGCCAGGAAATCCCGCACTTCGCCGACGACGTCGTCGTAGCGCGGGTCTTTTTGCATATCGCCCGGCGTGCCCTGCATGTGCATGACGACGTACGGGAGGCCGAACTCGCCGCATACGTCCGCTATCGCGGGGTCGTCGCGGCCGGCGGAGACGTCGTTTATAATCGCGGCGCCGGCCTGGGCGCACTTCCTCGCCACCGCGGCCTTCCGCGTATCCACCGATACCGGGTAATCCGGCGCTATCGCCTCCACCACCGGCAGCACCCGGCGCAGCTCCTCCTCGGCCGATACGTACGCCGCGCCCGGGCGCGTCGACTCGCCGCCGACGTCGACCAGGTCCGCGCCGTGCTCGAGCAACCGGCGCGCGCGCGCCGTCGCCGCAACGGGTGTTTCGAATTCGCCGCCGTCCGAGAACGAGTCCGGCGTGACGTTCACTATCCCCATCACCAGCGGCCTATCGAGCCGCCGGCGCTCTCCCTTTAACGTTAGCTCGGGGACCGCGTCCCACGAGGCGAGCGCCCGTAACACCCCTCGGCCCAAAGCGTCCAGGCCGAAATCCTGTCCCGTTAATTTTTGACCTATGAGGGAGAGTTCCTTCGCGGTACCGAACAAAACGGCGTCGCTGCGGGCGACGCGACACGTAACCGCCTCCCGGTGAACGGCGGCTTCGGCGCCGGACGACAACGCCACCTGTTTGAGGATATTGGCCGCGGCCGGATGAAGGTTCCTTATATACAGGGCCCGGGAGGTGAACTTCGCCGCCATTATCTCCACGCCGCGCGGCGCGACGCCGACGGCGGCCATCAGCTCCCTCGCCTGGGCCGGCGAGTCGAAATTCACGCTCCGGATGGAAAGAGGGTCGTCGTTATCGTCGGTCATTACGTCTCGAGGGCCGGCTCGGCGTCGGGCACCTCCCGCGCTCTCTTAGCGGCCTTTTTCGCTCGGCCCTCGCCCGGCCGCTTCTTCTTCGCAGCCGGCTGCTTCGCGAACGGCGGCAACTTTTCGCCGGCCAGCAAGGTATCTATCTCCTCCCCGGTGAGCGTTTCCCGCTCCAGGAGCTCCCCCGCGATGAGCTCCAGCTGCTTCTTGTTCTTCTTCAACAATTTGTACGCGCGGTCGTACGCCTCGTCCACCAGCCGCCTTATCTCGCCGTCTATGACCTGCGCGGTCTCTTCCGAGTAGTCGCGGTGCTGCGCTATCTCGCGGCCTAGGAAGATGGCCTCCTCCCGCTTGCCGAACGCCACCGGCCCCAGCGTCTCGCTCATCCCCCAATCGCATACCATCTTGCGGGCGAGCTCGGTGGCGCGCTCGATGTCGTTGCCGGCGCCGGACGTCTCCTCGTTGAAGACCAGCATCTCCGCGGCCCGGCCGCCCAACATATGGTCCAACAATATGCCGCAGTATTCCTTGGAATACATGTGCTTCTCTTCTTCGGGCAGCGACTGTGTCAAGCCCAGCGCCATCCCCCGCGGTATGATGGTGACCTTGTGCACCGGGTCCGAGCCCGGCGTGAGCTTGGCCACCAGCGAGTGGCCCGCCTCGTGGTAGGCGGCGATCTTCTTGTCCTTCTCGCGGATGACGCGGCTCTTGCGCTCGGGCCCCATCATCACCTTGTCGCGCGCCTCCTCCAGGTCCGCCTGCGCCACCGCCTTACGGTCCCGGCGCGCCGCCAGCAGCGCCGCCTCGTTGACGAGGTTGGCCAGGTCGGCGCCGGAGAAGTACGGCGTCCCCCGGGCGATGGTCTCGAGGTCGACGGCGTCGGCGAGCGGGATCTCGCGGGTGTGCACCTGCAGGATGCCCAGGCGACCTTTCAGGTCCGGCCGGTCGACGACGACGGTGCGGTCGAAGCGGCCGGGGCGAAGCAGCGCCGGGTCGAGCACGTCGGGACGGTTGGTCGCGGCCAGCAGGATGACGCCCTCGTTGCTCTCGAAGCCGTCCATCTCGACCAGCAGCTGGTTGAGGGTTTGCTCGCGCTCATCGTGGCCGCCGCCCAGGCCGGCGCCGCGCAGCCGCCCCACCGCGTCCAGCTCGTCTATGAAGACGATGCACGGCGCGCGCTTCTTGGCCTCGTCGAACAGGTCGCGGACGCGCGCCGCGCCCACCCCCACGAACATCTCGACGAAGTCGGAGCCGGAGATGGAAAGGAACGGTACGCCGGCCTCGCCCGCGACCGCGCGGCCCATCAGCGTCTTGCCCGAGCCCGGCGGCCCCACCAGCAGGACGCCCTTGGGGATCTTGCCTCCCAGCCGCTGGAACTTGCGCGGGTCCTGCAGGAACTCGATTATCTCCTGGAGCTCCTCTTTAGCCTCCTCCGCGCCGGCCACGTCCTCGAACGTGACCTTCTGCTTGCCCTCTTCGAACAGGCGGGCGCGGCTCTTGCCGAAGGACAACGCTTTATTGTTGGGGCTTTGCATCCGGCGGAAGAGCCAGATGAAAAACACGAACAGCAATACGTACGGGCCCACCGAGACCAGGATCGTGAACCAAGCCGACCTCGAATCCTGGGTATCGACCTTGACGCCGGCGGCCTCCAGTTTTTTAACGAAGTCGGAATCCACCACCGGCACCTGCGTCTTGAACTTGGTGAACGGCTGGGCGTCGCCCTCGGTGCGGGCCTCGCGGCTCAGCTCGCCCGTTATCTTATTCTCCTGCAGCGTTACGGTGGCAACGACGCCCTTCGCGAGCAGGTCCGTAAACTTCCAATAGGGGATCTTGGCGACGTGCTCGGATTTCATAACGAAGAACTGGTAAACCGAGGCGACGGCCAATATTATTATCAACCACGGGAGCAATCCCCGTAACGCGCGCTTCATCGAGACCTCCGAACGCCGGAACGCGGACCATACGGCCGGTATTTTCGCAACTTATCCCGGATAAGGCTACCATATTCGCCCTTTCAAAACAAGGCAATTCGCGGCGGGCCTTGCGCCCCGGCGCGCCCGCGAGAAGGCCGGCCAACGTCCCCGGCCGTTCTTGCCGCCGAAAGGCCCAATTTCAAAAGATTTATTGACACATCACGGGGCCGATGTTATAAAAAGTCCTTCGCCGTTCACCAGTTTGGAACGAGAGGTGCCAACCCCAAGGGCGGGCGCTTCGCGGGAGTCTTTACCCGCCGCCTACCCCCAATACGATGCTCGGCTCGCAAGGAACGGTTCAAGTTTACACCGGCGACGGCAAGGGCAAGACCACCGCCGCCCTCGGCCTGGCGCTGCGCGCCTGGGGCCACGGCGCGCGCGTGCTCGTCATCCAGTTCATGAAGGGCCGGATAAACTACGGCGAGCTGGAGGCCGCGGCGAAACTCGAGGGGTTCGACGTTGAACAGTACGGCCGCGAGACCTTCGTCGACCGCGACGAGCCGGCGGCGGAGGACGTCGCGCTGGCGCGGGAGGCGCTGGCCCGGGCGCGGCAGGTAGTCGCCGAGAACGCGTACGACCTCGTCGTCCTCGACGAGGTGAACGTCGCCGCCGACTACGGCCTGGTAGAAGCGAAAGAGATACTGGACATCGTCGCGGCCAGGCCGGCCGAGATGGAGCTCGTCCTGACGGGCCGGGGCGCGCCGGCCGAATTCGCCGAGGCCGCGGACCTGGTAAGCGAAGTGAAGGAGATAAAGCACCATTATCGCATCGGCGTACCGGCGCGGAAAGGGATAGAGTTTTGAGGGGCGCCGGCGTAGTCACGGCGGCCGACTTCCTGGAGCGCTTCGTAGCCGGCGACCGGCTGGCGCTGGCGCGGGCGATATCCGCGGTCGAGGACGAGGCCGACGGCTACCGCGACTTCCTGCGCGAAATATACGGCCGCGCCGGTAATGCGTACCTGGTAGGCATCACCGGGCCGCCGGGGGCCGGCAAGTCGACGTTGGTGTCGCACCTGGCGGAGCGTTACGCCGCCGCCGGGCGCGACGTGGGCATCGTCGCGGTGGACCCGACCAGCCCCTTCACCGGCGGCGCGCTGTTGGGCGACCGCATCCGCATGCACGACCTCGCCGGCAACGAGCGCGTCTTTATCCGGAGTATGGCGACGCGGGGCAGCCTGGGAGGCCTGGCCAAAGCGACCGGCGAAGTCGCGCTGACGATGGACGCCTTCGGCCTCGACCTCGTGCTCATCGAGACGGTGGGCGTGGGCCAGAGCGAGCTCGACGTCGCCAACTCCGCCGACACGACGGTGGTGGTCGTCGTCCCGGAGTCGGGGGACGCGGTCCAGGCGATGAAGGCCGGCCTTATGGAAATAGCCGACGTGCTGGTGGTCAACAAGGCGGACCGCGAGGGCGCCGAGCAGATGGCGCGCGAGCTGCAAGTGACGCTCGGGCTGAAGCCGGAGGACGGCTGGCGGCCGCCGGTCGTCATGGCGGTCGCGACCGAGGGCCGCGGCGTCGACGATATACTGGAGGCGGTGGCGACGCATCGCTCGCACCTCGAGGAGTCGGGCGGTTTAACGTTGCGCCGCCGCGGCCGCGCGCAACGCCAGCTCGAGGAGCTGCTCGCGTACGAATTCAAGTGCGTGTGCGCCGCCACGCCGGCCTACGAAAGTTTACTCGAGCTGTTAACGGCCGAGGTACAGCAGGGGCGACTCACACCCTACGAAGCTTCGAGCCGGCTCTTTAAAGAAGTCTCTCGCGCAATGTAACGTCGAGGAGGAGAGAATATGGCCTGGAACTGGGACCCCGCGCAGGAAGAAGTACGCGAAAAGGCTCGCGCTTTCGCCGAGAAACACATTAACGCCGTGAGCCAGGAACTCGACCGGAGGCCACCCGAGTTCCCGGAGGATATTTTCAAAGCCATGGCCAAGGCCGGCTACCTGGGCTACCCGTCGGACCCGGCGTACGGCGGCCAGGGTAAAAACAAGCTGCTCTACGCCACGCTTATCGAAGAGATATCGTACGCCGACGCGGCGCTCGGCATCGTCATGGCCGTGCAGGTGCTGGCCTCGTATCCCCTCGAGAAGTTCGGCACCGACGAGCAGAAGAAGAAGTACCTGCCGAAGATGAACAAGGGCGAAATCCACGGCGCCTTCGCGCTCACCGAGCCCGGCGCCGGCTCCGACGCCGCGGCGCAGCAGGCCACCGCCGTCCTCGACGGCGACCACTACGTCCTCAACGGCGAGAAGATCTTCATCACCTCCGGCAACGTGGCCGACGTCGTCGTCGTCATCTGCAAGGCCAACACCGCCGAGGAACCGGACAAGTTCAAGGTCTCGGCCCTCATCTTCGACAACCCGGACGACCCGGGCTATTCCACCGAAATTTTAAAATACAAGATGGGGATACGCGCCTCGACCACGGCGCGCCTCTATTTCAAAGACGTAAAAATCCCGAAGGAAAACCTCCTGGGTGAGCACGGTAAGGGTTTCCGCGTCACGATGAACACGCTCGACGGCGCCCGCATCGGCGTCGCCGCCCAATCCGTCGGCATCTGCCAGCGCGCCTTCGACCTCGCCTCGGCCTACGCCAAAGAGCGCGAGCAATTCGGCGCGCCCATCGCCAAGCTGCAGGCCATCCAGTGGATGATCGCCGATATGTCGGTCCGCCTCGAGGCGGCGCGGCTCCTCACCTACAAAGCGGCTATGAAGGAAGCCGCGGGCGAGCCGATGGGCCTGGAGGCCGCACAGGCCAAGCTCTTCGCCTCCGAGGCCGCGAACTTCTGCGTCGACCGCTGCATGCAGATTCACGCCGGCTACGGCTACGTCGGCGACTTCTCGCGCGTCGAGCAGCTCTACCGCGACCAGCGCATCACCGAAATTTACGAGGGCACCTCCGAGGTGCAGCGGTTAGTGATAGCGGGCCATCTGCTGCGGTAATGATTGAATCCCAAGGGAGGCCGAAATGGGCAAAATCGGTTACGGGTACGGCAGCGAGTGGCACCTGTTGCGATATTTGGGCCGCCACCGCGAAGAACTGAATCGAGGAATAATCAAAGCGGCCGGCGCTGGTACCCGCGTCGAATGGTTGGACTTCGACTATACCGGGATTCGGAAACAACCGGACGCCGAACTCAAAGGATTAGATTTCCTCGCGGGGCCGAAGTACCGAAAGGTGCGCTCCAAGTGGCGGGAGTTCTGGCCGCCCGGGGGGAAACCTAATTGGGATGCCGTAGGGTGGTTATACCGAAGCGGCGGTAAGGACCTTTTGCTGGTGGAAGCGAAAGCGCACGTGAATGAGTTGGAATCCACGTGCCAAGCGAAATCGGAGGCGAGTCGGCGCCAAATAAACCGGGCCCTGGACGACACCAAGGAATACCTAGGAGCGCGAGAAAAAGCCGTGTGGACCGAGAAATTTTTTCAATATGCCAACAGGTTAGCGACCCTGTATTTCCTGAACGTCCACGGCGTGCCGTCGAGGTTGATACTGGTCTACTTCGTGGGCGACGTTTTCCCTGGCGGCACACGCGGCCCGAAAAAAGCCGCCACTTGGCGTGAGGCGTTGCGCAAGCAAGACCGGTACCTGGGTATCCCGCGGTCGCACCCGCTGAAAGGGCTTATACACAAATTATTCCTCCCGGTTACCCGGTAAACACTAAACCGTTTAGCGACGATCTACAGGTAGTGACGCTATGTTCGATAAAAAAGAACTCGAGAAAATCGCCCGGGCCAAGGCGGCCTGGGATAAGAAGGCCGGCGAATGCCGGGAGCGGGACGCCCTGTTCGAAACCGTGAGCGGCCTGCCGGTGGCGCCGCTCTATACCCCCGCCGACGTCGCCGGCCTCGACTACGAGCGAGACCTCGGCGTCCCGGGCGAGTACCCCTACACCCGCGGCGTCCAGGCCAATATGTACCGCGGCCGGCTGTGGACCATGCGCCAGTTCTCCGGCTTCGGCTCGGCGGAGGATACCAACGGCCGCTACAAATACCTCCTGGGCCACGGCCAGACGGGCCTCTCCGTCGCGTTCGACCTCCCCACGATTATGGGCCGCGACTCCGACCACCCATACGCGCGCGGCGAGGTGGGCAAGTGCGGCGTCGCGATATCGTCGCTGGCCGATATGGAGGTCCTCTTCGACGGCATCCCGCTGGCCGAGGTCTCGACGTCGATGACGATCAACGCCCCCGCGGCGCTCCTCCTGGCGTACTACGTCGCCGTGGGCGAGAAGCAGGGCGTCGACTCGAGAATATTACGCGGTACCATCCAGAACGACATCCTCAAGGAATACATCGCCCAGAAAACGTGGATATATCCCCCCGAGCCGTCGATGCGCATCATCACCGACATCATGGCCTACTGCGCCGCCGAAGTCCCGAAGTGGAACACCATCTCCATCTCGGGATACCACATCCGCGAGGCCGGCTCGACCGCGGCCCAGGAGCTCGCCTTCACGCTGGCCGACGGCTTCGCGTACGTCGAGGCCGGCATCGCCGCCGGCATGGACGTGGACACTTTCGCGCCGCGCCTCTCCCACTTCTTCAACGCCCACCTCGACTTCTTCGAGGAGATAGCGAAGTACCGCGCCGCCCGCCGGATCTGGGCCAAGCGGATGAAGAACAAGTATAAGGCCCGCGACCCGCGGTCCTGGCTCATGCGCTTCCACACGCAGACGGCGGGATGCAGCCTCACGGCGCAGCAGCCGGAGAACAATATCGTCCGGACCGCCATCGAGGCGCTGGCCGGCGTACTGGGCGGTACGCAGTCGCTCCACACCAACTCCATGGACGAGACGATGGCGCTGCCCTCCGAGAAGGCGGTCCTCATCGCCCTCCGCACGCAGCAGGTAATCGCCTACGAGTCCGGCGTCGCCAACGTCATCGACCCCCTCGCCGGTTCCTACTACGTCGAGTATCTGACTAATAAAATGGAGGAGGAGGCCGAGGAGTACTTCGACAAGATAGAGGCGCTGGGCGGCGTGCTCAAGGCCATCGAGAAAGGTTTCTTCCAGAAGGAAATAGCCGACGCCGCGTACGATTACCAGAAGAAGATCGAGCAGGGCAAGCGCGTCCAGGTGGGCGTGAACGAGTTCAAACTCGACGACGAAAAAATCGAGATCGACCTCCTCAAGGTCGACCCGGCGGTCGAGGAGCACCAGAATAAGCGGCTGGCGAAGGTACGCGCGGAGCGCTCGGAGGCCGAGTGGAAGAAGGCGCTCGGGGGTATGCGACAGGCCGCGCGCGACGGGACCAACCTCATGCCCCACTTCCTGGCCTGCGCCCGGGCGTACGCCACGCTGGGCGAGACGCTGGACGTATTGCGCGAGGAGTTCGACGAGTACAAGGAGACGCCGATATACTAGGCCGGCTCGAGCCGGCCCGGTGCACAGCGAGGTGGCTTATGACGCATAAACGAATACGCGTGTTGGTGGCGAAGCCGGGCCTCGACGGCCACGACCGCGGCGCCAAAGTCGTGGCGCGGGCGCTGCGGGACGCCGGCATGGAGGTCATCTACACGGGCCTGCACCAGACGCCGGAGGCCATCGTCGAGGCGGCGCTGCAGGAGGACGTCGACGTCGTCGGCCTGTCCATCCTATCCGGCGCGCACATGACGATGTTCCCCCGCGTCCGGGAGCTTTTGCGCGAGAAGGGCGCCGAGCACGTCCTCATCACCGGCGGCGGCATCCTCCCCGAGGACGATATTGCCGAGCTGCAGAAGGTCGGCATAGGCCGCCTCTTCACGCCCGGCACCACCACCGACGACATCGTAGCGTACATAAAAGAAGCCGTCCCCTCCGAGAACTGAGTCGCAGGGGCGAAGGGGGTCGATGGCCAACGAGGACCTCTACGAACGTTTAGCCCGCGTACGCGCCCTGGCCCTGGAGGGCGGCGGCCCGGAGCGCGTCGCCAAGCAGCACGACGCCGGCAAGCTCACCGCGCGCGAGCGCCTCGACATCCTGCTGGACGAGGGCACCTTCCGCGAGCTCGACGCCACCGTCGTCCACCGCTGTCACGACTTCGGCATGGCGGAGCGGCGCGTCCCGGGCGACGCGGTGGTAACCGGCTACGGCCGCGTCAACGGCCGCCTCACGTTCGTCTTCGCCCAGGATTTCACCTCCTTCGGCGGCACCCTCTCCAAAGCTCACGGCGAGAAGATCTGCAAGGTATGCGACCACGCCCTGCGCGTCGGCGCGCCCATCGTGGGCCTCAACGACTCCGGCGGCGCGCGCATCCAGGACGGCGTCGACTCGCTGGCCGGCTACTCCGACTTCTTTTTGCGCAATACCCTCGCCTCCGGCGTCGTGCCGCAAATAGCCGCCATTATGGGCCCGTGCGCCGGCGGCGCCGTCTATTCCCCCGCCGTAATGGACTTCACCTTCATGGTCGAAGGCACGTCGTACATGTTCCTCACCGGGCCCGACGTCATCAAGACCGTGATGAACGAGGAGGTAACCTTCGAGGAGCTGGGCGGCGCCCGCGTCCACGCCACCAAGTCCGGCTGCTGTCACGTCGTCGCCGCCGACGAGGTGGCGTGCCTGCAGGGAATTCGCCGCCTCCTCTCGTTCCTGCCGCAGAACAACCTCGACGAGCCGCCGTACGTCGAGACCGGCGACGACCCGGCTCGAGCCGACGCCGAGCTCGACGCCCTCCTCCCCGACTCGCCCAACAAGCCCTACGATATGAAGGACGTCATCCGGCGCGTCGTCGACAACGGCGACTTCTTCGAAATTCACCGCGACTTCGCGCCCAACATGATATGCGGTTTCGCGCGTATGGCGGGCCGGACCGTCGGCATCAACGCCCACCAGCCGCTGGTCCTGGCCGGCTGCCTGGACATCGACTCGGCCTGCAAGTCCGCGCGCTTCATCCGCTTCTGCGACGCCTTCAACATCCCCATCCTCACCTTCTCCGACGTGCCGGGCTTCCTCCCCGGGACGGCGCAAGAGTACGGCGGCGTCATCAAGCACGGCGCGATGCTGTTGTACGCGTACGGCGAGGCCACGGCCCCCAAGGTCCACGTCATCGTCCGCAAGTCGTACGGCGGCGCGTACGCCGTCACCTCCACCAAGCACATGCGCGGCGACACGGTCTACGCCTGGCCCACCGCGCAAATCGCGGTGATGGGCCCCGAGGGCGCGGTGAACATTTTGCACCGGCGCGAGCTGGCGGCGGCGGAGGACCCGGCTAAGCTGCGCGATAAGCTCGTCGCCGAGTTCCGCGAGAAATTCGCGAACCCCTACATCGCCGCGGAGCTGGGCTACGTGGACGAGGTCATCATGCCCCGGGAGACGCGGCCTCGCATCATCCAGGCGCTCGAGATGCTCCGCAACAAGCGCGACCATAACCCGCCCAAGAAGCACGGGAATATACCGTTGTAATAATGGTGGAAACTGTGAACGATTTACTTATTTTCACCTTGGTAGCGTACGTCTTCCAGTTCTTCGGCCTGGTGGCGCTGTTCGCCGCGGCCGGCGCGGCCCTCTACTGCGCCGTGCAAATGAAGAAGGTCCTCGCCGAGCTGCAGCGCCAAACCGAAACGCTGCGCCGGCTGGCGGGCGAGCCTCCCGCCGAGAAGGAAGCGCCCGGGGAATGAGCGACGGCGTCGAAATCAGCCTCGGGCCGCTCGAGCCCATGCCCGTCATCCTCGACCTGTGCGCGGGCGGCGAGGGCATAATCGCCCGGGCGTACCCGGGCCGCGTCATCGGCGTCGACTCGCAGATATCGGAGATCACCGAGGCCCGGCGCAAGTGCCCGCCCCGCACCATCTTCCTGGTGGGCGACGCCACGCGCACGAACTTCGTCGACAACACCTTCGAGCACGTCACCGTCTTCTTCGGCCTGATGTACGTGAAGGGCGCCGACGCCAAGCGGGCGCTCTTCGCCGAGGCCGCGCGCGTATTAAAACCCGGCGGCAGTCTGCACCTCTGGGGAACGCCGGTCCCCCCGGGCGACGACGTCTTCGGCGTCGCCGTCACGGTGACGCTGCCGGGGGGCGAGGCCGTGCGGACGGGCTACGGCGTGCGGGGCGAAGGCCGCGAGCAGGACCTCGCGATGGTCCGCGACTTCGCCGCGGCCGCCGGCCTGCAAGTCGAGGTGGAGGACGACCGCGGCGGCTGGTTCTACCTGCGCCTCGCCAAACCCAAGACGTCAAATGTTTAAAAAAGTCCTCGTAGCCAACCGCGGCGAAATAGCCGTACGCGTGATGCGCGCGTGCCGCGAGCTCGGCATCCGGAGCGTGGGAATATATTCCGACGCGGACCGGCCCGCGCCGCACGTCCGCTACGCCGACGAGGTCTACAACGTCGGCCCGGCGCCGGCGAGCGAATCTTATTTAAATATAGATAAGATAATCGACGTCGCGCGGCGCGCCGGCGCGGAAGCGGTGCACCCCGGGTACGGCTTCCTGGCGGAGAACGCGGCCTTCGCCGCGGCGTGCGAAGACGCGGGCCTCGTATTCGTGGGGCCGTCGCCCGCGACGCTGCGGGCCGCCGGCGATAAGCAGGGCGCCCGGGCGACGATGGCCGCGGCCGGCATCCCGGTGATACCGGGCTCCGACCCCGCGCTGCGCGGGGACGAGGATATAGCGAACGCGGCGGCGGAAATAGGCTGGCCGGTGATGATAAAGGCCGCGGCCGGCGGCGGCGGCAAGGGCATGCGCGTATGCGCCCGCGCCGACGACTTCGCCGAACTCCTCAAACACGCCCGGAGCGAAGCGCGCTCCGCCTTCGGCGACGACGCGGTATACGTCGAGAAGTGCCTCGCGGGGCCGCGCCACGTCGAGTTTCAAATCCTCGCCGACGCCCACGGCAACGTCGTCCACCTCCACGAGCGCGAGTGCTCCATCCAGCGCCGCCACCAGAAGCTGGTGGAGGAGTCGCCGTCGCCCGTCCTGGACGATGAGTTGCGCGCGCGGATGGCGGAGGCCGCACTCAAGGCGGCCCGCGCCGCAAACTATACCAACGCCGGCACGATCGAGTTCCTGCTCGACGCAGGCCGCGACTTCTACTTCCTGGAGGTGAACGCGCGGCTGCAGGTGGAGCACCCGGTGACGGAGCTCGTGACGGGCGTAGACCTCGTAAAGGAACAGCTACGCGTCGCCGCCGGCGAGCGGCTTCGGTTCGCCCAGGAAGACGTCCGGCCCCGCGGCGCCGCCATCGAGTGCCGCATCTCCGCCGAGGACCCCGACAACAACTTCTACCCGGCGACGGGGACGATATCGCGGCTCCGCATCCCGGCCGGCCCGGGCGTCCGCTTCGACGGCGGCGTTGCCCAGGGGTACGAGGTGCCCATATACTACGACCCGCTCATCGCCAAACTCGTGGTGTGGGCGGAGGACCGGCCGCTCGCCATCGAGCGGATGACCCGCGCGCTCAACGAGTTCGTCCTCGACGGCGTCGCGACGACGATTCCGTTCCACCGCTGGGTTATGGCGTCCGAAGCGTTCCGCAAGGGCGAATTCGACACCTCTTTCGTGGAAAAATATTTCCGGCCCGAGGCCTCTCACGCCGAACGCCAGGAGAAGGCGGCGGCGGTGCTGTGCACCATTCTCAACCACCTCCGCGGCCCGGCGGCCCCCGTTAGCCCGGACGGCGCCGGCCCCGCGACCGACGCCTGGCGGTTGGCCGCCCGCCGCGAGGGCGTGGGCGATTGATGCGCTACCGGACCACCATAGGCAGCCGCACGTACGAACTCACGGTTGAGGGCGAAGGGGCGTCGCCGGCCGTAAGCGTCGACGGCAAGCGTTGCGACGTCGACTACCACGAAGTGGCGCGCGACGCCATCTACTCGCTGATACTCGACGGTAACTCCGCGGAGCTGTGGGTGCGGCGCGACGAGCGCGGCGGCTACGTCGTCTTCGTCGCCGGCCACACCCTCGCCGTGTCGGTGGAGGACGAGCGCCAGCGGCGCATCCGCGAGCTGAAGGGGGCGGCGGGCGCGG
>Ga0307377_10002558_pt1 | contig 21411 bp, 18 predicted proteins | sample TR3MG_FD_202535 | JGI IMG/M metagenome (GOLD analysis project Ga0307377, IMG submission 202535) | Soil microbial communities from Risofladan, Vaasa, Finland - TR-3 | ecosystem: Environmental > Terrestrial > Soil > Coastal area > Acid sulfate soil | place: Finland: Risofladan, Vaasa | collected...
CGGGATGTGCCGGGACAAGTTCGGCATCCAGTGGATGGTGAGCCTGGAGCATGCCGTGTAGGGGAAAGCCTAAGGCAGGGCGGACATCGAGATCGGCGAGGGAGTCTAGGGATAGGCCCGGATGCCCCGTTCGGTGACCATTTCGGAGAAACCTGAGCGATCGTGCTCGATCCCCGGTCAGAGGACATGCTCGACCGCGGCCCCGAGCTCGGCGAGCCGCTCGCGGCGGCGTTCGCAGTCGGGCAAAGCCCGCTCCACGAGGAGCCAGAACTCCGGCGTGTGGTGGGCTTCGACGAGGTGGGCGAGCTCGTGGACCGCGATGTACTCGACGAGGCGCAGGGGAAGGAGGATGCCCTTCCAATGGAGTCGGGGCATGGCATAAAATGCCGCCATGAACAAAAAGGCCCTCACCGAGGCCGACATTCGCAACAAGTTCATCACCCCGGCCATACTGGGGGAAAACGGCGGGAAGTGGGATCTTTTGACGCAGGTCGCCGAGGAGCGCTACTTCACCAAGGGCCGCGTCATCGTGCGGGGCAGGACCGTGAGGCGGGGCGAGGCCAAGAAGGCCGACTATATCCTGTACTTCAGGCCCAACCTTCCCCTCGCCGTGGTCGAGGCCAAGGACAACAACCACGCGGTGGGCGCCGGAATGCACAGGCCCTCGAGTACGCGGAGATCCTCGACCTGCCCTTCGCCTACAGCTCCAATGGGGACGCCTTCCTCGAGCACGACAGGACGGGCGCTTCCCCGGTCGAGCGGGAGCTGGCGCTGGACGAGTTCCCCGGCCCCGAGGAGCTCTGGACGCGGTACCGCGCCTGGAAAGGCTACGACAAAGCCGGGGAGGCGGTGGCTCTCCAGGAATACTACATCGACCCGGCGGATCGTCCTCCCCGCTGCTACCAGCTCATCGCGATAAACAAGAGTGTGGACGCGATCGTGCGCGGAGAGCGGCGCATCCTCCTCGTCATGGCTACGGGCACGGGCAAGACCTATACGGCCTTCCAGATCATCTGGAGGCTCTGGAAGGCGGGCGCGGTGAAGCGCGTCCTCTTCCTCGTGGACCGGAACATCCTCGCGGACCAGACGATGATCGGCGACATCAAGCCCTTCAAGTCGGCCATGGCCAAGCTGAGCTCCCGCAACAACTCCATCGAGAAGCGCGACGGTACGCTGGTCAAGCTCGCGAGCGGGGTGAGCCAGGATCGCAAGATCGACAAGGCCTACGAGATCTACCTCTCGCTCTACCAGGCGGTCACGGGCGCCGAGGAGGAGGACGACCTCTTCAGGCAGTTCTCGCCGGGCTTCTTCGATCTCGTCGTCGTGGACGAGTGCCACCGCGGGAGCGCGGCCGACGACGCAGCCTGGAGGCGGGTGCTCGAGTACTTCTCCTCGGCAGCGCAGATCGGCCTCACCGCGACGCCCAAGGAGACGAAGGATGTGTCCAACTCGGCCTACTTCGGCGATCCGATCTACACCTATTCCCTCAAGCAGGGCATCGAGAACGGCTTCCTCGCGCCCTACAAGGTCGTGCGGATAGGCTTCGACCGCGACCTCGAGTGGCGGCCCGAGAGGGGCAAGCTCGACAAGTTCATCGACCCCGAGTCGCCCTATCCGGTCATAGCCACGACCTCGCGGCTCATGACGTCGGGGGTGGACGCGCGGACCTGCCGCCTCATCGTCCTCGACCGCGGCATAGAGAGCATGACGGAGTTCAAACTGGCGGCCGGACTTCGCCCCGATCTCGTCGCTCGCGAGCTTAGGATCATCAGGGACGAGCTCGGCTGCAACGCAATCAGGATCTGCGGCAGGGATATCGGCCGCCCCCTCCGAGGATGCGGCTCAAGGAGGGCAGCCCCGAGCGCGATGAGCGCGGCCAGGCCCTTGCGCTCGCCCGGCAGCTTCGCATGCTCGATTCGGCCGGCGTCGAGGGCGCCTTCGGGGAGGTAGCCGAGTTCTACCGCGCGCAGGAAGAAGGCCGGGCGAGATAGCCCTACCCCGCCGGCCGCCGCGTCTTCGGATCGATGAGCGAGCGACAGGCTGGTTCCTGTTATCAGGAATGACTGACTTCGGCGCGCAGCTTCAAACCCAGGGCGTCGATCACCTTGAGGATCGTGTCGAAGCCGGGGCTGCGATCGCCCGAGAGCGCCTTGTACAGGCTTTCCCGGGATAGCCCGGCGTCTCGCGCGACCTGGCTCATGCCTTTCGCTCGAGCGATATCGCCGAGCGCCTTCGCGATGAAAGCGGCATCTCCGTCGGCTTCTTCGAGGCAGGCTTCGAGATATTCGGCCATTTCCTCGGGAGTTCGCAGATGGTCGGCGACGTCGTAGCGAAATGTGCCGGTTTTAGGCATCGTATGTCTCCTAAAGATTCCGAGCGAGCCCCAAGGCCGCTCTGATATCCCTGTCTTGAGTGTCCTTGCTTCCACCGGCCAGAAGGATAATCAGCTCCCGACCTCGTTTCGTGAAATACACCCGATAACCAGGGCCATGGTCTATTCGTAATTCGGAGACACCTTCGCCAACAGGCCGCACATCCCCTGGATTTCCCGCTACTAAACGCTCGATCCTCGCTTGCACCCGCGCCCTAGCTCGAAGGTCGCGAAGACAGTCAAGCCAGTTTGCGAACTGATCGGTTTGGCGAACTTCGATCATCATAGAATGTAGCCACAGGGATACAGGTTGTCAATGCCAAGCATGACACGCATAAAAGCCCAGGCCATGATCCTCCCCCCTCCTTCTCTTTTACTAACTCCAATAATTGGCGAACGTGCATCAATCAGCCCTAACCGTGGGAGCAAATTCTCATGAAGCCCCTTCAGCGAGGGGAAAGGAATGCTGGTCAAAGCTTCGAGCGCAGGGACAAGATGCGGGTGGGGCTTAGAGCGAAAAGGCCGCTCTCATAGAGCCCGGGGCCGCAATGAGATTGCGCTGTAGCAACTACGAATTGGGACGGGTGAAGGGAGGGAACCGGCGACCGGACTTCGATCCCAAGCTCGTCGCTCGTCGGGGAAGCGGTCGACTGGAAGCTCTTCGATTCGGCCGGCGTCGAGGGCGCCTTCGGGGCGATAGCCGAGTTCTACCACGCGCAGGAAGAAGGCCGGGAGAACCAGTCATCCGGCCGACGGCACTATCCTCCGGGCGGGAGACGAACCGGCTCGCCGACACTTCGATCGCCCGAGAGCGTCCTGTACAGGCCTCCCGTGTGAACGTGGCGCGATGACGGCTGCCTTCGAGAGCCGGAATAGGGTACGATGGGCGCCGAGGTGGGAGAAGTCCCTACAAGCGGCGCGAATGCCGCGCCATCCGGGGAATCCCAGATACGAGGAAATGCCATGAAATCAGATACGCTGTATCGCAGGGCGGCCTTTTCCGAGCATCCCGAGGGCGGCAACCCCGCGGGGGTCTGGATCGGGGAGGTCCTGCCGTCTGCCGAGCTCATGCAGCGGATAGCCGCCGAGGTCGGCTATTCGGAAACCGCCTTTGTCGCGCCGGAGCATGGGCAGGGCCGGACGATCCGCTATTACAGTCCCGAGATGGAAGTCCCCTTCTGCGGCCACGCCACCATAGCGACCGGGGTGGTGCTCGGCGAAACCGAGGGTGACGGTACGTATCATCTGGCGACGAGGGTCGGGGAGGTCCCCGTCACCGTTCACTCGAGGGGAGGCCTGCGCGAGGCCGCGTTGACCTCGGTGGAAAGCCGGCACGCTTCGGTCTCCGACGCGGTGCTCGATGAGCTGATCTCCGCCCTCGGCTGGAGCTCCGCCGATGTGGACGCTTCCATCCCTCCCGCCAAGGCCTATGCCGGGGCCTGGCATCTGGTGCTGGCGGTCAAGGATCCCCGCCGTCTGGCCGAGCTCAGGTACGACTTCGAAAGAGTGAAGGCCGCCATGCTGAGAGAAGGGCTCACCACGCTCCAATTGGTCTGGCGGGAGAGCATCGAGGTCTTCCACTCCCGGAACCCCTTTCCGGTGGGCGGGGTCGTCGAGGACCCGGCCACGGGCGCGGCGGCCGCGGCGCTCGGCGGCTATCTTCGGGATGCCGGACTCATCGCCGTCCCCGCGAAGCTGCTCATCCTCCAAGGGGAGGCGATGGGGCGTCCGAGCAGGCTGGCGGTGGAAATACCCGTCGCCGGAGGGATCGTCGTCCGAGGCACCGCGGTCCCGATCGGGGCTCCCTGAGGCGAGTCGAGGGCATGGGCCATTCCATCTCCACGCGCGAGCTCGCGGAGACCAGCCACGAGCTCACCGCCGAGGTCCTCGTCGAGGGCATCTAGCTCGGGGGCGCCCTCATGGTCCACTTCTGGCCGCGCGGCGCCCCGCGAGCTATTTCTTCTGGCCGTAGTAGGCGTTCTTCCCGTGCTTGCGCTCCCAGTGCTTGCGCACGACGTGCTCGGGCAGGGCCTCGGCCTCGGGATCGACCGCGAGGGTGAGGATGGCCATCCGCGCCATCTCCTCGAGGGCGGCCGCATACCGCACCGCCTCCAGGGCGCCGCGGCCCCAGGTGAAGGGGCCGTGGCCCGCGACGAGGACCATCGGCGTGTGCAGGGGATCGCGCCCCTCGAAGCTGCGCACGATGAGCTCGCCGGTCGAGAACTCGTAGTCGCGCTCCAGCTCGGCGGCCGAGATCATGTCCGTGCAGGGCACGCTCCCGGCGGTCTGGTCGGCGTGGGTGGTGCCGAAGCAGGGTATGGGCCTGCGCGCCTGGGCCCAGGCCACCGCGTGGGTGGAGTGGCTGTGGCAGACGCCGCTGATGCCTTCGAAGGCCCGGTACAGGACGAGGTGGGTCTTCGTGTCCGAGGAAGGCCGCAGCTCTCCCTCGACTACCTTCCCTTCCAGGTCGACGATCACCATGTTCCCCGGCTTCAGCTCGTCGTACTCCAGCCCCGAGGGCTTGATCGCGAAGACCCCCGCGCTCCGGTCCAGGGCCGAGGCGTTGCCCCAGGTGAGGATGGCGAGCCCCAGCTTGGGTATCTCGACATTGGCCCTCCAGGCCTCCTCGCGCAGGGCCTCGAAGCGGGAGCTCATCGCGCGAGCCTGTAGGCCGCGTCGTTCCAGAAGATCTCCTTGCGGAGCTCCTCGGGCTCGCAGCGGCCGTCGATGAGGAGGAACTCGACGCCGGCCATCTCGGCCCAGTCGCGCAGCCACTCGGTCTTCACTACCCGCGAGTAGCCCGTGTGGTGGGCCCCTCCCGCGATGATCCAGGACTCGGCGGCTTTGGCCAGGCTGGGGCGCGGGCGCCAGAGGACGCGCGCCACGGGGAGCTTGGGCATCGGTTTGTAGGGGGTCACGGCGTCGACCTCGTTGACGATCATGCGGAGGCGGCCGCCCACGTCGACGAGGGTGGCGTTGAGCGCCGGGCCCGGATCGCCGTCGAACACGAGACGGGCCGGGTCGGCCTTGCCGCCTATGCCCAGGGGATGGACTTCGAGGGAGGGCTTGGCGGCGGCCACGCTGGGGCAGACCTCGAGCATGTGGGCGCCGAGCACGGCCTCGCGGCCGGGCTCGAAGTGGTAGGTGTAGTCCTCCATGAAGGAGGTGCCGCCTGTAAGTCCAGCGGCCATGACCTTCATGGCGCGCACGAGGGCGGAGGTCTTCCAGTCGCCCTCGGCGCCGAAGCCGTAGCCCGCGGCCATGAGCCGCTGGGAGGCGAGGCCCGGCAGCTGGGGGAGACCGGAGAGATCCTCGAAGGTCGTCGTGTAGGCCCCGGCTCCGCGCTCTTCGAGGAAGGCCGACATGGCCAGCTCGAGCCGCGCCTGCTCAGCCACCCGGGCCGCGCCCGCTCCCGAGCGGGCCTCGGAGGCGACCGTGTAGAGCTCGGCGTAGGATTCGACGAGCCGCTTCACCTCGGCCTCTCCGACGGCCTCGTAGGCGCGGGCCAGCTCGCCGACGCCCCAGCCGTTGACCGACCAGCCGAGGTCGATCTGGGTCTGGACCTTGTCGCCCTCGGTCACCGCGACCTCGCGCATGTTGTCGCCGAAGCGGACGACCTTGAGACTGCGGCCGTCGGCGAAGGCCGCGGCCGCGCGCATCCAGCCGCCCAGCTTCTCGCGGACCGCGGCCTCCTCCCAGTGCCCGACCACGACCTTGCGCGGCAGGCGCAGCCTGGCGCCGATGAAGCCGTGCTCGCGGTCGCCGTGGGCCGACTGGTTCAGGTTCATGAAGTCCATGTCGATCGAGTCCCAGGGGATGTCGCGGTTGTACTGGGTGTGGAGGTGGCAAAGGGGGAGACGCAGCTCGGTCAGGCCCGCGATCCACATCTTGGAGGGGCTGAAGGTGTGCATCCAGGTGACGATGCCGGCGCACTTCGGATCGGCGCCGGCCTGGCGCACGAGGCCGCGGATCGCGTCGCTGCCCGTGGCCACGGGCTTCCAGACGAGGGTGCAGGGCAGGGCCGCGTCCAGGGCCTTCACCATGGCCTTGGAGTGCTCGTCCACCTTCCTGAGCACGTCGCTTCCGTAGAGCTCCTGGCTGCCGGTGACGAACCAGAATTCGTGCTTCTTGAGATCGATCATTTACTTGCTCTCCTTCGCCGCGGCCTTCGCCGCGGCTTCCATGAAGGCGCCCAGCGCCCGATATCGCTCGTACAACTTGTCGTAGATCGCCGCGCGCGCGGGATCGGGCTTGTAGAGGCGCTCGACGCCCGAGCTCATGGCCGCCTGGGCCGAGAGCACGTCGGGATACAGGCCGGCGGTCACGGCGGCGAACATGGCCGCGCCCAGGGCCACGGACTGGTCGCTCGCCGACACGGCGATCTCCATGCCGAGGACGTCCGCGCTGATCTGCATGACGAGGGCGCTCTTCCTGGCCACGCCGCCGACCGCGGCCACACGCTCGACCGCCACGCCCTCGGCGCGGAGCCGCTCGACGATGGCGCGCGAGCCGAAGGCCGCCGCCTCGATGAGGGCGCGGTAGATCATGGGGGCGCTGGTGCCCAGGGTGATGCCGGCTATCGCGCCCTTCAGGGACTGGTCCGCGTCGGGCGTGCGCCGGCCGTTGAGCCAGTCGAGGGCGACGAGGCTGGAGGCCGCGGGGTCGATGGCGGAAGCCTCCGATTCGAGGGCCGGCAGGAGGGCGGCCTCGATCTCCTCGACGCTCGGGACGCCGGAGGCGCCCGAGGAGCGCAGGGCTCCGCCCAGGGCGCGGAAGGGCCAGGCCAGGATGCCGCGGAACCAGGCGAAGACGTCGCCGAAGGCCGACTGCCCCGCCTCGTAGCCGATGAGGCCCGGAATCACGGAGCCGTCGACCTGGCCGCAGATGCCGCGCACGAGCGACTCGCCGGCGGGAGAGCCGGCGCCGGGGGCCGGGCCCACCATGACGTCGCAGGTGCTCGTGCCCATGATCTTGAGCAGCGTGCCCGGCGCCACGTCGCCGCCCACGGCGCCCACGTGCGCGTCGAAGGCGCCGACCGAGACGGGGATGCCCGCGGCGAGGCCCAGCTTCGCGGCCCACTCGGGGCAGAGGGCCCCGGCCGCGGTGTCGGTCGTCCAGGTCTCGGTGCCGAGCGAGGCCGCGAGCCGCGCGAGCTCGGGATGGAGGCGGTTCAGGAAGTCGGCCGGAGGATAGCCGCCCCAGGAGGCGTGCCACATGGCCTTGTGCCCCGCGGCGCAGCGGCTCCGCCTGAGGCCGCGGTAGTCGGAGACGCCGGTGAGGAGGGCCGGCATCCAGTCGCAGTGCTCGACGATCGTGGCGGCGGCCGAGGCGACGCGCCGGTTGGTCTGCGCGACGTGCAGGGTCTTGGCCCAGAACCACTCGGAGGAGTAGATGCCGCCCTCGAAGCGTGTGTAGTCCTCGCCGCCCCAGGAGCGGGCGACGGCGTTGATCCTCTCGGCCTCGGCCACCGAGGTATGGTCCTTCCAGAGGATGAACATGGCGTCCGGGTCCTCGGCGAACTCGCTCGACAGCGCGAGGGGCCGGCCCGCGGCGTCGGCGAAGCAGGGCGTCGAGCCCGTGGTGTCGACGGCGATGGCGCGCAGGTCCGAGCGCGCCGCCTCGCCGGCCTTGTCCAGGGCGCCGCGCACCGATGCCTCCATCGATTCGACATAGTCGAGCGGATGCTGGCGGAACCGGTTGTCGCGCGGCGAGCAGTACCTGCCCGCGGCCCAGCGCGGGTATTCCTTGACCGCCTGGCCGGCGGCCGATCCGTCCGCCGCATCGACGACTATGGCGCGCACCGAATCGGTGCCGAAGTCGATGCCCAGTACGAAGTCTCTTCCCCTTGTCGCGCTCATCGTGCCTCCTCTCAACCGGTCCCGAAGACGGCCGTCATGACCGCCTGCTGCGTCAATCCGGCGCGCGGGAGAATGCCCTTGACCCCGCCCTCGTGCATGACGAGGACCCGGTCGGCGAGGGCCACTATCTCGGGCAGCTCGGATGATATCAGAATTATGGAGACGCCGGAATCCGCCAGCTCGGCGATGAGACGATGGACCTCGCTCTTGGCGCGCACGTCGATGCCGCGGGTGGGCTCGTCCAGGATGAGGATGCGGGGCTTGGCCGCGAGCCACTTGGCTATGACCACCTTCTGCTGGTTCCCGCCCGAGAGGTTGCGCACGATCTGCTCCGTGCCGGAGACCTTGATCCCGAGCGAGTCGATGGAGCTCTCGGCGATCTTCAGTTCCTTCCTTCTGTCGAGCATGACGAGGAACTTGCGCAGGAGGCCGTGCACGGCCATCGTGACGTTCTCGCGCACGGTCATGCCCAGGATCAGGGCCTGCATCTTCCGGTCTTCGGGGAGATAGGCGATGCCTTTCGCCACGGCGGCCTTGGGGCTGGCGATATCCACCTCCGCGCCGCCCAGCAAAATTCTGCCGGCGGTCTTGCGCGCGGCCCCGATGAGAAGCCGCGCGGTCTCGGTCCGGCCGGCTCCGATGAGCCCCGCGAAGCCGAGGATCTCCCCCTTGCGGAGCTCGAAGGAGACGTCGCGGATCATGGGCGGCCCCGCGAGCCCCTCCACGCGCAGCACCACTTCGTCGGAAGGCCCGGCTTCCCGCGAGGAGAAGAAATCCTTGAGCTCGCGCCCCACCATGAGCGCGACGAGCTGGTCCACCGTCGCCTTCCCGGTCTCGAGCTCCCCGGCGTTTTCGCCGTCGCGGAGCACGACTATCCGGTCCGTTATGCGGAACACCTCGTCGAGCTTGTGGGAGATGAAGATGACCGAGATGCCCTTGGCCTTGAGTTCCGCGATGACCTGGAAGAGCTTCTCGGTCTCGTGGGTGGTCAGGGACGAGGTCGGCTCGTCCATGATGAGCAGCTTGACCTCCGTGAGCAGGGCCTTCGCTATCTCGATCATCTGCTGGATGGCGGTGGAGAGCCTGCCGACCGGCCTGCCGAGCTCGACCTTCACGTCGAGCCGCTCGAAGAGGGCGGCCGCGCCTTCGCGCATCGCGGCGAAGTCGAGGAGCCCCGTCTTCGTCCGGAGCTCCCGGCCGAGGAAGAGATTCTCGAGGGCGCTCAGGTTCGGGCAGTTGTTGAGCTCCTGGAAGATGATGGAAATGCCCTTTTCCTGGGCTTCGCGGATCGTCTCGAATCGCCGGGGGCCGCCGTCCCAGAGGAGCTCGCCCTCGTTGGGCTGGTAGACTCCCGTGAGGATCTTCATGAGCGTGGACTTGCCGGCGCCGTTCTCGCCGAGGAGCCCGACCACCTCGCCGCGCCGCACCGAGAAGTCGACCTCCTTGAGCGCGATGACGCCGGGGAAGGACTTGGAGATGCCGCGCATCTCCAGGATCGGGCGATCCTGGGGGGCCGGGCGATCCTGGGGGACCGCCGCGCTCTTTTCCGATGTAGACCCGCCCATGGCCCTACGCCTGCCTCGAGGACTTGACGCGGTCGAGGACCGCCGCGAGGACGATGATGACGCCGATGACCGCCGTCTGGTAGTAGGGCGAGACCATCATGAGCACCAGGCCGTTCCGGATCACTCCCATGATGGCCGCGCCGATGAGGACGCCGACGACCGAGCCCGCGCCGCCCATGAGGGAGGTGCCGCCGATGACCGCGGCAGCGATGGCGTCGAGCTCCCAGCCGGTTCCCGTGTCGGCCTGGGCCGAGTTGAAGCGGGCGACCAGGATGACGCCCACGAGGGCCGCGCAGAGGGCGGAGATCATGTAGAGGCGGAAGGTGATGCTCTTGACGTTGATGCCCGAGAGGAAGGTCGCCTGCTCGTTGCCGCCGATGGCGTAGGTCCTGCGCCCGAAGGCGGTCTTGGTCAGCACGAACCAGGCGATGACCGACACGATGAGCATGATCCACAGCGGGATGGGCAAGGCCAGGAAGTGGCCCTGGCCGATGGGGAGGAAGGACTTGGCGATCTTCGTGATGGGCCAGCCTTCGGTGAGTATTAGGATCAGTCCGCGCGCGAAACTGAGCATAGCGAGGGTGACGATGAAGGGGGCTATGCGGACGTAGGCGATCAGCGCGCCGTTGATGGCGCCGATGGCGAGCCCGACCACGAGCCCGAAGACGGTCGCCGCGACGGGGTCGAAGCCGTACTTCATCGCGCCCGCGGCCGCCACGCCGGCGAGGCCCATCACCGAACCTACCGAGAGATCGATGCCGCCCGTGAGGATGACGAAGAGCTCGCCTATGGCGACGATCGCCACGAAGGATATCTGGCGGGAGACGAGGTAGAGGTTTTCGCCGCCCAGGAAATTGGGGGCGAAGGCCGTGATTGCGGCCATGATGAGGACGAGGGCGAGGAATATGGCGGACTCGCGGCCGCTGGCGAGCGAACGAAGGAGCTTGACGGGCAGGTTCTTGGTTTCCATGTACACGTTCCTGACGTAAGATCGGCGGCTGAAGGCGCTTCGCGGGACCGCCGCCGCCCGGCGGGACTCTGCCCCGTCCCGGGCGGTCGCCGCGGGGCCTTCCGGCCCCGCGGCATCGGAGAATCGGGCGGGCTTACTGCTGGAATTGCTTCTTCATGTCGGCCATGTAGGTGTCGACATTGCTCTTGTCCACGATGAGGACACCGGTGTCGATGACCTTCGGGATCGGCTTGTTGTTGATGGCGTCGAGCAGCTTCTCGACCGAGAGCCAGCCCATCGCATAGGTCTTCTGCACGAGGCAGAAGGAGATGGTCCCGTTCCTGATGCCCTCGAGGGTGTCCTTGAGATCGTCGAAGCCGGCGAGGATGATCTTCCCGTTCTTGTGCTCCTGCTGGAGGACCTGGGCCGCGCCGGGGGCGCCTTCGGCCGAGACGGCGAAGATGGCGTTGAGCTTCGGATAGGTCTGCAGGATGGCCTCGGTCTTGTTGACGGTCTGGGCGAAGTCGCCGCCCTCGTCCACGACCTCGAGGATCTTGATGTTCGGGGCGACCTGGGCCATGGCGTCCTTGAAGCCCTGGGTGCGGAGATTCAGGTTGGTGGCTCCCAGGCCTCCCTGGAGGATGACGAGGTTGCCCTTGTTGCCCATGAGCTCGGCCATCTTCTTGGCCGCGGTGGCGCCGGCGGTCTGGTTGTCGGTGCCGATGTAGGTCAGCGCCTCGGACGAAGGCGCGGGGGCGTCGAAGGTGATGACCTTGATACCCGCTTTCATGGCCTCATGGATGACGGGCACGAGGCCGGCGTCATCGTTGGCGGAGATGGTGATGCCGTCGACCTTCTGGGCGATGAGGTCCTCAATCACCTTGACCTGGAGCGTGACGTCGAACTTCTGGGGATCGACCTCGAGAGTCTTGATGCCGTACTTGGCTCCGGCGTCCTGGAAGCCCTGGAAGCACGGGACATAGTAGGGGTGAACACCCTTCGGGACCATGACGAAGGTCTTGACCTTCGGCTTAGCCGGCGCGCACGAGCCGAAGCCGGCGACCACCAACGCGGCGGCGAACAGAATCAACAATGCCCTTTTCATACCACTCCTCCTAGATGCATATCGGATGGGCGATGTGCTACACGAGCCGAGCGCCTCATTCCTGACCAGTCTTGCCCGAGTTCGGCGACGGATGTCTCGCCGGAGTCGGTGATGCGGTTCGCTGCGGAAGATTCTCTTTGAAGAAAATGTCGAGCGGCACCTTCACGTCGCCTTCGCCCTCCTCCTCCTGGACTACCGCCTGGAAGAGCCGCTCGAGCCCCTCGCGGCCCTGCTCGAAGGGGCGCTGCGATATGAGGCAGTCGATGCCGCCGTCGCGCATGGAGCGCACGTTGTCCGGCACCAGGTCCCACGACACGAGGGCGCTGGCGGCCTTGCGGCCGGAGCGCAGGAGCCAGTCGCCGACGAGATGGCCCGAGGAATTGGCCACGAGGATTCCGGCGATCCGGGGCGTCTCCCTGAACAGGCCTTCGAGGAAGGCGGCCGCGGACTCATCCTGGGCCAGCTCGAAGCAGCTCAAGTCGCGGACCTCGCGGCCGCCGGCTTGGTCGCGGAAGAAGGTCTCGAAGCCTTCGATGCGCTGCTTTATGTGCCGGTCTTCGGCGTGGGCGTTGAGCGCGATGAAGCTTCCCTCCCGGCCTCCGGCCAGGAGCAGCATCATCCGTCCCGCGAGGTAGCCGCCCGAGTAGGCGTCCTGCCCGATGACGGCGAGGGGCGAGGCGCCTTCGACGCTGCCGTCGAAAAAGACATACGGGACATTCCTATCTATTTTCGCCAGGGCCGACAGGAGTTCCCGGGGCAGGACCGGCGCGATCAGGAGTCCGTCTCCGGGCTCGCGCAAGATCTCCTCCAGGAGCCGCCGATAGGCATCCTTGTCGTAGCGGTCGAATTCGTCCACCCTCACCTTGACGCGGAACGAGGCGAGGTCGCGAGCGGCACGGCGTATGCCATGGAGACAGAGCGACCAGTATCCGGAGTCCTGATCGGCCCGCGGCATGATGACCCGAAAGACGTAGGTCTTGTTGAGCGACAGCTGCCTCGCCAATATGTTCGGCTTGTAGCCCAGGGCGGCGATTATCGTATCGACGCGCTGCTTCGTCTCGGCGGATACGCCGCTTCGCCCATGCAGCACTCGATCCACGGTGCCGATCGAGACTTCGGCGAGTCTCGCAATCTCCTTGACGGTCGCTTTTTGGTCCATTCCGACTTTCGAGGTGTACGTACATAAGTGTGATCCCAGTTCCGTGTACGTACACGTCGCCAGCACCCTATCATTGGTTTTTGGATTCGTCAATGCAAAAAATAGGGAGTCGAGCCAATTTCAAGACCCGAGCGGCCTTGCCATCGGTTCCGCATTTGCTCCGGTTCCTCGGAAAAAGCGTGCAGACACCGCGGCCCATGGGTAGTGTTACGAAGATTGTTGATGAATCAGGAGATCCTCCGTGTCGGCGCCGATGGTAGCGGACATCCAAACAGGGTACGATGGAATGTGCCGTCAACAAGATTCGTACCACTACCGGCAGTCTGCAGATTGCTGGCAGCCAAATCGCCGTGCTAGGCTTGAAACGGGAAGGTCAGCATCATGAAGAGTCTCAAAAAGCCGACAGTCGATATCGGGCCGGGCGCTTCGTCTCGCTTCGTGGACTATATCGGGCGGCTCGACCGCAGATCCATCCGGATCGTGGCCGACTCGAACACCTGGGCGGCGGCGGGGGAGCGCGTCGCCTCGGCCGCGAAGGCCGCGGGCATCGAAGTCGCCGCCACCATCTACGGCGAAGAGCAGCTCGTCGCCGACGCGCGCAGCGTGCTCAAGCTGCTCATCGAAGAAGAGGACGGGAAGCGGCTCTTCGTCGCCGTGGGCTCGGGGACGATCACCGACATCGTGCGCTTCGTGGCGCAGCGGACGGGCCGCGACTTCGTCTCGGTGCCGACCGCCCCTTCGGTCGATGCCTACGGCTCGGTCGTCGCCCCGCTCGTGGTCGACCGGGTGAAGCGCACGGTGGGAGCCTCCGCGCCGGCGGCCATCTTCGCCGACACCGACATTCTCTCGCGCGCGCCGCGGCCCATGATCGCGGCCGGCTTCGGCGACATGCTCTGCAAATTCTCGGCGGTCGCCGACTGGCGGCTCGGCGCCCTGCTCTGGGGCGAAAGCTACGACGAAGAGATAGCGCGGCGCGCCCTCGCCGCCGCCTCCTCCTGCGTCGAGGCGGTCGAGTCCATAGGTCGGGCCCGGCCCGAAGGCCTGGCCGTCCTCATGGCCGCGCTCGTGGAATCGGGACTCTGCATGGCCGATGCCGGCAATTCGCGGCCCGCCTCGGGAGCGGAGCACCAGTACTCGCACTTCTGGGAGATGCGGCTGCTTCGGGAAGGCAGGCCACCCGTCCTCCACGGGCTCAAGGTGGGCGTCGGCACGCTCGTCGCGGCGGGGCTCTGGGAACGGCTGCGCTCGCTCTCGCGCGAGGACGCGGCCCGGGCGCTCGCCTCGTGCCCGCCCCGATCTCCCGAGGAGGAGCGCGGCATCATCCGCGCGGTCTTCGGCGGCGAGGCCGCCGAGATAGAGGCGGGGCAGGAGCGTTTCCTCTCCATGACGGCCGAGGCTCGCCGCGAGCTCGGAGCGCGCATCCTGGGCGACTGGGAGCGCATCCGGGACATCGCCCGCGGCGTGCCGGACGCGGCCGAGACCGCCCGCCTCCTCGCCGCCGCGCGCTGCCCCGCCGACCCCCGCGAACTCGGACTAGGCGACGAGGAAATCGACCTAGCTCTTCGGCACGCCCACTACCTGCGCGACCGATTCACGGCGCGCAAGCTCAGCCTCATGCTGTTCGGGGACGCTGCGCCTTCCTCCAGGCCTTGATCCGGTCCAGGCGCTCGTAGAACTCATCCCTGCTGGAGCTCGGCTCGACGAGATCCTTGACGACGAACTCGGCGAACTCGTGCCAGGGTCCGCCCTGGATCTCGGGATCAAGCCGGTTGAAATGCTCGCGCTTGTCCAGGACTCGGTCGCCGTACACCGAGCAGACGTACTCCACGTTGGGCGAATGAGCCAGGTCGGCCGGGGCTATGTACGGAGGCTCGTCCGGCGAAAGCCGCGCGTCGGCCCGCTCGAAGCAGTACGAGACGAGCTCGGAGCAGCCGTAGGAGGCGTAGGTCGAGCGCATCGCCCGCGAGCGCCTGCCGGGCCAGGGGAATCCGAGCACGCCGTCGACGATCCCGTAGGGTTTGTCGAGCTGGGATTCGGCCGCGCCCAGGAGCGCCTGCAGCCGGCTTCGGTCGAGCTCTCCCTTGTACCGCAGCACGTCGACCCAGGTCTCGGTGGGCGGGGAGAGGTTGCGCCCCGTGCCCATGGCCGGGTTGTAGCCGACGCCGTTCACCTCGGAGCCGATCGACCAGCCGCCGCCCATGTACAGCTCGGCGTGGGAATAGGGGCTGTCGGTGAACAGCATGATCGCGGCCGCGAGCGGATCGCTCTTCGAACCGCGCCAGAGCAGAATGTCGCCCGGCCTGAGCCGGCGCGCCGCCTCGCTGTCGTAGACCACGCCCTTCGTCCGCAGGATCGGCGGATCGAAGAGCTGGATGCAGCGCATCGCCAGATACGTGAAGAGCCTCGCCGGATTCATGGTCGCCTCCGCCGCGCGATTGCGGCTCGAAGAATGTGACGATACTGTAAGTGTGGTGACGCGAAGCGACGATAACAAGAGGGATGCGATGCCGATGCTCCATCGGAACGCAGGCTGAGCGGGGATCCATGGAAAATTTCCTGCGGCTCCAGATCAATGGGCTATGCCTCGCCGTCATAGCGATACTGTGGATCTCCGGCGAACGGAGGAGGTTCGCGAGCCCCGACCTGTCCACGCGCGTCTACGCTGCGCTGATGGCCTCGACGGGGGCGATACTGCTCTTCGACGGGGTGACCTGGTTCTTCGACGGCAGGCCGGGATCGGCGGCCCGGGCTGTCGTGCTCGCCTTCAGCGCCCTCTACTATGTCGTCCACAGCCTTCCCGCCCTCGCCTATATCGTCTACGTCGACTTCCAGATTTTCCGGGACGAACGGCGCTTGCGCCGGGTCATCCGCCCCCTGGCCTTCATCGCCGCGGCCGTGGCCATCGCCGCGATCGCCAGCCCCTTCACCGGCCTTCTGTTCGTCGTCGACGCTGGAAACCACTACCTTCGCGGCTCGGGCTTCCCCGTCTTCGCCGTCCTGCAATACGGGCTAGTGGGATACGCCCTAGCCCTCATCGCCCTCAACGCCAGGAAGCTGAGCCGGCGGGTCTTTCTCACTCTTCTCGCCTATCCGCTTCCCATGCTCGCGGCGGCGGTGGCGCAGATGCTCGTCTTCGGACTGGTGCTTATCTGGCCGGCCACGACTCTCTTCCTCGTGGCCTCCTCGCTCAACATCGAGAATCATCGCTCCAAGACCGACTACCTCACGGGAACGGCCAACCGCCGCAGCCTGGACGAGGAACTCGAGCGCCGCATCGCGGCGAACAGGCCCAGCGACATCCTCTGCGGCCTCATGATCGACCTCGACCACTTCAAGAGCATCAACGATCGCTTCGGACACGAGGCGGGCGACCGAGCCCTCGAGGACGCGGCCAAGATACTCCTGGGTTCCGTGCGCGTGGACGACATGGTCGCCCGCTTTGGCGGAGACGAGTTCGTGGTGCTCGCGGAATCCAGGGCCCCGGTCGCGCTCGAAGAACTCGTGGAGCGGATCGAGCGCGCGGTCGAGGCGCACAACGCCTCGACCCGGCGGCCCTACCGCCTGTCGCTGAGCATCGGCCGCGCCGTCTTCGACCCCGGGGCAGGCCAGAACTCCGCGGATTTCCTCGCCGTCCTCGACGCCGACATGTACGCCCGCAAGAACAGCAAGAAGCTCGCCGCTGAGGCGTGAGCGCCGCGGATGACGCCGCAGAGACTGCCGCAATAGAGCCGCATCGGGTTCTCGCGGCGAGCAGCCGGCGGAATGGCGGCGAGGGCGCGCTCCCGGTTCGTGACGATCGGACTTTCAGAGCGTGGCGTTCGCGTCGGCGAGGGGGAAGGCGTTGGCGGCCGCGAGAGCCGCGTACCAGCGCCCCGAGTCCTTGACGAGGCGCCGCTGGGACGCGTAATCCACGTGCACGATGCCGAAGCGCTTCGTGAAGCCGAAGCCCCACTCGAAGTTGTCCATGAAGGACCAGAGGAAGTAGCCCTTCACCTTCGCGCCCTCGTCGATCGCCTGGCGCACGGCGGCCGCGTGGCGCGCGACGTAGCGGATCCGCAGGAGGTCGTGGATCCGCCCGTCGGGCCCCGGCTCGTCGGGCCAGGAGGTGCCGTTCTCGGTGACGTACATCGCGGGGGGAGCGTACTCCCGCTGGACGCGCAGGAGCGTCCTGTAGAGACCCTCGGGCGCGATCTCCCACTCGTCGAACTCCGCGCGCGGCACGAAAGGCCAGTAGACCTGGCGCGCCGCGAGCACGGTCCGCCCCTTGTCCCCGCGGCCCTCCGGATCGTGGGCGATGATCCGGCGCGTGTAGTAGTTCACCCCGAGGAAATCGAGGGGCGCGGCCATGGCCTCGAAGTCGCCCGGATCGATCTTGGGGATCGCCCGGTCGTACCAGGCGAGCATGTCCCCCGGATAGCCCTTGCCGAAGACGGGGTCGAGGAACCAGCGGTTGAAGGCCCCGTCGTGCCGCGTCGCCGCGGCCCGGTCCTCGACGCGGTCGGAGGCGCTCTCGACCCACTCCAGATTGTGCACGATGCCGACGCGGGCTTTCGGGCAGTTGGCGCGTATGACGGGCACGGCCCTGCCGTGCGATAGGAGGATCCCGTGGGCGGCCGCGAGCGCCGTCCGGAGGTCCTCGCGCCCGGGCGCGTGGACGCCGAAGAGGTGGCCGCAGAAGGCCACGACCCAGGGCTCGTTGTGCGTCATCCAGTCCTCGACGCGGTCGCCGAGGCGGCGGGTGACGACGTCGACGTAGCGCACAAAGGCGTCCACGGTGGCGCGGCTGGTCCAGCCGCCCGAGTCCTCTAGCCGCTGCGGGAGGTCCCAATGGAAGAGCGTCGCGAAGGGCCGTATGCCCCGCTCGAGCATGCCGTCGACGAGGCGGTCGTAGAAGTCGAGGCCGGCCGCGTTGACCGATCCCGACCCCTCGGGCAGGATGCGCGGCCAGGAGATCGAGAAGCGGTAGGCTCGGAGATTGAGCGAGGCCATGAGGTCGAGGTCCTCCCGCCAGAGACGGTAATGGTCGCAGGCCGTCCGGCCGTCCCGCCCGTCGGCGATCTTCCCGGGAGTCGCGGCGAAGCGGTCCCATACCGACTCGCCCTTGCCCTCGGCGTTCCAGGCTCCCTCGATCTGGTAGGCGGAGGTGGCGGCGCCCCACACGAAACCTTCGGGGAATTTCAGCGACGGAGAATCGTTCATGCTTCGCTCCTCTGCGAAGTCCGGCCGGGATACCGCAGGTTCCTCGGCCGGACTGTCATCCTTTTATCGCTCCGGCGGTGGCGCCGGCCATGATCCACTTGCTCGAGAAGAAATAGAGGACGAGAGGCGGCAGCGCCACGAGCACCATGCAGGCGAACTGCACCGCGTAGTCGGAGGAATACTGCCCCTGGAACTTGAAGATCGAGAACGGCAGGGTTCGGAGATCGTCGCTCGAGAGGTAGGTGTTGGCCATGATAAACTCATTCCAGTTGTTGAGGAAGGTCATCGCGGCGACGGTCATGGTGGCGGGCTTGGCCATGGGCGCGACGACGCTCCAGAGCATGCGCGGCCAGGAAGCCCCGTCGATGAAGGCCGACTCCTCCATGGAAGGCGGAATCGTCTTGAGCTGTCCCATGTACACGAGGGTGTTGAAGGACAGGGTGAAGGCGACGTAGGGGATGATCACGCCGAGCCGCGTGTCGATGAGTCCGAAGTAGCCGAACCAGATGAAGTTGGGCAGCAGCGTCGTGTGGATGGGCACGACCATGCCCAGGGTGACGACGCCGAGGGCCAGGGCGCGGAGCTTCCACGTCAGGCGCGTGAGCGCGTAGGCCATGCAGAAGGAAATCGCCGTCGAGGCGAGGGTGGAGGAGACGACGATGATGACGCTGTTGAGGAGGTAGCGCGGAATGCGCCCGTCGGTCCAGGCCCGGACGTAGTTGCCCCATTGCGGCAGGGCGGGAAAGCTCAGCAGCCGGGGGCCGAAGAGATCGCCCGATTTCTGGATCGAGTAGTCGAAGACCCAGAGGAGTTGTAGTCGCCGCCGCGCTTGAAGAAGAGGACGACCGCGCCGATTCGGCTGGTGTAGTCGAAAAAGCTCACCAGCTTCGCGTCGATCGCCTCGGCGGCCACGAGGCGCGCCGCCGAGCCCGAGGCGCGGGCGTACTGGTCGACGAAGGACCGCAGAGTGGAGTCGTGCACCAGGGCCGCGGCGAGCAGGGAGACGCTGTCGGTCTCGTTCTGGATATTCCGCGCTATCTCCCGGGCAGTCGCCTCGCTCTGCCGCTCCACCGTCGAGTAGAGGGCGGACAGGTAGAGCGTCGAGAGGATGATCGAGACCACGAGACTCGGCAGGGCCACGATCAGGAGGAAGGCCAGCGTGAAACGGCGCGACAGGGAGACCACGCCGCGAGTATACCACGACTCGCCGCCGCCGGCCCCCGAAACGAGGGTTGGATGCTCCCTTCGCCCCCCCCCGTCGGACGGACCCTCGCCGCGACACGGGTCGCCTGGACACGGCTTGAGTCGCCCCACCGGCGATGGCATACTCGGGTCTGCTATTCATTTGCGGCACACAGCGAGGTAGGGCATGACAGACAGCACTCTGATGGACGAAGGCAGCCGCGAGGAGCTCATAGGCTTCGCCGCGGACCTCGTCCGCATTCAAAGCTATTCGGGCCGCGAAGAAAAGGCCGTACGGTTCATCGCGGGCAGGATGGCGGACTTGGGCTTCGACGAGGTGAGGCTGGACGGCTTCGGCAACGTGCTCGGCCGGATCGGACGGGGAGGGAAATCGATTCTCTTCGACTCGCACGTGGACACCGTGGAGGTGAACGACGCCGCGGCATGGACCCACCCGCCCTTCGGCGGCGAGATCGCGGAAGGGAGCCTCTGGGGCCGGGGCTCGGTCGACATGAAGTCGAGCGCGGCGGCCTCGATCTATGCGGCCGCCCTGGCCAAGCGCGCCGGACTCGCCGAGGGCAAAACCATCTACGTCTCCTGCACCGTCTTCGAGGAGGACTGCGACGGCGAGAATCTCCGGCACCTGTTCGGCGAGACGGGCATCAGGCCCGACGCCTGCGTCATCTGCGAACCGTCGAACAACCTGATAGCCCTGGGGCACAAGGGGAAGGCGCAGATCCTCGTCAAGACCCGGGGCGTCTCCGCCCATGGCTCGGCTCCGGAAAAGGGCGTGAACGCCATCTACGAGATGGCCGAGATCATCCAACGTGTCGAGCGCGTCAATCTGGAGCTCGCCGAGCGCGAGAGGCCCCGGGGCACCCTCGTCATGTCGAGGATCTCGAGCACGAGCGCCTCGCTGAACGCCGTGCCCTCGGAGTGCGAGGTCTATCTCGACCGGCGGATGGTGGTCGGCGAGACCGAGGAGACGATCAGGAAGGAGATGGACGCCATCGTGGCCGGCAAACGGGCTTCCTGGGAAATAGGCACGCTGTTACGCACAACGTGGACGGGTCTGGACCTGCGGTACGAGCCCCTCCACCTGGCCTGGGAGATCGATCCCGGCCACAGTCTCGCCAGACTCCTGATCGAGGCCTACGCGGAAACCTTCGGCTCGCCCCCCGCGGGATACGACTACTGGGACTTCAGCACCAACGCCGTGGCGACGGTCAGGGAAGGCATCCCCACCATCGGCTTCGGAGCGGGCGACCACAAGCAGGCGCACATGCGCGACGAGCATTGCCCGGTCGAACAGATCGTCGACGCCTGCGGGATGTACCTGAACGTTATGCGGCGCTTCGGCTGAGAGCCTCCGCCGGCCCCGCGTTCGGATCACGTCAGCCTTTGCCTGCCACCGATCATCCGCGTCAGGGCCTCCTCCTTGCGCGCCCGGCTTGGCGCGATCGAAAGCGAGTAGGCCCGAGCGGCGGCTCGGCCCGTGGCTGGAGCGCCGTGGCGCAGCAGATAGACGGCCGAACGCTTGCGGGCCGCGCGGGCGCGCATGACGGCCTCGGGCTTCCTGTCCATCCAGCCCGTCCGCGCCTGCACACGGAAGAACCCCGGCTTGGGCGGCAGCAATTCGGCCGAGATGCGGTTTACGCGGGCAAGCAGCTCGTGTCCGCCTTCCAGCCGCGGCAGGCTCTGCCGCAGCGACACCACGAGCGATTTGCGAGAATCGGCCCCCATCGCGGCCAGGGCAGGACTGAGCGCGACACTGCCGCCCGGGACGCCAAGGAGGAACTCCGCAACGGCGAGGCTGGCGGCGCAGCCCGGATCCCGCGAGAGCTGCCATGCCATCTCGAAATCGGTCCGTGCCGCGTACAGGTCTCGCCCGTATAGAAAATAGCCCCCCCTGCGCTGATAAAGAATCCAGTTGCCAGGATCCCTGGCTATCCCATAGCCCAGACTATCGACGGCCTTCCGCCAGTCCTTCAGATCGTAGCGGAAGTACGGCGACAGCGGGCGA
>Ga0307377_10002560_pt1 | contig 21406 bp, 49 predicted proteins | sample TR3MG_FD_202535 | JGI IMG/M metagenome (GOLD analysis project Ga0307377, IMG submission 202535) | Soil microbial communities from Risofladan, Vaasa, Finland - TR-3 | ecosystem: Environmental > Terrestrial > Soil > Coastal area > Acid sulfate soil | place: Finland: Risofladan, Vaasa | collected...
TGATGTAGGGTACTTGTATAACAATTAAACAATCAATAAAGGAGAAAGACAATGGCAAAGCATCCGATGAAGGGTAGCAGCAGCAAGCAGGATAAGGTTGAGAGCAAGCACGGATACCATGTGCAAGCAGATGGTAAGTCGTACTGGGGCATCAATGTTATGCGTAGCGGTATGGCTGGATATGAGATCAGTGAAGAGCAGCATAACGACGAGGACCTAGATAAGCTAGCCCTGTTCACTGAATTGCATGCCGCAGCTTCAACACCGGCAGTTGCGTCATGAGGCGTAACCTAAGAGAAGGAGACATCTTTGCACTGAATGATGGGATGGACGTTTACACAAAGATTCCTGAGAAGTATGTTTATCATAATCGCCCGATGTCAAACAAATTAGTAAGTACTAATGTTCGAGTTGGCAGTATCTTGCAAGTAACTAAGCAGGGCATTGCATTAGCCACTGAACAGGCGAAGTTAACGAAGTCAATTGCTGATGATTTCGTTTTCCATCTTGGATTCAAGCCATCACTTGATGATGTAAAGAGGTTTGTAGCTAAGGCATGTAAGGATAATGCTGTAGCGACAGGCGTACTTAAGACGGGTAATATGGCTGGTAATTACGTCGTAATCTGTACAGAATACGGGGGCGGAGGCACAGGACATGGCCCACATGATGTATATCCAGATGGGCACCAAGTGTTTGCACGTAAACTAGGCCGTAACGGAAAGTTTAACAAGCGAGGACTTGCTGTTAATTTTTATCAGTCTGGTTGTTTTACTGCGATGATTGATAAGAAGGACGTAAAGTTTTTCGGGAAGCACGAACGGACTTAGAGTTTAGGAATTAATTAGATGAGCGATGTAATTTTTACTAATAGTGGAAAGACTATTGAGAAGGCTCGATGGTATTGCCCTGAATGAGGATCAGATCGCATATCTAACGTAAAGGTGGATAATTACAAATGCAAGTTATGCGAATGCGAATGGATATTTCACTCGCTGGAAAATCCTTCGCCAGACGAACTTGAATATCGCTATCATCAATATGGAATCAGAAAAATACCACTAAGAATTCTGAAAGCGTAAGCATCGTAGCAATTAATTTTTCTTTCGATTGCCGGAAACTCTAACAAAACAAGGGAAATTAACATAAAAAATCCATAATAGTAGACAAAACAAATTAATTTCCACTTGATTTAACTTGATTTAACTTGATTTTAGAGGCGTAAGGGAAACCTTGCGTCTCTTTTTTTTATTTTATATCTTGACTTCCCTCCTGTTGCATGATAGGGTTATGTCATACAATGGGATAACATAGGAGAAAGCATATGAAAGTTGATCAATTAAAGAAATTCCAGCGTCTTTTTGCTACTACTACAAAAAGCTACGCAGGCATAAGCAAGTTAATTCGTAAGGGAAATACAAAGCTCCCTAAGCAAACTGCCATATTTAATATGGGGTCTGCTACTGATTGCCCAGCAAAAAAGATAGGGCTATGTTCTGCCTGCATAGCACGAACTAAATGCTACGCAATGAAATCAGAAGTTCCTAGTCGCCCTCAAGTATTACCATTCCGAAGGCGTCAAGAAAAATTCTGGAAAGGGGTTACGGCAGAAAAATTTGCTTTAGAGTTTCTTGCTCTAAATGCGATGAAACCTGTTCCCTTTACTGCCATGCGATTAAATGAGGCAGGGGATTTTTGGGATCAAGATTGTATTGAAAAAGCTGAAACAATTGCTAAAATCCTCAAGGGTTTTGGAGTCAAGGTCTACTGCTACACGAGCCGATCCGATCTTGACTTTACAAAAACAAAACATCTTGTAGTTAATGGTTCAGGGTTTAGAAAACCGGGAATTACTTCTGAATTTAAAATAATTCCCAGCGAAAAAGACTTGCCAAAGGGTTACAAGTTATGCCCTCAAGACTGTAAGATATGCGACAGATGCAGCTTTAAAGGCAAGCTAACAGCCGTAGTTAAACATTAGGAGATATTATGAATATGCAGAATGTAATAGAGCTGATTGCGAATGAGATCATCTTTCCAGAGATGGATGATGATTCATACATAGTCGATCAGATACAAAAGGCCCTTGGGTTAACGGATGAAATGATTGTCAGTATTCAAAATAATCCGTCAACATTACGGGAGAAAGTTCTAGAACGATATACAGTTTGTCCTTGACAAGAGACTAAAGGTTTGATAGGGTTACATAATGAAAAGGTTTTATCTAACAAATCATGTAGTCGAGCGATTCGAGGAAAGATTCCGTAGTCGCTTTAAAAGTATCAATTGGGGGTCTGATACTGCTATTAAGGACAAAATATCATGGATGATAAGGAATTCTTCCGAAAATAATAGTTTCTTAAACAATCAGAAGTTTATGCTTGACAACTACAATAAGTATGGATACGATTCTAAATTCAGATATCTATGTTGCGAGGACGTTGTATTTCTGGCGGTTCAGAATAAGAATAAGAACAGAGAAGTAATTGTTACTTGCTTTGATAACAAATATATAGTCAGCCATAAGAAATTCAAAAAGAATAAATCAGACTTCATCGGAGAGACTTTTAAAAATAATTCTAATAACAAAAGAAGTAGATCCGCAAAAAGATCCAGCGTCTTATAGAAAAATAACTTCATTTTTTATTCTTGACAAATGCGAAACATTCTGAAATATTTTTAGAGAGTAAAGGATGAATTAATTTCTTTCGATTTGTCTTGCATTTGTTTATGATTTATTGTAGGGTTATCGACAATGATGCGAATGTAATTAAAAGATTGCGTAATAAATTATTTTGTTCTTGCATTCATGACTCAATTCATGTACAGTAAGTTTAAACAATGGGGGAACATACATGAATAGCAAATCAAATAAAGTAAAACAGATAGTCTTAGCTATGTCGGATGGCAAGACCTTTACAAAGGATGATCTGGCGTATCAGGCTGGGGTAAGCATAGGTTGCGCATATCTTGCCATTAAAGAGATGCAAGCTGCTAGACTGGTTGTTATGGACCATAAAGATGGTCAGGCCATGCATTACTCTAAAACGTCTGAAGCTGCGTCTGACGGGGCTGCTGCGACTGCTGCCAAGGGCATACTATCCTTGACTGTTGAAGAGCGGTTTGACTACATTTCCAGCATAACGGATATGGTCATAAATGGGATTTCTCCATCGGCTCTGATAACGGGCGTAGCTGGGATCGGCAAGACATTTCTAGTCAAGAAATGTTTCGATGATGCTGGTCAAAAAGAGGGGATTGACTTTCATTTTGTCAAAGGTCATTCGACGGCAATGGGATTGTATCGCTACTTGTATGAGCATAGAGACGCTACTTGCGTATTTGATGACTGCGATTTTAAGGGGGATGACATTGCGATTAACATCCTGAAATCAGCTCTCGACTCTTATGATGTACGTAAGATCAGTTGGCAGTCCGAGCGTATGCCAGAGGACCTAGAAAAGGAATTTGAATTCAAAGGGTCGATCATATTCATTACGAATAAAGATGCCTCAGAAATTGATGAGGCTGTTAAGTCTCGGACGTTTGTAATCAACTTGCAAATGTCTCGGAAGGAAATTGTCGAGTACATGAGAGAGATTGCGGATGATATTGAACCCCAGATTGACTTAGGCTTGAAGCTTGAGGTTATCGACTATCTGGATGAAGTCCGAGACCATTTTGAGCAGTTCAATCTGCGAACCTTGATCAAGGCAACTCGGGTTAGACGGGGCATTAACGGGCCAAATCAGGATTGGAAAAAAGCAGTACTGGTAATGGTTTAGGGTTGACATGGGGTACAGTCTATGATAGGCTGTATCCCATAAGCTAAGGAATAGAGGAGAGAGATATGAGTTTGAGTCAAGATAAAAAAGATAAGTACGTCAAAAGCGGAAATTGCTGCCCTTACTGCGAAGGCGAAGAGGTTACAGGGGATACTTGGGAGTCGGATGATAACAGAGTATCCAGAGATATGTATTGTCCCGAATGCGAAAAGTATTGGACGGACATCTATACCTTGACAGAAATTATCGAAGAGGGCGGCTAAGATGGGCCTGAATCAATACGATTATTCGCCAGATCAACTTCTGAATGCGGCATCGGTAGAAGTAGCTGATGGTCGCAGTAGGGTAAGTATCGGTACATCATTGCGATGGTTACATACCCTCGGCAACATTCCAGATGAGTTTGAAGGGGGCTGTACGGGCCTAGACGCTCTTTGCTATCATCTATCGGCAGGCTCTTGCGATAAAGCAATAGAAACGCTCTACAGGGTCAAGAAACGCTTTAAAGAGCTTGAAGCCGAGAAACAGGAGAAGTTATCCGCATGAGAAAGAAATATTTATCTTTAGATGTTGACTTCTGGAACGACAGAAGTTATGATGAGCTACGGGACGTAATGGAGAGGGTTAAGCGACTCCAGAAAAAGGGGTTAGAATTAAGGATCGTAGATAGTCATGATAGGCTGGTCCCTCATGCTAATAGGTTCAAATGTACTGAAGTCGTTAACGTAGACGCTCATTCGGATATAGTCAATTTCGATAGGAATGGGGGCGAGCTTAAACTAAATTGCGGAACATGGGCTAATTTCCTAAAGGTCCGTAAGAATTTTCATTGGATATACCCCAAAGGTAGGAAAATGAAATCGGCTCTATGCCATTGGCCTCAGACGGATGAATACAGTCCTTTTGTAGATCCTGCTAGGGCTGGATGGGAGAATACGACCAAAGAGGCTGTAGATGAGTTTCCTATGGGGCTAATGCGGAACAATGCGGCTATTGGTATTGCAATTAGTTTTGAATACTTGCCGCATATCAGCAGTAAACGTAACGAGATGCTAAACATTATGACGGATGTATTCGGGAAAGCGGCTATGCCTAAGACGTTTGTTTACTGGGGAGATAAGCTGACTAGGGGAACAGTCATGAAAGAAATTGGCAGATAATTGTTGACAGACTGAATAGGTTATGATAGCCTTGTTTAAACAATGGGAGATAAGCAATGAAACTGAAAAAGATTACAACAGGATTTGTTATTCAGTCGTATGATACTGACAAAGAAGCGTTTACGGATCAAGAGTTCGTCGCTGGGGATGAATGCGTTTGGGAAGACGAGATAGGGGATTCTGTTGATGCTCTCGCAAGCGAATACCTGCCTTACGATATGGTCCAGCCAAATGATCTTAGCAAAGAAAAGATTGACGACATAAAAGAAGTTCTACGCATGGCAGATTCATTTCCAGCTCAAAAACTACTTTTGATCCAACAGGTATTGGAAACTAACTGCTAGGAGAAACAATGTCGAACGTATTTAGCAAATCAGAAGTCGGGGTTCAGCCTAACGGTAAGGTTAAGAGTAACGGTACTCAATTCTTTAACGTACCGAATACTCCTGAGGGGCGAGAGTTCCTATACCAATGCGGAAAGTTCTGCAATAGCAGGATTTACAGGGTAGATAGAAAATGCCGCAAGGGTAAGACAGTCTTGCCCTATACGCCTCGTAGACGGCATGGCGAATACAGAAAAGATGAGTCCGAATGGTTCGCTGTTTACATAAATACTAAAAGACCATAAAAATCTAAGGCTAGCTAATCATTAGCTAGCTTTTTTTCTTGGCGACCCTGTACTCTGTAAATAAATTTCATAACATTTACGATTTGTCAAGCATAAAGATGAATTAATTGCTACGTACTAATTACAATTTGATGAATTATATTGTTGACTTTTGACGACATATGATATAGGCTGTCTTTATTGACGATGGGGAAAGCAAAGGAGCATGTCCCCCGTAAAAACAACATAACAACATAACAACATAACAAAGGAGTTATGACATGACGCTAAGCAATGAGTTAGTAGTTGGTATCGCCAAGGGTCTGAATGGCAAGATTGTCTCTGAGGCATCATCTGAGCTGGATGTTGGGACATACCTGATTGACGCTCTGGTCCATGTTACGGGGCAGGTTAAGAAGGGCGAACAGGCCGAACAAGTCGTTCATATGGCCGTTCCTCAATGGGCTATCATAGCTGTTCTTCTGAGCAAGGTCAATGGCGTTACGATTGACGCTGTTGTTCGGGAAGCTCTGAGCCTACCTGATGAGGCTGTTACGGCAGTCAAGAAACAGGCGGCAAAGGCCATTGATCAAATCAAGGTCCCAGCCAAGAAGATGGTCGCAGGCAAGGTTACAACCAAGTTGGAGTTCGCTCTGGCGGCAACTGAGTCCGATAAGGATTTGGCAGAATTAACAGAGACCGAAGTAGTCAGCGATGCGGTAGTCGCATAACTGGCAAGGTTGAGTCCCCTCCTCCGGTATCTACTGGGGGAGGGGATTTTTTGTTTTTTTGTTTGACAAACGTAGATCATTCTGAAAGTTTTTTATAGAGTAATAGCCTGAGCCTGCCTGAGATTTGTATCTTAAAATAAATAAGAAAAGAGTTGACAGATACGATATGTTCTGTTAGCCTGTTGTTAACGATGGGGAAACAGTTAACCAACATTAGGAGATAATCATGGGTAGGCAAAGTTTTGAATGTAGGGGTTACGGTATGTCTGAGAGAGAGGCATTAAATTATGCGATGGATGACGCAAGGGATGAATTCGGTCATCAAGAAGGGTATTCCGGTACAATCAATTCTTGCGACCAGATTAAGTCTAAATGCGTTAAGCAACCAGTACAGGCAAAGCGTTGTATTGTCGATAAGAAAGTTCAGAAGGGTACTCGTAAATGGGTAACGGTATTTATTATCGAGCCTAGATCGACTTTTGGCAACGAATTCCATAGCCGTAGGCAAGAATTAAAGAATAGTACTCAAGCAGCCGCCCTCAAGGTAGCCAAGGAAATGGCCCTGAAATACAATCAGGAGTTTGCGGTAGCTATTGTCAAGCAAATCGAATCAGGCGGTTCTACGATTGCTACTGTAACGCCTAACAAGTCTGAACGGGGCGAATGGAAATTCTGGGGGGAAGCTCGCTGTTAAAAAAGATGTTGACAAGTCAGACCCGATATGGTAGCCTAGTTGAAACAATGGAGGAGTAGTTATGAACATAAGATTCAAGAATTGGAACTGCGAAATTGTCAAGCATCAGTACAACAACAATGGCCGAACAGCCTTGGAGTTGGTTGCGGCTGAAGATGATATGGAACAGGACATTTGGAAGGGAGAACCTATTGCAACGGCAACGGTCAACCTTTCAGATACGCCTCTTGCTTCTGATGAAGTAATTGTCAAGGACTATTCCGAAAATGAAGGGATGCTTGATACTCTGTTGAAGGCAGGCGTTGTCGAACTGACAGGCAGGACAGTCTCAACTGGGTTTGTTACTTGTCCGGTTTGCGTACTTTGTATTTGACATTATTCCAAAAACCTGATACAATACAGGAAACAATGGAGGAATAGTTATGGGGTTTTCTTATCGCAAACTCAAAGATGAGCTGAACAGGCTGACGGATGAACAGTTGGATCAGGACGCAACGATCTACGACGATGATGATAAGGAGTTCTATCCTGTCGAAGATCATGACCTTGCCGACGAAACGGTCCAAGACGTTCTTGACAATGGGCATTACTTTCTAGTCATAAAGACTTGACTTTACTGAACGGCTATGATAGCCTACTTATACAATGAGAAACGGGTAACTGGGAAGACCAAAACAAAACGGAGTAATATTATGGGATGGCATGGCATGACTAAAGAATCAGAATCCCCTTGGGGTTTTGATAACTTCAGTAGAGGGTCAGTAGGTATAGCTCTATTAGACTGGGCTGTTAATGGCTGGAACGAAATGTATCCAGACGATGGTAAGACGATGGAGGAGTTTGTCCTTATAGACTTTGAGTCGCTTACCAAGAACTCTGAGTTTTCTGTATTTCTGCGAGACGCATGGTTCAGGGACTACCAAGCGCTGATGATAAATCAGTTTAATTATCTTCTCTGGCGGCAAAACGAACGAGACATTAAGGCATGGCTTGGAAAGCAATTTGCTCTGTTCAGAGAAGTCGCAGTCGCAAGCTAAAAGTTAAAAGTTAAAACCGGAATAATAAAATACTACCTTCGGGTAGTATTTTATTGCTTTTATGGTTGACAAATACGAAATATTCTGAAACTTTTTTAGAGAGTAAAAATAATCGAAGAAAACCGAGAAATCTATTGACAAAATAGCTGAGGTCTGATAAGTTAACAACATGATGAAAATTAAAGGAATAAAACAATCAGTATTGGCGACAGATTTATCCTTGGCTCGTAATGGGAAACATCCTGAACGAGACATTGTAAATCTGCGAGGTAAAGTTGCGGGAAACCAAGAGGCGATTAAACATTACTCTCATCTCAGGGATAGCAAGTTCGATATGCGGCTTCATGCGTATACCCTTCCTATTCAATGTTTTAAAGGATTTATCCCAGAGGACATCTATCGTCTCAGGTATGGATCTATTGTAATGATGCATCCTACAGTAGCTAGCTGGTTAGAGCAGCAGAATGACTATGAAGTTGTCAATAAGATTGCTAACTCGCAATGGCGTTATGGATTTGGTCAGGATTGGAATACAGTTGTAGCTGGCTACAATGGCCTTAAACGGTTCGATTTCGGGCTAAAGGACGTTGAGGTACGTATCGACATGACTACGGGCTGTAATGAACAAGGTTATACTCGATATACTCGGACGTTTATTGACGGGACATTCGGATTCCTGATCTATTACAAAGGAGTTCATGTTCTGACAATCGGATTTAGTTTTGCTGATCGTAAGAGAGTACTTATTCAGCAGATACAGCTAAAGCAGAAGAAAGGTAATCGCTGGCTCTTTAAGATGCCCTGTAGTATCCTTGACTATGTAATTGATCGGATGACAGAAGCGTTTATTGGGATGGATGTTTATCTCTGCAAAGGAGAGGATCAAGTTAACGTAATCAATCAGTCATACGATCAGGATCAAGAGGGAAGAATTAAATTCTTAACATTTGATGCTCCTCGGCTTATAGATTTTTACTCAAAAGAGCTGAATAACTTTAAACGGAATAGGTCAAAGACTTGTTTCAGAGATGTTAGGTTCGATAAATTAGTTCGTAAATAGACTTGACTTGTATAATAGAATGTTGTATGGTTAGGGTAGTGTCATACTAAGAAATCTAAGAAATCTAAGAAATCAATGGAGGAAAGACCATGCCTGAAGATGATAAAAATATTAGTAGAATTGTCTTGACTGTTAAAGATGAAGGTGATATGTTCGATGGAGACTTAGCAGACTTTAAGGATTGCTTTTTCTCTAATGCTGATGAAGATCAAATTCGTCAGTTTGCAGAAGCCGAAAAGGTAGATGTCAAAATCGAATACGGAGAGTAAATCATGAAGATAGGTACTATGTCAAAATGTTATCACACTGACAATGCAGATATTAATGCTGCTCTTAACATCCTTGCTCGATTTATTACAGGAAAATACGGTTCCTGTTACAAACCTTTAATGTCTAGAAATGTCTAGGTTTAAGGGAACGGTACAATAAGGAGAATATGATGGATAACGAAATGGTTTCATTTGGTTTGAATATAGCAGGTAAAGCATTACAGTCAGTTGTTTTATTTGGGGCGGTTGCATGGACGATGGCATGGATAAATCAATTAGCCATGTTTCATGCTCAAATAACGATTAAAGAAAAAGCGTCCGTTGCGCCTCAGTATGTTTATGTAACGGCTATATTATGGGCGATATTCTTCTTTCTTGCGAATTTATTTTAGAAAGTTCTTGACTTTTCAGGTATTCTTCGCTATAGTATGACTCATAATGAGAAACAGTACAACGAAAAAACAATACATATAACTGGGGGTAGGCCATCCTGTAACTTTTCTGGCCGTCAACGCAGGATGCTCCGGTTTATATTTGAAGACGGCAGACGAGGGTCAGTATCGAGAGATGCGGATGTTGATCAACGTAATAATAAGCATTATGAGAACCGTTTCAGCTTAAGGAGTAGTTCTCGTCCCTTCGGGGATCTTAAGGTTTGTTGCTCTGTCCCATGGGGATGGCCAACCTCCCTATTAGCGTAGGGGAAAGCTAAGACGTATGAGCGGGTAACGTCAAACAAATTGGAAGTTTGGGAAACCTGTAGTTAATTCTACAGGTTTTTTTGTGCTTTTGCTGATTTTTACTATTGACAAATAATATGTATTCTGAAGATTTTTTATAGAGTATGCGACTAGAAAACAGCATTATGGCGATTTCATGATAAATTATTTGAGAAAACTCTTGACTACAAATCGACATTATGATAGCTTATTGAAAATGAGATAACAAAGGAGAGACTATGAACGTACAAGATTATTTAAAAGACAATTCCCTAGATAAGTTTAAAGAAGAATTTGATATGGTTATCAGAGAGTACGACGATAGAGTTGTACTCAATTATAATCAGATCAAGTCCCCTCGGTTCCATCCTATTGTAGATGAATGTCGAGGGCTGATACTCCGCAAAGGTACATGGGAAGTAATGGCTCGCTCATTTGATCGCTTCTATAACGTAGGAGAGGGCGAAATATGGAAAACATTTCCTATAGAGTCTGCTCGCTTTGACCAGAAGTTAGACGGATCTTTGATTTCCGTCTATCATGATGGTGAGAAATGGTGTATCGCTACTCGTGGTATGGCTTTTGCAGAAGGAGAGACAGCGGCTGGAATTATCTTCTCTGACTTATTCAAGATGGCGGTTAAGGATACTAATCTTTGGCAATACCTTGAGGATTTTAAGTCTTCAAGATATTATACTTATGTCTTTGAGTTGACCTCCCCATACAATAAGATTGTTACGCCATACTCTGAGCCTTCAGCTACCCTGTTGGCGATGCGAGATAAAATGACTGGAAGCGAGCAAGAAGCGATAATACTCGACAGAGAAGCTGCGACAATGGGAATTAAACGCCCAGAGCTATTCAAATTCAAGACAATTGACGAAGTTATTGCGGCTGCATCGGATCTTGAGAGCATGGAAGAGGGATTTGTCCTAGTTGTAGAGCAAAATGGATCGTTTAGACGCATGAAATGCAAAAATCCAAAGTATGTTGCAATTGCTCATATGCGGATGAATGGTAACATTTCTCCAAAAAATGTCTTGACTTTGCTCATAGATAATGATCATCATGAATATTTGGGATACTTTCCTGAGGACGAAAAGTATTTTGATTTTGTCGAGAAGATATTTAACGATATCCGCAGACGCATAATGGATATCAATAATGAATGTTCCGGCATAGAAGATCAGAAGGAGTTTGCTATTGCTATTCAGGGGAGAACCGAGCTATCATTTGAGAATGGGATCTTGTTCAAAATGCGTAAGTCTGGCAATGGTACTGATTCGCTAGGAGCTATCTTGAGTCAAATGGGCGGAAAGAAACTTGCCAAGGCAATTAACTTAAAGTCCCAGTTCGCTAAAGAGTTCGGATTCAAGGAAGAAGATTTTGAAGATAATGAAGATAATGAAGATAATGAAGATAATGTATTAATGATCACTAGTACTGAAAAGCTAATAATGGAGTTAGACCCTGATTATAAACAGTGTAATGAATGTGATGGATATTTACTAAGTTCATCATGGAGTAACCTATGTTATGATTGTTGGGAAAAACTTAGATGTGAATACAAAACGAAGATAACCCCCCATAATACAAATGAAGATAATGATTGACAAGCACCTAATGATATGGTAGGCTGTACGTAGAAAATAAAGAAAGGTAGCGATGAAAAAAGAAGAGAAAGCATTTGATTTTTGGTCGTGGTTGCTATTGGCTGTATGCCTATCTACTTGCTGCTACGCTGTTTATCTTGATACAGATAGTAGAAACAACTTGCGAGAAATTGAAGAGATGGTACGAAATAATGATTGACAAGCCTAAAACAATATGGTAGGCTGTATGTAGAAAATGAGAAATGCCCCGTTAGCTTAATTGGCAAAGCAATAAACGAGAAATGAGAAGGTTAAGGTTAACCTCCAGAACCGGACGGTCGTCGAACGATCTGGCGAAGGAAGCTTTTTCAGATTATCGGGATAGTATACTGGTTCGAATCCATTACGGGGTTTCAATTTTAAAGGGAGAATAAGATGATTTTTGATAATTTAGATGATGCAAAGAAAAACGCTCAGATTATCAAGGACTACCTAGGTGAAATCTATGATCAAGCGTCCCTTGTTATAGATACAATGCCGATAGACGCTGACTATCGTACTGTTGCTAGTCGCAATGCAGATAATATCAAACGCATGGCGAAGACGGCAATGAAGATAATAGGGGAGTAAGCAATGGATTTAGAATACTATGTCAAAGAGGAGGGGTCTTCATCAGTTGTTCTGAAGAGGTACGTCATTAGGCCTCAGATGGTTGTAGGAGGGGCAGAATGCCTCTTTATTCCTCATGGCGATCCTACTGAATACGGTTTTAAATGCTTTATGACTCAAAAGGAATGTATCAAAGCCGCATCAAGGCAAAAGAGAGCGTTTAAGCATGATCTTGGCCCAGATGTCATTAGCGATGTAAAAGTTCCTATTGAGATCCTAGTTCCTAGTAAGAGAGTTAAGGTAAACCTTGGAACCCTTGGCGCAATTGATGGCTGGAATAGAAAGGCTAGACGATTCGGAGATGAAGGGCTGGCAAAGCTTTGGGCCTATAGGACTCAAGTGGCTAAGCGAGTTAGGATCAAATACAATACCGAAGAATATCTCGATTTATGTAAAAGAATGAACAAAAAAGGATTTAGTTCAGAAGACATAGTAGAATGCAATATGGGTCGAATTAATGGGAAACTGGTTTGTATAGATTTCGGAAATTTATCTGCATAATAGGGTTGACAAATACGATATGTTATGATAGTCTTGTTTTAACGATGGGGAAACAATGATTAACGAACCGCAAAAATTGGAAGGAATGCAATAATGTCTAATGAAATTACTGTCTTAATTACGGATCAAACATTTGGAAAGCAAACCGTATCAACTAATGTTTCAGCCATTCCTAGAAAGGGAGACCGGATTGATATGGGGTATGAACCTTATTCAACTGTAACAGACGTTATTTGGCAATACCAAGAAAATGGCACAGCGGTAACAGTAGTCGTAAAATAAGGAGCGATCATGGAATACTCAATCAAAAATATCAAAGTTCATCGGGGACATGAAGGCGAACCTCTTACTCAATGTACTCTATATCGGGGCGAGAAACGAGTTGCCCTATATTCTGATGGCGATTGGGGAGGAGCGGCAAGGTTTCATTGGCTTGATATAAAAGAGAAACGGATTGAAATCGCTCGTTTTGACGATGATGGTAATCCTTGGACATTTAAAGGGACCGAAGAGGAGGCTTCTCTTTGGGAACATATTTCAGGCATGACTTGGAAGGGATACTCCGATCAAGATTTGTCAATGGACCCAGATATTTTTGTTGGGCAACTCATTGAGGTAGCGGAACTTAAGAAGGGCTGTAAGAATAAAGTTCATTTCCGAATCCCTGATGAGAAATACGAAGATGGAGTTTATCATACTATCAAGGGTAAATACGAGCCTAGAATTAAAAAATACTTGGTTGATAAGTATGGTCCCAAGGTTGAGATTCTGAACGAACAATTTATTTAGAAACATCTTGACATCTTGACGACACTCTGTTAGAGTATTGGAAATGATGAGTGTAAACATTAACAAAGAATGGAGTTAAAAAGAATGAAAATGAATGGAAGAAAAGCTTTTACAATGATTGAATTGTTTATTACAATGGTAATCATCGTAATGATTGGCGGTTGCGTAGGCGGAGTAGTATTGGTAGGTTGCGGAATCAAAAAGGGCGCTGAGATCGTTGACGAACATGGAGTCAAGGGCGTAAGCGAACGTATTTGGAATGGCAATACGAATAACGTATCGACCAATTCTGGGACGGCTGGGACTGCTGGGACTGAGGTACGGTAATGTTACATCCAGCTTTCTATTTCGCATTCACGGCCTTTAGCGCTCTCTGCTGTGCAGGCGAGCTTATCAGGCAAAGATCAGGGGCTAATCTGGGATGGTTTTGGGCCATGCTCTGGACAGCTTCCCTAGGGATATTGGCACTTGACGGGACCTACAAAGAGGGTCAGATAGACGCCTTGACCGGAAACGTTAAGTTTGAATTAACAACAAACGATACCTCAGAGGTATCTTGGAAAAGGATCAAATAATGTCAATATTTTTGGAAAAGGATCAAATAATGTCAACATTTTATATAGTTATTTCTTGCATAAATCTGTTTAATCTTATCTTGTCTACGATTAACAAGCCAAGTAAGATTAATGGAATTCTGGGATGGGGAGCTGCGTGTTTGTTCTCTGTATCGGCAGGAATTGGCATACATAAAGCTGAAACAAATGACGACTACAAAAGAGGACAGGTAGACGCTATTAATGGGCGAATCTCCTATCATATAGTCACAAATAACAATAAGGAGACCGCTTGGGTACTTTTAAGTCAAGATTCTTCTGAATAACGCTTGACTTATCGGATGTAATTTGTTACTCTTTTGAAACGATAAAGGAGGAGGACACAATGCATCCGATAGTAGAACGAGTAATATACAGCGACAAAAGAATTCATTTGTCAACAAAAGAGATAGCAAGGGCTGATAAATCTTATTCAGGGGAAATGCGATATACAATCATACGTCGCCCGCAACCGAATGGGATGTTTCTTGTTGCAGCAGTTAATATCGAAAATAGAAAAGTCATTACGGCTGAGGTTGCGAGACGAATGGAAGATTGTAGGAAAGCGGTAGCGGAAGTTAATCGCTGGATGGACAAGGCTTTAGATGGCGGTCCAATGTCTCATAGCTCAAGGCATAGGCGGCATAAGAAACATAGGTTAAATAATGTTAAATAAAATGGTTATGGAGAGGGAATAAATCATGGATAGTTTTCCAGTGTTTTTTTTCGGGATTATGCTTGCAGGCGCTTTTACGTTCTTTGTCGGGACAGTTGCAGAGAATCAAGGCTTTGAAGCAGGGCAGATTGCGGCATTATCAGGCGACGTACAGTACCATTTAGTAACTAACGATGTCAAGGAAATAGTTTGGAAAAAGATAAACGCCAAATAAAAATACGATAAACGAAGATGAAACCTTGTACATGAAAGTTCAAAAAGTAGTTGACAAGTCCGTTAGTTTCTGATAGAGTCTAGTTAACAATGGAGGAAACAATGGAACGAACTTGTGATAATTGCGGTGATAGATATTGCAGCACTAGGGGTAAGATTTGCTCTAGATGGAAGCGTCAAACCCCTCATAGGCTTTGGGTTCAGATAGATGACATGTTTAGAGACGATGCTAGGCATGGGTGTAATGAGTTGCCCCGATACCGCTATGAAGGCGGCTCTTATGGTTCCTCTGGAGCTTTTGATACATTCTACCTGCATACAGACGATAAAGACCTTGTACCTGATGCTTTTATATTAGTTTCTCATCATGGCGAGGACTGGAGAAGGCTCGAAATCAATCTCGTTGCTAATGACCCAAGAGTCAAGCCTCTTGTTCAGCCAATTATTGATCAGTATATCGAGGACCTTTATCAGTATCATATTGAATCTGCAACAGATGAAAAATGGGCAAAAGATTTCCTTGACAAGCAGAGCGAATCCTGATAGAGTCTAGGAACAATAGGAGATACATCATGGCTATTAAAAAAGACTTTACGAAGTTACTAGATGATGCTCAACAGTCTTGCAGCAAAGTATATCTGAAAGGCAACGGTAATTTCGTAGATCCAAACGGGAATTATATATCTCCCTTTGATATCTTGCAGGCATTGTACGAGAAGCAAGATGCTATTGACAGGGGATTAAGTTTCTTAAAAGCTTTTCAAGAAGCGGAATAAATAACAACGAGGATACATTATGAAATTCAGTTTACTATCAAAATCAGAAAAGATTAAAGCAAGAGCTGGTCATAAGATCGTTGCGCTATTAAAGGGCGGTGATACTGAAGGGCAACCCAATATGAACAAGCGGTATGACGTTGGGGAGTTCGGGAATAAGAGTAATATCGGAGTCTTTGAAATTATGGCAGAAATCGTTGATGATGCGAGAGTTAGGTCAGCAGGATGAGAAAGAAAGGCAAAGGATACAAGCGAGTCGAAGAGATCAAGATGGATGGGAAAAAGGTAAAGCTCCATTACCCAGACGGAATACCCTTGGCCCTTTATCGGATTCATTGGAAGGCAAAAGTGGGCGGAGGTACTTCTCTAGCTTGCGTTGGACAATGCAATGATGGGTCCAGATGGATGGCTTGTGCAAACTGGACTGCCCCGAACTGTAAAGACGATTATGGTTGGGATGCTGTAAAAGAAATAGAATTGATTGAAAAGAAAACTTGACTTTAGTAGTCGAGTCATGGTATATTAGAAATCGCAGGATCGTATAAATAAAAAGATAGGAGTTAAGGACTTGGCCTCTACAAGAATGCCAGTTAACAGCCATACTCGGACTCGGATTTGAGGGGCGTAAGTTTGACAATAGTTCTACCAGATATCTTGGAATAATACAACTTTGCATTAGCAGCGGCAATTATGGGTCCGAAGCCTATTCTCGGCGTAAGTCTGATGCGAGGGAAACTAAGGTTCGAGTCCTTGTCTTGCGACCAATTTAGGAAAACATGAAAAATTTAGAACAGAGTTTCGCCAAAGCCATATGTTACTTGTTCGTATGGCTTTGTAAATTAACCGACATAATACTTGACATTTATAAAAGGTTGTGTTACTCTCTTAGGAACAATGGGAGATGAACGATGGAATGTGATAGCTGCGACAATTGTAATAGCAAAAGTACCTACGAGGATATAAACGGAAAGAAGTTATGCCGTCTTTGCATGAGTAAAGAGGGTTTGTCTTTCGATTATGATGAACGAGAGTTCGTTCCTCAGCATGCCCCTTGTCATGATTGCGACGATCAGATGGAATGGTGTGACTGTTGTGGGGTTTATACTCAGACCTGTTGCGTAGACTACGGAACTTGTATGTGCTCATAAACGGAGAAGAAAATGCCTAAAGACCACTATAGAGACTGTAACGAATGCAACAGCGAATATGATTACGAGGATCGAGGAGGCCGCAAACTCTGTTATGATTGTATGAGGAAAAAAGATCTGAAATGGGATTGCGACGAGAAACAGTTTGTTCCTGAGATTGAAACCTGTTACCATTGTGGCGGAGCCGCCCCATGGTGTAGTGTATGTAACGTCTATACGAGTACCTGCTGCGTAGATTACGGGACCTGTATGTGCTCATAATAAACCTTGACATTGCATAAGTTTTATGTTAGAGTATGCGAATAATGGAGATTCAAACAGAAAAGGCACAGAGAGAACAAATGAATAACGAAGACAGCAACGAAGACGGTAACGAGTTTGAAAAGATAATCCGTAAAGAACGTATGGCGAATAACAAGGGTAAGAAGAAAACGCATTACCTAGAATCTGATTCAGTCAGGCACGACAAGAGATCAGACTCTCGCAAGAATCGTCGCAAAGGGAGAGAAATAGAAATCCCTGAAGAAGACGATTATATGGAGTAATTCCATTTTTCTCATTGACAAACGAGTGCTTCTCTGAAACCTTTTTAGAGAGTATGAAAATTTTTTATAAAAAGTATTGACAAATACTAATAATATGCTATGGTAGAGTCCTCTAAAAGAACAGAACCCATAGATCGAACTAAAGGATAAGTTTTTAGGAACCTGTTTCTTATCCGCTTTTTTGTTGACAAGGTGATAATTTTCTGATACAGTCGTAGAAACAATGGAGAACTACTATGAACGAAGCAATTCAATTTATGCATGACTACAGCGATTTCACAGACCCTAATCATATTTGGGTTATGGTCGGACTGAGCCGTAACAAGGATAACGAGCCAACTCCCAGTATTCACAATACTCCTGAACGGTTTATGCGACGACTAGTTCTCATAAGTCCCGATGACATAGACACTTGCTACAGGGAACTACATCTTATGGGAAACAAGATCGGTACTAAGTATCGGATCTATATGTCTCTCAACTCAAGAGATATTATCAAAGCGACGTTTAATTTTCAAAAGAAGATGGTTGACTTAGGGTCAGGGTTAGCTAACAATCATCCTGATGCCTTAACTATGGTTAAGAAAGTTCATAGCCTTTGGAAGACAGAACTCGCCCAGAAGCATAACAGAGGAACCAAAAGGATTCTACTTGACATTGACGATAATGACGAAGAAATCGCAATGGGTCTGTTGAGTATGGTACAGAAGGCTACGACTAAAGTACATACTTTTCGACAGACTGTTTCCGGTTACGCTATCTCATTTGAGGCTTGCGATACTCGGGACCTAACGGCTTATATCAAAACGAATAAGATAGACGCTGATATGCAGAGAGACAGTCTGATATTTGTTGAGCAATGGGAGGGAACTCGGGACGAAAAAGGTCTTGACTTCTCTGGTAAATCCTGATACTGTTTAGGAATAATAGATAATGAAAGGATCTTACTATGAAATTAACTAAAGGTATCATTTCCAGAGAAGATGCATTGAAAATATCAACCAACTACGTTGATTTCGCTGAAGGTGGCTGCTGGGACAATTTTGATGAAGTTGTGGAGGAATTTGAATCCCTCAAGCAAGGACAAAGTGTATTAACTTATACCGACGGAGAATTTGTTCTAGCTGTTATATCTAGCGTAATCAGGGATGACATACGGGCAATTGATGGCCCTGTGGTTCGAGTCTCTAATGGAGAATTCAGCTGGAGAGTCGATGGCAACAAATATGCTACAAAGGTTGCATAAAGTAGTTGACATTTAACGTAAAGATTGATACAGTCTAGGAACAATGGGAGAGAAACTATGAGTAGAAAAGTATATGTTGAAGTAGTAACTCGTCTGATTATAGAGATGGATGGAGGTGTTGAAGTTGGCGACGTAATCGCTGATATGGACTATGATTTTGACTCCAGAAACGATGGAGCAGATGTTATTGATACAGAGATTATAGGCTACGAAGTAAAGGATTCTAAATGATAGTACAAATTGATGGCGTAGAAGTAAAAGTTCTGAATGATATCAAAGTCATCTGGGAAGATAGTCCCGATACAGACCAGCAGTTACACATGGCTGCGACTTGCGAAGGGATCATCCTTGATGTTATTGACAAGGATGGGGAAGTCGAAGCGACCATGAGTCTTGATACCGAGCAACTAAGCGAGGAATGTATCTAATGGATATGATGATTTCAGCTACAGTAGATGAAGAAGGCGAGACAATCAATCTTGCAGGGATTCCTTGGAAGAATGTCAGAGTCGGAGAGAAGTTCTCTGATAAGTTTGTAGCTAATGTAACGGCTGAACAGGCAGAAATGCTGATTGAAGAGTTAGAGTATGCGGTTCTTAAATCGAGAAATGAAGTATGAAAAACCTAAACAAATCCAGTTGGTACAACAAATATAGGGCCATAAGAGCAGGCAAACGCCCTTATTTAGTCGTTCAAGAGGGGTTTGTACGCAGATTATGGTATTCTGCCCCTGAAACAGTCAGCAAATACTATATTGGTTGGTCATGTATCCCAACAGGCGGCATAAGTTATCTTGTTATTCGTAGACCAAAATGGCGCATTGTTTTGTCATCGTCTAATGAACAATGCCAAAAAAAGTTCAAAGGATGGAAAACTTTTAAATTAATGCCTTGACATTAAGGTCATAGTCTGATACATTGAGAGAACAATAGGAGAAAAACTAATGACGGAATCTAACAAAATCGAAAAAAATGAAGAGGTATTGAATGATACCGATGGCAACGAATTTACGTTGAGCCGAGATGCAATCCTTGGGTACTGTAAGAGAGGCAACAAGTTCGTAGAACATTTAGTTCTAGAATCTCTGACTAATTCCATTAAACATGCTGACTTGTCGAAATTTCTTGACGGGGTAGGTTGGGGTAATGAGCAAGGTGGCGATAAGAAACAGTTTGAATGCTGCCTACTCTTTGAGGGACATAAGTTCCCTCTAGCTGAACTCTGCGCTCATTGGGAAGATCAGATGGACGAGATGATTCGGAAAAAGGCGTATGAACTGCTGCAACAGAAGGGTTTAGCTGAGTTGGATCATATGGCATACGAGTTTGCCAAGGAAATTAAACAAAGAGCTAAAGATGAACTTGGCATAGAAATCGAGGACTGGTAAGATGTTATTTCGTAAATTCAAAAAATTATTTGATCAGTCAAAATTTAAGGATGAGATATTAGACGATATGGTAGATGTTGCTAAATCTCTAGAGGCGACTGCAATCAATAATCAAGGGAAAGATGCTCAGTTGACTTTCCTTATACAAACTCATGGACAAGAGGCTTTAGCCGATTATTTTGAATTAGATCTTGACATTAAGCCAACTTCCTGATAGGCTGTTATAACAATGGAGGATAGCTATGAGAAACGAACAGTTCATAATTTTGTATAGGGGCAGGTTTGGCAGTTATAGTCAATGTAAAAGAATGCGGTTTGAGTCGGCTTATTTGGCGAAGACACATATTGAGACGGCGACCGATAGCCTAATGAACAATTCCCTGATATATGTAGGAGTTCCAGCCGTCGAAGTAGACAACGATGGAGTTCCAATTATAAAAAACGGACAAGTAATACCAAGGAGTTAACATGAGTGAAGTAACCGATAGAGTAATACATTTCAAAGGCTCTCTAGCAGTCGAGGGCGACCTTGCTAAACTAGATCATCATCAACTCAAGGATTATTTGGCTCAAGCTGTTATCCTTGAACTGGATACAGAAGGACAAGGGCAACTCTCTGATGACATTGACGTTACAGGAATTGGCATTGACTGGGAATCGTTAGAGGTTTAAAATGGACCATTCAGAATTCGCAGCGGGTTTATTAGTTGGAAGCTTCCTTTATCATACTATAGTCAATAAGGATTGGCAACGAGGATTAGGAGTAGGAATTATCGCAGCTATCCTATGGATGATTGTTGCCCCTATATTTACAACATGAAAATATATCTCATACGACTAAAGGACTTCCCTTTTTATGTGGGGAAGCAAAACCCGTCATACGCTATGACAAGTGATCTGCTCCTCAATATCAAGAGGGATGATAACATGCAGAGAGGGCGACCCTATTCGGAAGAGGAGATCATTTTTAATGGACCTGTTCATAGTCGGGCCAGATGGTTTGTCGAAAGAGAGAAGGCTAAGATCTTTACAACTGTCTCTAGCGTAAGGACTTTGCGTACTAGGGGAAGGGGTAACTACGAGGAGAACCCTACTTTCTCTCGCTATGTATTAGAGATAGACGATAATGGAGTTATAGAAGAAATACCATTAGATAATATTTAATGATTGACTAAGCACTGAATGTATGATAACGTATGCGTACAATAG
>Ga0307377_10002562_pt1 | contig 21395 bp, 27 predicted proteins | sample TR3MG_FD_202535 | JGI IMG/M metagenome (GOLD analysis project Ga0307377, IMG submission 202535) | Soil microbial communities from Risofladan, Vaasa, Finland - TR-3 | ecosystem: Environmental > Terrestrial > Soil > Coastal area > Acid sulfate soil | place: Finland: Risofladan, Vaasa | collected...
ACTTGATTGCTAACTTCAGCCGCCCTGTAAACATTCCCTTCGCGAGCCCTGAAGTCACCACCCTTGATCATATCATAAAACAGACGATAAACGCTATCCCCATCGTTCTTATAGTTCTTGGCTGCATTTATTCCGCCCTGGGCAGCGACAGAGTGTGCCCTGCGAGGTGAGTCCTGGTAGCAGAAGTTTTTTACATTATAGCCCAATTCTCCTAATGCAGAGGCTGCTCCCGCTCCTGCCAGGCCTGTCCCGATAACAATAATTTCAAGCTTCTTTTTGTTAGCCGGATTAACCAGCTTAACAGAAGCTTTATATTTTGTCCACTTCTGAGCCAATGGACCATCGGGTATCTTTGAAATTAATTTTCCCATGATTATTTTTTTCTATAAAGATCTATCTGAAAAGCCATAAAGAGATTGCGATAAATGCAAAACCTGCTGGTAGTAAAATTGCATAGATCAGTGCAACTACTTTAACGACAGGAGTCCAGATTCTGTGATTCAGACCCAGTGTCTGGAATGCTGATTGAATGGCATGAAAAAGATGTAATCCAAGCAGTGCAAAACAGATAAGGTAAATATAATTATAGGTTGGGATTTTAAAAAGATTATGGGCAGTTGTGTAGAAATCTTCAGGATTACCATCAACTATTCCAAGTTTGATGAAATAAAAATTGAAGAAGTGCAGAACAAAAAATGTTAAGACAGAGGCTCCGGTCCAGATCATGAACCTTGAGAAAAAGGATGTTTCTGATTTGTTACCACTTACATAACCTACAGGACGGGCCAGCCAGTTCTGGATCTGAAGGTAAATTCCCCAGGTGATATGAATAAGTATCGCACCAATCAGTACAATCTCCATAATTTTTATTAATGGGAAAGTTGCCATAAAATGTGCGGCATTGTTGAAGGGAACCGGATTCTCTTTTAGAAGCATGAGATTGATAACAAGGTGAACAGGCAGGAACATCAGAAGGAAAAGACCTGCAAGTGCCATCGTGAACTTTTTTGAGATTGATGAAGACAGAATCTTATTCATTGGATATGAGGTATCTGTGGGTGCTTTATCAAATATATATATTCATAAAATTATGACCGTGAGTCGTGAGTCGTGTGCCCTGAGCCTTACTTCTTCAAATAGTCAATCGCATATTTGAGTGTAGTATCTATTTTCTCCCATATTGGATAAAAACCTTTATTATCCAGTATGTTACGGGCAATATATGCTTTAATCTGAGTATGTATAATACTGCCGGATGTGATTAATCCTTTACGATCTTTATTAATACCGTTCTTTGCAGCATATTGTATAAACTGATCGAGTAAAGCTTGTTTATCAAGATATTTTTCCATCTCACCCGATTCAGTATATTTATTTAATACCTCTCTGTTGCTCTCGGTATAACTAAGAGCAAATCGGTATAGATAGGGTCTGACTTTCGCGTAGTATGGAGATATTCCTGAAGTGTCGACTGGCACAAACTTATCGGGCATTATACCTCCACCTCCATATACTATACGACCACCCGGGGTAGTAAATTTGAGTGAGTCTGAGAAATGAATACTGTCGGATACTTCAAATTCGCCGTTAATAGATCTTTGGTGAAAATCATCGAAATATTCTTCAAATCCATTATTATATGGTTTTTGTATTGATCTGCCTGTTGGAGTATAATAACGGGCTATAGTAAGTCGCATACCAGAACCATCTGCAAAAGGAACAGGCTCCTGTACCAATCCTTTACCGAATGACCGACGTCCGATAATTGTTCCGCGGTCATTGTCCTGAATTGCACCTGCAAGAATTTCACTGGCAGATGCACTCCATTCATCAACCAGAATAACAAGATTGCCAGTTCCAAATTCTCCTTTACCTGTAGCTATTGCTTCATTTCGGGGCTGGGCACGTCCCTGTGTATAAACAATTAACTGCCCTTTTTGAAGGAACTGATCTGCTATCTGAATAGCAGCTTCCATAATTCCACCTGAGTTACCACGCAGGTCGAGAATCAGACTGGTCATTCCCTTACCTTTAAGTTCCCTGAGCCCTTCCATGAACTCTTCAAATGTTGTCATCGCAAAATTGTTGATTCTGATATATCCGGTAAAATCATTCACCATATAATCAACATCAACACTGTAAATCGGAATTTTATCACGGGTTATTTCAAATGGGAGAAGTTCTTTTTCTCCGTTGCGAAGAATTTTTATATTTACAACTGTACCCCTGGGGCCTTTTAGCATCCCCATAACTTTTTGGTCGCTTATATGTTTCCCCGCAACCAATGAATCATTCACGTATAAGATTTTATCTCCGGGCATTAGTCCCAGTTTTTCAGATGGACCTCCGGGAATAGTACTTATTACAAGAATAGTATCAGTAACCATACTGAACGAAATTCCAATACCCTCAAAATTCCCCTGCAATGGTTCATTGGCACGTGCAAGGTCTTTTGCAGGAATGTATACAGAATGTGGATCAAGCTTTTTAAGTATTGCGGGTATAGCGGCCTCCACCAGATCATTACGATTCACTGAATCAACATAGTTAGATTCAATTATATTAAGGATACTGGTTAATTTATCATTTCGCGATCTGATATTTGAATGCTGTGGCAATACATTGCCTCCGGGAAGGTATTTTCCGATAAAAATACCGAGAGCAAGTACTAATGCTATTATTACTGGCAGAAAAACACTCCTTTTTGAGTTATTGTAGTTCATAAATATCTTTTTCAGGATCAATATATACTAATTCTATTCCGGCACGATGAAGAAGGTCCAGACCATCAGTCTTTTGGTAGCGGTTACAGTATACCACCCTCTTTATGCCTGATTGTATTATAAGTTTGGAACACTCCATGCATGGAGATGTTGTCACATAAAGGGTAGACTCTTCACTAGAGTTATTTGACTTAGCTACCTTTGTAATAGCATTGGCTTCTGCATGAAGAACATATGGTTTGGTTATATTGTTTTCATCTTCGCATACATTTTCAAAGCCGGAAGGTGTTCCATTATAACCATCGGAGATTATCATCTTTCCCTTTACGATCAAAGCGCCCACTTGCCTTCTGGTGCAGTATGAATTCTGCGCCCAGATAAGAGCCATCTCTAAATAACGTCTGTCGAATGCAATTTGTTTGTCGCCATATGGCTTGATTAAGTCTGTCCCTGACATATTCCCTTAATTTTTTGGGGTATTGAAAGCGCACAAAGGTAAACAATTTCTAAATGTTTTTATAATCAATTCTGCAGATGACAGTTCTACTTATTCAACCATGATTGTTTGAAGGTGACAGTATATGTTAATTAAAATAGATGATTAATTAATAACATTTTAACTTTTAGACGGTTTTATTTAAATACATACCTTAATATTGTATACGAATTATTTGATGTGGTATGATATTTGAGGCTATTAAGTTTCAGATTCTTTAGTTATTTAATTGAACTCCAACAAAAATGAAGAAGATTTTATCAGTTTTTCTATTATTAATAATTTTTGCCTCTTTAGAAGGGCAGGACAGCTTTGTAGATAGAAGGGATGGCACTGAATACGGTATTATAACAATATCCGGAGTTACCTGGATGGCAGAAAACCTTAAGTTCGAAGCAAAGGAAGGAGCCGTTTTGTTCGATAAAGACTCTAATAATATGCCGGGCTACGGTTTATTATATGATTGGAAAACAGCGATTAAGACTTGTCCCTCAGGTTGGCATCTTCCAACCGGGGAGGAATTCAGAAGTCTGACTAATTATTTTGAGCATAAGGAAAACTGGGGTAATATAACATCTGATTCTACATCTTTTGGTATTCAATTGGGTGGATTACAAGATTGTGAGGGAACATTCTCAGAACTAGATGAGAGTGGATATTGCTGGACATCAACAGAATACAGCAAAAACGCTGCAGAATACTTCAGTTACCTTATGATTGATGGTATGAAGATAATTGATATTTCAAGGAATGCAGATATTGCTGATATACATGGTACGGAGAAGTCGAATAAATATTCTGTACGCTGTGTTAAAAATTAGCGCTGTTTAGCCAGATTTTTTTTAAACTGTTTTGAACCTGCAGGTGAAGCAATAACCGCAGCAACTGCCATAACAGCACCCCCCTTCCAGTCAATAAGCTTCTTGCGGGCAAAAGGAATAAGGGCAAATAGGGTATTTAATCCGTTGAGCAGAAGGCCAAGAGGGATTGCCACCTCTTTCATATCGAAGCCAAACCAATTGATCACTGGAACATAAACCATTCCACCCCCAAGTCCAAGCATCGCAAAGATGAAGGAAGCAATTGTAATAATGAGAAATACAAAAAAGTATGCCATAATTTTACTCACAAGTTCTTTCTGATTGTTAAAGATCTGCTGAAGCTGGTTTTTCAGGGTTTTATCTTTTCAAATAACCCGATCAATTTAGTCTTGTAAATCTCAGCGATCTGTGCTTCATGTTCTCCAATCGGTTTCACAGGGATTAAATCCATTACTTCTATCGGATTCAGACCTGATTTAAACATCAGATTTAAGGAAGCAATAAGGGTGTCGTTTATCGAATCGTTGCTCTCTTTTTCGGTCAGACCAATCTTTTGCCCTATCTCTGAAAGTTCTTTCCATTGAAACCAGAAATAAGTTGGCAGCATTGCTGACATAATTGCATAGCTCTCAAGTTTTTCTTCAGGCACCTCAAAGGTATTTCCCATAACCCTGAGTAAATCGAGAACTTGCTGTTTTTCCTTACGGGCAAAATCAGTTGAAAAGCACACTGGATTATATCCTTCATTAATATAGGATGTGGCATTTGGGATCAACCGGATAATGTTTTTAACCTGATTCAGTTTTGATAATATTTTTGTAATGGTGATTTTAGGAGCAAGAGATATCACTGTGGTGTTGCTCTTAATGCTACCCTTTATAAGCTCAAGGGTATCCATAACCACCGGAGGATGAAGGGAAATAAACACAATATCCTGCGAGGCTGCAACGGATGCATTATCAACCTGAATATCAGGGAATGATTTTTTCAGATTACCTGAGACATCAGGGTTAGTGTCAGTAACAACAATTTTACTGAAGTGTGCATTTTTGTTTTTAAACGCCTGCAGAAGAATCCTGGTCACTCTTCCGCCACCGATAAAACCAATTGACTGTTTCATAATAATATGGATTTTGGGTTAAAACTTCATCAACTAATTATGTGTGACCCCCTTTTGCTGTAATACCTTCACTAACTCTTCCTCAGGGAAGAATCCGACATGCCTGTAATATTCCTTACCAGTTTCGTCAAGAAACACCTGGGTTGGGATTGCTTCGATTCCATACTGTTTAGCAAAAGGGGCACCAGCTTCAGTCCATACATCATGGAAAACGACCTTAACCTGTTTGTCGAATTTCTGTTCAATTGATTTCATTACAGGCTGCATCTGCTGACAGGGAATACATCGAACTGAACCAAGTTCGATAAAAGTAATTTTGTATTTAATGTCTTTATTTTCTGAAGGTTCGCCGGCAGCAGCCGGTTTAGGCTGAGAGTTACAGCTTATTGTAATAAGTATTAACGAGGTAATAAATAAACCACGAATTTGCTTAAAATTTACCATATGATCAGTTTTTAAAATTATTAATAAGTTTTTCGGCTTGCTCGTTGAGGTCTTTTATCGGCCTTTGTTTTATCATCTTACCTAATTCAATGGTTTTAACATCGAGATGTTTGAATTGTACCATATTTTCTGATATTAACTTTTAAAAAATTGAACCGTAGATAAGTCCGGAAATTGTAGCCATTACAACAACGAGCGAGACATATATTGCAGTTTTTTTATTACCGATAACGCCTCTTATAACAAGCATATTAGGAAGTGAAAGGGAGGGACCGGCAAGAAGCAGGGCCAAGGCAGGTCCTTTGCCCATACCGGAGGCAATCAATCCTTGAAGAATTGGCACTTCGGTGAGTGTGGCGAAATACATGAAAGCACCAACTATTGAGGCAAAGAAGTTGGAAAAGATTGAATTGCCGCCAACAAGAGCCGAGATCCATTCATTTGGTATCACACCGGCAATAGTCTTGCCATCGTGCGTTGATCCTAATAAAAATCCCGCCGTAACAACGCCAATGGCAAGTAGAGGAAGAATCTGTTTGGCAAAATCCCAGGTGGCTAATGTCCACTCGCAGTTGTCACTGTCATTCTTGTCTTTCAGAGTGATGACAGCAAGCGCAATAATACCCGTCAGCACCGGTACAAGTGGTCTGATTTTGGCATTGTCAATCAGTGTATTTGAAAGAAAGATTGAGATAAGCGTTACCACAACTGCTCCTAATACCCATTGCCATTTGATTTTCAATATCTTAATTAATGAATAACCCATTACTAAACTGAAAAACCCGGTTATATACCATTTATAAGCATATATGTAGTACCAGGTACTTGAAACATCTCCTTCTGCCGGTTTTCCCCAGTTGGCAAAAACCAGGATCACAACAAGTGTAAAAAAATGTAATGATGTCTGCCACATCGGTCGTTTTTCCGGTGGAGGAACGATATTCATCTGCTCTTCTTTTTTTATCTTTTCTTCTTTGCGGTAAATAAATGCCATAATCAAACCAATAATAACGCTGAAAGAAACGGCCCCAACAGTTCGTGCAACACCCATCTCAAAGCCAAGTATCCGGGCAGTGAGAATGATTGCAAGAATATTGATTGCCGGTCCGGAATAGAGAAATGCTATTGCCGGGCCGAGGCCTGCTCCTCGTTTATGAATACTTGAAAACAAAGGCAATATCGTACATGAACATACGGCAAGGATTGTTCCTGAGACAGCAGCCACGGAATAGGCTACCCATTTCTTAGCCTGGGCGCCAAAATATTTTAGTACAGAGGCCTGACTCACAAAAACGGAGATAACCCCGGCTATGAAAAATGCCGGCAGGAGACATAAAATCACATGTTCCCTTGCATACCACTTAACAAGGTCGAGTGTAGCTGCTATGGCAGTGTTGAACCGTGCGCTTTCAATAGGAAGAAAGAAGGCGAATATGAAAACAGCAGCTATCCATGAAAGTATCTTAATTTCTTTTTTGAGTTCCATATTATTAATTTGAAAATGTGACATTTCGTAAGATTGCGAAATATATTTGTAAAATTTTTTAAAAGTAAATTCTGATTATATAATAAATTCCCACTATAATAAAAAGTACTGAAATAACACGGCGGAACCATAGTTCGAAAATCTTAATTTTATTATAAGCTCCTCCTATACCTGATATTGTATAAGCAATTATCCATGCAAAAACAATAACAGGTATCCCTGTTGCAATCGCGTACACGAAAGGCAGGTAAAGTCCCGATGTACTTGTAACTGTAAGAGGGACAAGCATGCCAAAATAGAGAACACCGCTATAGGGACAGAAAGCCAATGCAAAAACTAATCCCAGTAATACAGCATCAAGATAACCCCATCTCTTCTTTTTCTGCATCCTGGAAGTGATCCTGCTAACGCCCGGGAATTTTATACTAATTACATCAAGCATAAAAAGACCAATAATTATCAGCAAAGGGCCTATGATTTTTTCGCCATAGCGCTGAAAAAACCCGGAAAATTTTAACTGATCAGCTCCAAGGAAGATTATTAATGCAATTGCTGTATAGGTTATAGCCCTCCCAAGCGTATAAAGCAATCCGTTGATAAAGACACGATTACGGTTCTCAATATCGCGGCTTATAAATCCTACAGCAGTAATATTAGTTGCCAGGGGACAGGGACTGATAGCAGTCATTAAGCCCAGTACCAAAGCCGTAACCCACGGCATGGTACTGTTCTCCAGAAGGTTTGTCAGAAATTCCATACAATTATTTGATCAGCAAACCGTCAACTTTTTCATTTATGATCTCTTTGAATTTTTCAGGTTTAACCACCGCATACATAAAACCTTCGTTAGTTATATTAATTTTCTGATCTCCTTTTACCAATAACAGGGTCTGCCCTGAAACCCCAAGTTTTTCCGCCAGGGGTTTACTTGATGCTTCCTCAAGGTTGACCGACTGAAATGTAATTAAACCTTGTTTCATCTGATTCGGATAAAGAGTTTCCATATCCTCCTTCGCTTTAGCTTCAATGGTTCTGCAGGTAACACACCTTGCAGTGAAATGGAAATAATATACTTCAATTATATCTGATGATGTACCTGAAACCTCTCTTTTTGAGGACTGTGCATTGCAGGATAAAATCGGAATAAATAGAACAAATGCTAATAATAATATGATATTTTTCATAACATGCTTATTTATTGATTATTAGTTATAATTTCTTTCAATTCTGATATTGTTGGGATGCGTCCGCTGAATATCACCTTTTCATTAATCACCAGCGCGGGAGTGTGCATAACCCCGAAGTTCATAATGTTAACTATGTCTTCTTCTTTCTTGATATCTGCACTAATACCAATTTCGGCTACCACATCACGGGTGATTTTTTCCAGTGTCTTGCATTTCGGACAACCTGTTCCTAAAATTTTTATTTCCATAGTTTATTAATTTGAAAATTTTAAAATGAGATAATTATAATTTCTATGCTTGTAGGAGAGGGGAAGATTCTTTTTCGGAGAGGATACTACTTGTTTCCTTCCTGTTAAAAAAATCATTCAGCAAAAGTTTCACCTCTTCCCATTTTTCACGGTTAATACAATATTTAATATAGGGAGGATTTATTTCGCCCTGTATCAATCCTGCAAATTTAAGTTCCTTCAGATGCTGTGATAAAGTGGATCGTCCGACAGGAAGTTCTTCAACAAGGTCACCACTGTAGCAACAGGAATTCATTTTGGAGAGTTTTTGCAAAATATATACTCTTACAGGATGACTGAGCGCCTTGGCTACCTTTGATATACTGACCACATCGGTTGTAAATTCAATTTTTTCTGACATTTTCTCCTCCCTAATGGTTAAGTTTCATTTTGTTGTTTCGCAAAGTAACGAAATGGATTTCACATTTGCAATAAATTTTTAGAAAAATGTAAACTTTGTTTTTAATTAATTATTATGACGTATGTTTACGTCATAAGATATTAGAAAATGAATAAAGCTGAAAAATTTGATGAATCATTACAAGAACTTGCCAGGTTTGCAAAAGTAATTTCACATCCTGCCAGGCTGGCAATACTAAAGTACCTAACTGAAACAAAATCCTGCATCTCAGGTGATATCTCAGATTATCTGCCCCTCAGCCGGACAACGGTTTCTCAGCATCTGAAAGAACTAAGGAACGCAGGTCTTATTCAGGGTGAGATAGATGGGCTGAAAATTAATTACTGTCTGAATACTTCAAAAGTCGAACAATTTTATAAAATGTTCAAAAAGTTTTTTAAACCGGTTAAAAATATAAAAATAATTTGCTAAGAATTAAATTTTGTGCGGATGAAAATACTAATAATTTGCACCGGTAACAGTTGCCGCAGTCAGATGGCACAGGGATTTCTGCAATCGTTCGACAAGCGGCTACATGTCTTCTCAGCCGGAACGGAACCGGCGACCCGGGTTAACCCAACAGCTAAAAAGGTTATGAATGAAGCAGGTGTTAATATCAGCCATCATACACCAAAGAATGTCAGCCAGTATCTGAATGAAGAATGGGATTATGTAATTACTGTATGTGATGATGCTAATAAAACGTGTCCGGTTTTTCCCGGAAAAGTCAGAAACCGGTTGCATATGGGTTTTGAGGATCCATCAAAAGCAAAAGGGTCATATACCGAAATTATGACTTCCTTTTATGATATAAGGAATGAGATCAGGGATGAGTTTTATCAATTGTTTGAATCAGAAATCAGGAAAAAACTATTATAATCAACAAGCTGATGTTTAGGGATTATGGAATATTTATTAAAGGATAATAATTCAGTATCAGGCGCTTCTGTTCCGCTGGTATCGACGGAACTTAATCTAAAAGATTTTCTCGGGGCTGTTATGGTTCGATGGGGAATCAATCGGAATGATTTCAGGGTTGAACCGGGTCTTTATGCAGTCGGTTCTCCGGATCCTTCATCAGATGTTTTTGTATCAGCAAACTACAAACTTTCATTTGACATACTTCGTAAAAATCTCTCAGGGCTGAATGGATGGATATTGGTTTTAGATACCAAAGGTGTTAATGTTTGGTGTGCTGCGGGAAAAGGGACCTTTAGTACTAACGAAATTGTTTCTAAGATAAGACAGGTAGCTCTTGAAAAGATTGTAAATCATAAACGGCTTATACTACCTCAGCTGGGGGCAACCGGTGTTGCTGCACATAAGGTTAAGAAGGAAACTGGTTTTAATGTTCATTATGGACCTGTTCGCACCTCCGATATTAAAAGGTTTATTAACAATGGTTACAGGGCTGACAAAGAAATGAGAAGAGTCTCTTTCGGTTTAAAAGATCGCCTGAAGCTTATACCCAATGATTTTATGTATGGAAAATATCTGCTTCTGGGAGCAATGGCAGTTATTTTTTTTATTTCGGGTATTAGCAGAAATGGATTGCAATATGGTGATTTCTTACATGCGGGCGGTCCTGCTATACTGAACATTTTTCTCGCCTATCTCTCCGGGATTGTACTAACCCCATTGGCTCTTCCATATATTCCAGCCAGACGTTTTTCATTAAAGGGTTTTTACATGGGATCACTGCTTTTTCTTATTCTTTTTATGTTAAATCTTACAGGGAATAATATTTTTGAAATAATATCGTGGTTTCTTATTATAACATCGATTTCCTCATTCCTGGCAATGAATTTTACCGGTTCTTCAACATATACTTCATTGTCCGGGGTTAAAAAAGAGATGAGGTTTTCACTCCCGGCACAAATAGTTTTTGCGGTTGCCGGGATTATTTTGCAGGCCATTGGAAAATTTATTTAATTTTAAAACATGAAAGGTCTTGTATATCTTCCTGATGTTGTTACTCTGAAGTTATGTGAAGAGACATGTAATGGATGTGGAATGTGCTTAAAGGTATGTCCGCATGATGTCTTTGAACTTTCAGGCAAAAAAGCTCATATCGTCAAAAGGGATTATTGCATGGAATGTGGTGCTTGTCAGCTTAATTGTCCTGTGAATGCAATAACTGTAAATTCAGGCGTTGGTTGTGCCGCGGGTATCATTAATGGGATACTTAATAACAGAGAGCCATCATGTGGCTGTTCAGATAATAATGCTAACTGTTGTTGATTTTTTTCTCTATGATCGCATTATGTTTATGATTTCCGGAATAGATCATTTTCAAACTTTCAAATTAACTAATTTTCAAATTGTAATAAGATGAAACCCAGACTTAAAATTCTTGACAGGTATCTGACTCTGTGGATATTTCTGGCAATGTTTATCGGAGTTCTTTCCGGCTATTTTTTCCCTGTAATTGCAGAATTCTGGGATTCACTAAAATCTTCTCCTGATAGCACTACCAATATTCCTATTGCTATTGGTTTAATTCTAATGATGTATCCACCCTTGGCAAAAGTAAGATATGAGGAACTGGGAAGTGTTTTCAAAAACTTTAAAATTCTGGGTCTTTCTCTTGTCCAGAACTGGGTTATCGGGCCTGTTTTAATGTTCGCCCTTGCAATTATTTTCTTTAAAATATTTCCGGGAAAGGATAATGCAAATCTTCCATATATGTATGGAATTATCATGATAGGCCTGGCTCGTTGTATTGCCATGGTGATCGTCTGGAACGACCTGGCAAAAGGAGATCCGGAATGTTGTGCAGGATTGGTTGCATTTAATTCCATCTTTCAGGTGTTGTTTTTCTCGGTTTATGCCTGGATTTTTATTGCAGTTTTGCCAGGATGGTTTGGAGTGCCAACAAATTCAGTGGTTGAAAATATTACAATAGGACAAATAGCAAAGAGTGTCTTTATTTATCTCGGGATACCTTTTATTGCAGGTTTTCTTACCCGGTTCATATTAATAAGGGTAAAAACCAAGGAGTGGTACCATACCAGGTTTATTCCTAAAATTAGTCCAATTACACTTATTGCCTTATTATTTACAATAGTAGTAATGTTCTCACTGAAAGGTGAATATATTGTAAAGTTGCCATTGGATGTCGTTTTGATCGCTATTCCACTTTTGATCTATTTTGTAATTATGTTTATGTTCTCATTCTTCATGAGCAGGAGGATAGGTGCGAGTTATGAGCAAACAGTAACGCTTTCATTTACAGCTGCGAGCAATAATTTTGAACTCGCAATAGCAGTGGCAATTGCGGTATTCGGGATAAACTCCGGAGAGGCCTTTACTGCTGTTATTGGCCCATTGGTTGAAGTGCCGGTTATGATTGCACTGGTGAATGTGGCATTATTGTTTAGAAGAAAATATTTTACAATCGATTAGTAATTGCCAAATTCTGTAGCTGCCATTATCATTGCTTCGATAGTATCTGTTGAAACATCCGGCTGAAGAATATGAGCAGGGGCGAGAAGATAACCTCTGTTCTTTCCCAAAATACTGATTCGTTTTTTTATTTCAGCTCGAATTTTTATAATATCGCCGGATGGGAGAAGTGACTGTTGGTCAATCCCACCAAAAAAACTTATTTGTTCACCATACTTATCTTTGAGCTCCTGTGGATCTGAACCAAAGACATTAGGTTGTACAGGATTATAAACATCAACCCCAATCTCAATAAAATCATCAATCAGAGGAGCTACAGCTCCATCGGAATGCATTATAATGATAATATCGGGATTTTCCCGGCGCAGTAGCTCAATCATCCTTTTGTGGCGTGGCTTAAAGCGGGTTCTCCACTGGTCGGGTGAAATTAGTGTTGACGTCTGACTCCCCAGATCTTCCCCGAGCCAGATTGCATCAACCCCGGCTTTTACCAATTGGAGAGCCAACCCGGTACTCCATTCCTCAACACGATCATTAAGTAAATTAAGCCATGGTTCATCACAGAGCATAGCCACCATATATTTTTCAAGCCCGGTCAAATGCCAGGCGAGTTCAAATAGAGAAATTTCTACATCTCCGATAACAAAATATTTTTTACCGAATTTATCAATATCTCTTTTAGCTTTATCAAATCGCCCCTTTGCATAAGGGTCTGGAAAAGAATAATTCTCAATTTCGGAGATAGTAGTTGTGTTTTCAAGTGGACATTTTATCACTTCTACATAAAGAGAAGTAGGCTTCATATGCATCCCAAACTCGTTTTTGGTAATATTATCGCTAACAACTTCAGGTATAAAACCTTTGGTAACTGTGCCTCCAATAACAACTACATCACTTCCCATCCTGGTTCTGATCTCATTTGCCGAAATACGGTATGTGAGATCCTCATAATATGAAAGTGCGTAATCCGGTTCTATTCCAAGTTTTTTCCCAAATGATTCAGTATGTTGCCTGCATAAATCAAACTGGATGGGTACTCTGTCAGGATTCCCTTCAATTTTCTTAAATGCTTTAAAGACCCGCTCTCTTGAATTCATTACTTCAGTATTATGGTAGAATTATTTCTAATTATGTTATTAACATTCAAATGATTATATCAACAATAGGTTTTCAGAGAGCCCCTTTCAAACAATAGCTGAGAAATTTATTTCGTTATCAATAATCTCACTGGTCCGAATAATCCGGCATCATATTTATCAAAATCAGGTGCTCCAACCCAACCCCAGGTACGGAGTTTACCCATATCGTCTTTCATCCACATTTCGTTAACCATCAGATTACCAATACGGATTTTGATTTTGTTTTCCCCTTGTTTTAATTCTTTGGAGATATCGAATGTAAAAGGAGGCCATAAACGTGCGCCAACAGATTTGTCATTGACAAAAACTTCCGCCATGTATTTCACTTTACCCAAATCTATAGAAACCTTCGATCCAGTATCGTTTGTTTTCACCAAAGTTTCATAATCAACATAACCGGTATACTGCTCTAGTCCGTATGAATACCACGACTGTAACGTACAGTCAGCCTTACTCCCAACAACAAATTTCAATGGATATGTTGGGAGTTTCTCATTTTCGATAAGCCTTGCGAACGACAACAAACGAGCATCAACGGGTAATTCAATTGATGGACCTGACAGATTTGTTTTTTTTCCATCAATCCAAACGTCTGTTCCGATCATGTTAGGTGAGAAAACCATAGATTTTGAACCAACAGGAATATTGGTTCTCCAATAAATATAATTATTAGCATTAATCTGCTTTATTGCCTCTTTCTCGTTTTTTTGATTTTCATTCATTGATTTCAGTCCCCAAATAAAAGAGGTATATTTCCATTCTGAATCGTCAAATCCCAGTTTCAATTTTTCTTCATTTATTACTTTATCAGATGAAAACAGAGCCTTTGCTGTCGTCTTATAAACCGTATCTTTTCCCGGATAACTGAGTATCCATTTTCCATCCAGGGTAATTTCTTTTGCTGGACTTTTTATAGGTTCCGATTCGATCTGATTTTTCCCTTCCGGATTGAATACAAGCCAATAGGCTTCATAGGGCTGTAAGGTTAAAGACACCTTGTTATATCCATTATCCTTCCCTGAAATAACAGTTTTAATTTCTCCCGTTTCGCAGTTCCATATTTCTGTAGCACCTTCACCGTCCCTCAGCCAGGCTGAAAAGTTCCTTATTGTATCTGTGTTATTGGCAAACCAGTAGAAATCGTTCGTGGCAATTCTCCGGTGAGCCGTGTAAAGCCTCCCTGAATTTTCAAGACGGATCTGCGGTTTGACCTTTTCATTTAATACGGTTACCATTTTACTCAGCCTGTTTTTATCAGCAGACAGATCGATAACATTTGGAAGTTGCATTAAAGCTTTAATTTGATTGATGATTACGGTGTCCTTTAGCCCCACCTCGGGTGAGCCTTGGGGCAATTCACCAAGAATAACAACCACACCGCCTTTTTTTGCAAATTCAAGAACCTTATTTGAGGCAACATGAGAAATAACACAAACAGGAGGTAGTACCAATGCGGAAAATTCATGATTGTTTATGGTTATCTTAGCAGATTTATTCGCTGATTCCACCTTGCCTTTATCAAGATAATATCTATCGGCAATTAAAAAATCAATATTGTTTTTATTCATTACCCTCATAGCATCCGAATAGATTTGGTTAGTCTCAATCGAACGTTTATCCCATACATCGGGACTTTCGCTCACACCATAACCTTCATCATGTGAAAAAATGCCTTCCGAATTAGCCCAAACACTTTCTTGCGGATTAATCAATAACACATCAGCAACCAGTTTGCTTTGTCTGGTAATAAAAGAGGCACGTCTTGAAAAATCGGTCCAATAATGCAAATATGGCCAAAATGGATTCTCGGTAAACCAGTCAGCAGGATACGGGTCTGTTTCAACTTTCCGGTTGACATAAATTCCGTGAGGAACCACGTGATTAACGCCAAATGAAGTGACGGAATTAATGGTCATCTTAATCATTTCGGGCGTTTGCTCCCATCCGGCCACACCCATGATCTCGCTCATAAACGGACGGTCTTCCAGTTCAGAGATGGTTTGCACTTCCTTAAAATCATGAACATCCTGCGATTTCATTAAAAGGCAATCCGTCCCAGGCATAGTTGCAGTTCTGGTGACACGCATGAAATCGCCCATGGCAGCGGCCTGGAACAACAATGATTCTTCCCATAAATTCGATATATAATACATATTGTGTTGGCTCAGCCAGTCAACCAACGGCATGAAATAGCATTTGTTATACACATCCGAAAGCACATCAAACCAATCGCAACGGGCTTTGGCATATAAACCATCATTATCCTTCTCAGTCAGAAGCGGTAGCCATAAACGCATATCACGACCTTTCATTTCTTTGTATCTTTGGGCAAGATATTCTGACCAAGCCATCTGCCAGCCATAATCGCCTTCGTTATCGACAAAAGCTCCAGGAATCGATTTGCCCATGTCATTTCCAAATCGTTTGGCATATTGTTCATGAACAAGCGGAATAAATGTATCCATCAATTTAGGGTCAAGATAATTTACTTTTCCACCATCTAATCCGGCATGGAATTTTTTCGCATAGGTGTAAACAACCCAATTGCCTTCAGGAGCTGTCCACTTAAGATTATTCCCTTCACCAATCAATTGCAGTGATGATGCATCAATTTCTTTATTGAGCATTTTTCCGGCTACCGCAAAATCGACTGAATCATATTGAACGGTTGATTTTCCTTTTACTTCATATCGTTTCCAATCGAGGTATTTTGCTTCGAGTTCAGGATGCTGCTTTAATACACGTCCGGCAGCCTGTCCACTTGGCCAATCATATTCATCGCAATAACCAAGGGTCAATCCTTTGTCTTTGGCTTTCTGCAACGCATTACCAAAACTATTGAACCACGGTTTTTCCAGGTACTGTTCATAGGGCAGGGATGCATATTTATGATTCAGGCGATCCTGTGAACTGCGGGGATGGGCATAACCCGGGTTCAATCGCTGTTTGGCCATTTCTTCGATCATCGATGCAGCAAAATGTTCATCCTTGATGGTATCGTCCCAGAACCAAAAGGTGTGTGGGGCATAAAACATGGGGGGATTGACAAACATTTCACGAATCGCTTTTGGATCGCTGTATTTCTTTTGCCACTCGGGTTGTCCGGGTTTATTCGTGCATCCGGTCATAACCAGAATCGCCAGAACAAAAAAAATAAGAAGTTTTTTCATACTAGCATTTTAAATTAATTGAAAACAATGTAAGCCTAAAAATAACTTTAGGGCACCTCTAAATACTATTTTTTCTGATGCCGTTGTTTAAGGCAAATATATTTATTAGTTATCGAAAAACCTAATTTTACCCCCCCCTCTCCCCCTTCCCCTAATTTTTATTTAATTAAATATCAGATAATTAGTTGTTTCTCTTATGTTTTTTTGTTTCCCAATTTATGCATTATTACAGTAGTCTCTTCCATGGTAATAATATGTCCTTTCCTTATTTTATCAAAATATGTTTTTATCGATTTAAAAAACGAATCTACTTTATCCGACTCATCAATGATCTCCACAACCAAAGGTACTTTTTCAGTAATTTCCCATAGTTTGTTACTGTAAATTTCGCTGCTGGCCCCGAAGCCCATGATTCCCTTAAAAACTGTGGCTCCGGTAATGCCAGATCTTTTTGCAGCATATACTATCACCTCATAAAGGGGTGAATGTTTGAATTTGTCGGTTGAACTTATATAAATTCTTAAACGTTTGGCTTTAATATATGGCTTCATGATGCTACACAATTTTGGTTATTAATACTCCTAAAAAGGTCGCCGCGATACCCAGGAAAACACTCAGGCCGGTATATAATAGAAAATGAAAAAAGTCACCATCTCTCAGTAGTGCCAGATTCTCATTTGCAAAAGCAGAGAATGTAGTGAATCCTCCGCAGAAGCCTACAGCAAGAAACATCTTCCACCCAGAGGTGAACAATGTACTCCTTTAAGAAAGGCCATACATTAATCCTATAAGAAAACATCCTGTGATATTTACTAAAAATGTACCAAGAGGAAAGGCTGATGGAAAATTATTTTGCAGAAATCGGGATGCCAGAAATCGGGATACGCTTCCCAAAAATCCTCCTGTTCCTATAAGCAGTAATGTTTTGAGCATAAAAATCTGAAATACATTAATTTATAGGTTATTAAATATTCATGCAGGGGTTCTCAGCTTTTAATAGTGTTTATTGGCAAGCTCCATAGCCATGTTGCGAAAGTAACAAATATTTTTATTTTAATAAATTTGTAACCTTCTAAGTGAATCTTACTATTTTTGATTCAATAATCCAAAAAAAATCTTTTAAAACAAGTATTAAAAAATAAACGTATGAAAAAGCGACCGTTTTTGAAAATCATTATTGGTATTCTTGCTGTATCGATTGTTCTATCAGGCTGCAAGAAAAAATCAAAAGATGAATCATTCTCTTTTGTTTTCATGACCGATATTCATCTCACACCTGAGCGAAATGCTGTTCCCGGATTAATGCAGGCTATTACTGTCGTTAATGATTTACATCCCGATTTTATTATTACAGGAGGAGATTTGATAATGGATGCGCTTGGACAGAAATATTCCACCGCGGATTCATTATATAACCGGAGTTTCGAAGAAGGTTTTGTGATGATATCTGTTAAAAATAGTGATTTCAACTGGAGGTATATCGATTATGGATAGAATGTAAAAAAGTAGACATGGATAACAAGATCAAAATTGGATTATTCGGAATAGGTCTGGATACATACTGGGCTCAGTTTGATGGATTGCTTGATAAATTAGTATCTTTTCAGGTCAGGATAAATGATCGGCTGGAGCAGTTTGATACTGAAGTAGTCGATGCCGGTATGGTGGATAATCCTGATAAGGCAATTGCAGCAGCCAGGCTCTTCCAGAAAAGCGGAGCTGATATGATATTACTCAATATTTCAACTTATGCATTGTCACATAATGTCTTACCGTTGATCCAGCGTATCTCCTGCCCTGTTGTTATTCTGAACCTGCAACCTTCAGAGGCTATTGATTATGAGAGGTTCAATGCAATGGGCGACCGGGGTAAAATGACTGGCGAATGGTTGTCATATTGCCAGAGCTGTGTAACTCCGGAACTGGCAAGTGTGTTTAACAGGGCGGGAATAAAGTACAATCTCATAACCGGTTACCTCGATGAGGAATCTGTATGGGATGAAATAAAGGAGTGGATAGACGCCTGTTCTGTATTGAAGGTCATGAATAACAACAGGGTTGGAGTGATGGGCCACTACTATAATGGGATGCTTGATGTATACAGCGATATCACATTGCTCGCTGCTGCTTTTGGTAGCCATTTTGAACTAATGGAGTTTGGTGTTTTGAAAAATTTGTTTGAAAAGGTAACAAGTGATGAGATAAGTATTAAATTGAAGCAGTTTAATGACTGGTTCAATGTTTCAGATGAGTGTTCCGAAGCAGACCTGGTAAATTCAGCCAGATGTTCAGTTGCACTTGATAAGCTCGTACAGAGATATAAGCTGGGATCACTGGCGTATTATTATGAGGGACAGGATGATGCGGATTATGAAAAGATAGTAACAACATTAATCCCGGGTATGACACTGCTAACAGGACAAAATGTTCCTGTAACGCTTTTGTCTGTTTGTCAGGGTGGTGATGGAAAGATCACCCTGCTTACTGCTGAAGGCGAATCAGTAGAAGGGCCCACGTTACAGATTGGAAATACAAACAGCAGGTATAAATTCTCTTTGTCAGCCAGAGATTTTATTAATAGATGGTCAGAAGCCGGGCCATCTCACCATTGTTCAATCGGGAAGGGAAACAAATCATCAGTTATAAAGAAGTTAGCTGAACTGCTTGGGATTGAATATATAAGGATCTGCTGATCAGAAATTATAATCAGGTATTAATCAACCGTTGAATAATGAGTAAGAATCTACATTCGTCAGAAATAAATTTTAAATCTGTTCTAAATTTCAGGGATTTAGGGGGTATTGTATCTGATGGAGACAAAAAGATAAAGAATGGGATGATATTCAGGTCAGCAAATCTTGACCTGATAAGCAAAGTGGATCTTAAAAGGTTTGAAGGTCTGAATATTAAGACTATAATTGATCTGCGGGCTCCAACTGAATGGAAAAAGCGAAAGAATTCATTTAATAATACTGATATTTTATCTCTGCCACTCGATTTTCAAAGGGCTACCAGGGAGAGGATTAAACCATTTTTGTACAAAAGGAACTCTGAGGCTGCGCTTTCTGATATCTCTAATTCCTTATATCTCGAGATACTTGATGCTGCCCTGCCAATGTTCAATAAGGTAATGGAAGTATTGCTTTCTCCCAATCGCTCTCCTATTCTGATCCATTGTCATGTAGGAAAGGACCGAACAGGAATAATTATTGCTTTGATACTTCTTGTATTGGGAGTTAAGAGAGAGCTGATTATCGGGGATTATATGAGATCAAATGACTTTCTCGTTCCGTATTTTAAAAGAAGATTGTTGATAAAAAAAATCCTTTCATTTGGACTTTATCCCTCCCGGACGGTCTTGTATGTAGTTACCCTGAGGCAGAGAAATATTGAATCAGTTTTAGACAAGATTGAAGATCAGTATGGGAATATAGGCTCTTATCTTAAGAACTCAGGCTTTGATACAAATAGTTTAGCTGAATTGAAAAAGAGATTATTGGTGTAATAATCTTCATTCAGAATTATGAAAATGATTATTTTTCAATTTGTAGTATTGTTTTATTTCAGTTTCATCTTACTTAACACAGATCGTTATGAACAGTAGTGGTAATGATGACTCAAAAATGAATTTCAATCTGGCTGCCAGACTGAAAAGTTTCAAGCATGCATTTTCCGGTTTAGTAACCTTATTGAAATTTGAGCATAATGCGAGAATTCATCTTGTAATTCTTGTGATTGTTATCCTCACTGGGATTTTTCTCAAAATATCAGGAAATGATTGGGTAGCAATTATTTTTGCTTCCGGACTTGTATTTATCAGTGAGTGCTTTAATACTGCTGTCGAATATTTATCAGATGTCGTTACTAATGAGCATAATGAGAATATTAAAATGGCAAAAGATGTAGCTGCTGCCGGTGTATTTATCTCAGCAATTATCTCAGTGATTATCGGATTAATTGTGTTTATACCTGCAATATGTAAGTATATTGCAGCCTGAGTAGTCTTTAAAAATTCTTAAGCGATCAAAAAAGGATTTTTTATTATTTACTTAGTAATCAGAACAGTAATATGCTTTTAAAACTCATTCTTCTTGCACTTTTTGGTATTGCAATGGCCCATCTGGAAGGCGTAGTTGTTGTTTACCTGAGGAAAGCCCTGGGGATACTGGATTCGGAATCTAATAAAGAATCGATTGAAAATTTTCCGGCAAGGTATCTTAAAATAGAAATGACAAGAGAGGCTGCTACAATTATTATGCTTCTTGTAATTGCATATCTGGCAGGTGGAACCTGGATCCAAAGAGCTGTTTTCTTTCTCTGGACATTTGCTTTCTGGGACCTGTTTTATTATTTGTCACTTTATATTCTAATAAAATGGCCTCCAAACTTTAAAACTATAGATGTCCTATTCCTGATACCGAAACCATGGATTGCACCAGTCTGGTTCCCGATTGGGGTCTCCGGCATTACAATCCTTGTTATTATTTTTCTATATTGGTTCGGCGGTCTGGTGTAGTTGCTGTCCTGCTTTCAATGTTGCAATAACCCAAAAAAAATTCTAAAACGATATCGTTTGTTATGCTCAGTAAATCAATATCACTAAGAAATTCAAGCAGGTATGGAATATATTTTCTCCTAAAAGGCATTACTTTTATAAACAGTTTAATAGGGAAAATATATTCCATACCTGCTTGAATTTCTTAGTGATATTGATTTA
>Ga0307377_10002563_pt1 | contig 21386 bp, 5 predicted proteins | sample TR3MG_FD_202535 | JGI IMG/M metagenome (GOLD analysis project Ga0307377, IMG submission 202535) | Soil microbial communities from Risofladan, Vaasa, Finland - TR-3 | ecosystem: Environmental > Terrestrial > Soil > Coastal area > Acid sulfate soil | place: Finland: Risofladan, Vaasa | collected...
TGATGCTTTCAGTGAGGAGATGACGAAAAAAATATCGGATGCAAAAGATGAAGGTGTCTTTATCGGGAAGGAAAATCTTTATGCTTTGATGGATCCTGTACAAAAATTTGTAGCAGGAGCGGAATCAGATTTGAAAGGTGAGGCCAATGTAAAATACCAGGGAGCTAAAGGGGCTCTCCCTGACACAAAAGAGGCTAGGGCATTGGCTTTTGTAAGCTCGGCTTTGGGGAAAAAAGAAATTAGACTAACCCCAGAAACCACCGAATTCCAGAAAAAAAATAAGACCGCAAAAGAACAAGTTTTAGTACTTCCAGACGGGGATCAAGCCCTGGATACAATAATTTCTCAGAATAACATCATAGGAAATTTGATGGCCCTTGGAAAACAAGAGCTTCCAAAAGGGTCTGTAAACATGAGTAAAGGGGAAATGGAGGCATATTTCCTGGAGAGGACTAAAGGAAAGTTGGCCGAGGGGGCCAGTCCAGAGGATATTAAAAAGTTATATGAGGAGTTCCGACAAGAATTTAAAGATTTTAACAATTTGCATAAAGTTCAGGATGCACGAAAAGCGATAGAAGAGTTGGAAGGGAGTATTGTTGAAAATGAGAAAAAATTATCGGAAGCACAAACCCAGGAAGAAAAAGACAGCATAAATAAACAAATCGAAAAAGATAAAGAAGCCTTAGAAATTAACAGAAAAAATGAAGAAACCTTTTTAGAGAAATTAGCTGGGAAAGAAGCTAAAGACATTGCACTTGAAATGGAGTCCCTACAAAGGAAACAAAGAACAGAGGAGTTTGTTTCTCTTCTTGAAAGATATGGGGGTGATATTCCGGGAGAGATTGAAATTTTAGCTAAAAGGATTAGAGTAGGGGAGAAGCTCACACAGGTTGTGATGAGAGGGAAACTAGAATCTTTATCTCCGGAAAAGCAAAAGATTTTTAGAGAAAAATATCCGGACGTTTTGGATAAATTAGGAATTACTAATGCCGAAGACTTTATTTGGCGTCCTGGGTCTCCTCCTCTTAGGTTCAATTCCGCGGATGAAATTGTGGGTGCTAAAAAAGGGGGAGCCATAGATCGTGCCCTTGGTGGAGGAGCACTAGCAGGTGGCGGGCCTGTAAACATAAATATCTATGGGGATGAGGCCAAGGTTTATCGAGTGGTTAAACGGGTCTTGACAGAATTGAAAATGGTTTAATTCTCCGGGAGGCTGGTCCATTTCTGATCTGGCTATAAAATCATACTAGTGGGATCTTTTCCAAGAGGCTTTGATGCCAGGTCTCCCTGTATTTAGAAGTGCTTTTCATTCTCCAGAGGATGAGTTTTCTGGACGTGGGGTGAGGCCCGTTGTTTTTGATATTTTGGGCCCTGACCATGAGACTAGTATCCTTCCAGATTATTTAAAAATGGTTTTGCATGTAAATCCAACTTCAATGAAGATGTCTCATCAGAAGATCATCGAAAGAATTCATACCGAAGGGGGTTTTGTAGAGCAACATTTCGGTGATGGGACGGAAACTATCCAGTTTGAACTGGCAACTGGTGGTTTTATGCGGCTCTATACAGGGTTATCAAATATAACCGGTGGTGGAATCGATGTCGGAGGAACTAGAAGGGAGACTATAGCATACGATAAATATTTAGATCTCCTGGCCTTATTTCATAATAATGGGCATGTTTATGATTATCATGGGAGACTTGTCTTTGATGGGATAATAAAAATCTGGTTTGATGGCCATACCTGGTATGGTTGGTTCCAAAATTTTTCCGTGACTGAAGAGGCGGAAACCCCATATCAATTCCGATTGAGTGCTAATTTCATTGTGGATCATGAGAGGGTTACCCTTCGGACTACTATCCTCCCTGCGAGTTCTTCTTTTAGTGAAGACCCAACTAGTACTAATTTCCGATTTGAGCAGGAATCTGAATTTGATTCTCTTGTAAACCCCCTTCCTTACGAGAGTTTTCCGGATCCTGGAACGGGACTCGAAACCGAAAACATGTCCGAAACCTCTTCTACTGGAGCTGCAGAATTTTCTCAGGAGCCGGGAAGAACCTCTGCAGGAATTGAGTTGGCGAATCATATTCTTAGGGGGCAATTGGCTCCCGGAGAGGTTAAAGATTTTATTAATAATTGGAGTCGTTTATCAAAGGAAGAGAAAGAAGCAATAAATTCAAACTCTGCAGATGAGACCGGAACATGACAAGTCCTAAGGATAATTACCCCCTCTCCCAAGGACCTATGAGGTCTTATGACCCTGTTCGGTTATACTCTCCTACTGAATATGCTCTTCTTGAAGGTTTAGAAAGAAATTATGAGCTGCAGGATAATATCCCCATTGATGGGGCCCGGGAAGACCTTCGGGCATATTCCCCGTTCAAAATTTCAGTAGTTCCCCCACTTGTTTATGAGAATGTACCTGAGCAATCGAAATATAATTTAGAAGCCTCTATTAGTGAGGTGGTTCAAACAGCTCAACAGTATCTTTCCGGTATTTTGGACTTCATTAATTTTGGAGAAGAAGAAGTTCAGGAGCTATTGATTCCGGAATCTCCTCCGGCTCCAGGAGCCCCCACAGTTCCCTCTTCTTATATAGATATTATTTTAGCGGCGGCAGAGGAGGAATGGAATAAAAATATAAAAGAACCAGATTGTAGATGTCCTGGGGGTCAGAAATATCCGGAAGGTTCTAATTGTGCTCCAGAGGGCTCTCCAGAAATAGAAAAATATATGAGGAGTGAGCAAGGGGCCGGTAACACGAAGAAGCCTCCTTATATGTGTAATGGTTATAAGGATATTGATGAAACGACGATTGGTAACTCTTCAGAGTGGTGTGGGTATTTTCTTACTTATGTTTTTGGTGCCGCAGGTCTTGGCAGGAAAGCCAAAAGTAATCTTTTATCCACAAGAAGCGCCAGAGGCTGGGCTCAGGAGGAGGGGGGGCGGCGTTGGGTGGACCCTCCATATTTACAACCGGGTGATATAGCCTGTGTAGGAAAGATTGGAGAAGATTGGGATTGTAAAAGTATCGGGTGGTCTGGCCCTCCAGATAACAGCGAACATTTTGTTCTGGTTATTGAAAACAATTATCCGGATCATATTAAACAAATATCAGGAAATACGTTTGGAACTTTTCCCAACGGGAAACAGGGGGATGGTGTAGCAAAAAATGAAAGCCCCTTTTGCCCTATTCCAGATAATCCGAAAAAAAAGGTAGTTCTTTTTGGTGTTCGTCCTGTTCCAGAAGACTATGAAGGAGGTTTTCCTCCCACCCCACCTCCTGATCTAGCAAATGAAAACCAGGTGGCTCTCGGGGTTGAGGGGGAAATAGATCGGATAAACGGGGAAATTGGCGGAGATTCCTATACCCAATCTAGAAGACTGGGTTATAGCAGGTTCCCCTTTAACCAAAAGGATCTTAGGACTATAGAAGCAGCTTCTCATCATTATGACAGCTGGTATGAGGCTAAACAAGCTCGTACTCGTGGACTTCTCAAGAATCTTGGGAGTGGGGATTCCTGGGGTTTGGAAAGGGATAAAGTAGAAAGATTTATTTCCTTGGGGAAAGAGCGTTTGGCAACCGGAAATGCACAACCGGTTCTCGCAGATCAATTAGTGGCTGCAGATATTGCCTTACAATTAGATGCTATTTTGAAAACCCCACCTCTTACGCTCCTTGTCAACCCAATTTCTTTAAATATCACATATGAGAAAGTCCAACAGTATACTAATAATACTAGATTTGGATTTGTTTACGAATCCTGGGGAGAACAACAGCCTAAATTGAGCATTTCAGGACAAACGGGAGCTTTTATAGCCGGTGCCGGGAACACTAACCTTAGCGGGAGGGAAACAACATCTCCCTCCGGGGTTCAGTTTGCTTGTAAGAGAGACAGTGCCGCGTTTCAGAACCTGATGAATCTTTTTACGGTATATAAGAATAATGGATATATTTTTGACACCCTTTTTGGGTCTAAATCCCCTCATTTTATTGGTGCTTTGTCCATTGAATATGACGGTTGGGTTTATATTGGACACATGGAGAATTTCAATTATGGCTTTGAGGAAAAAGAATCTCAGAATGGACGTGTCCAATTTGATTTTGAATTTACGGTAAGCCAGATGTATGACATGAACCAACCTGTGGATAGTGTCAGGCCTATGGCAGATCCAAATCGAGGTTTCCTGATGGAAACCGGAAGGGGAGACCCTGTAGAGGAGGTTTCCTCAGAGAATTACGGGGCGGATTCCGGAACGGGCCCTTCACCAGATGTAGGGGACCCCGAGGATTATGGGGGGATGACGGATGTGTCTCCGAATAGTCTAGGAATCCAGAGGGATCCTCCTCCTGAAGAGGAAGATACTTCGGTTGTGATAGATGACTCTACTTTTTTAGAGGGTTTGTCAGCTTTTGGGCAGGTTACTCTCAGTAGTCTTTTTGGCGCACAAGAAGAGGCCAAGGCATATGAGACTTCACCGGAAGAGACCCAAAACGTTACCCTTTATGATCAATCTTAGAAGAAAAAATGGGACTTACACATCGACCATATATAGGAAGTTGGAGACTGAACCAAACAAAATTGGTCCAGCATTCTCCAGATTGTTTAGTTTATTTCAATGGAGATACTGCGGTCCCGGGATGTCCTTCCTGTAATGGAAGGATAGAACTTCAAAAGTATATCATCCAGGTCAGTGTTGAATCTGGAGTGGATGCCGGTGCTGCTTCTGCCAACATCTCTTTAGCCGTTCCTATGCATACCGCGGAAGGAATGGGAAGGGATGGTCAATATTTACTTCGAGTGGGTCTTGAAGTTCATATTTATATGCGAGGATATTTTCCTGTTCAAGGACAATATGAAGGGATTGAGATTGAAGAAGATGTTGGGAATCTAGATATTTCCCAGATCATGACCTATCCCTATTATCATGTATTTCATGGGATTACGACAAATGTTGACGTTTCAAAACAAGGGGGAATACAAAGTATTACGGTTCAATGTAACAGTATGATGTATTTCTGGCAGTATGTTAATATAAGTCAGAATGCCTCTGTTTTTGCTAATGCTCCCACAAATTCAAAACTGGACCAAAATTTTGTTGGGCATCAATATACTGGGTGGACCCCTTATTCCATTATTTATACTTTGTTTCAGGATATTGCTGGAGCTGCAAGCGGAGTAGGAACTGCACTAAGTAATAAATCAAATATTGATGCGAATTCTACGGTTCGTGATGAGAGTTTATTTTCTCTTAATCTGGAATATTGGAAAAGGCGTTTCCAGACGAAGATGATTCGACTCCGGATGCATGGGGGAAGTGGAAAACTTTTTACTACGGCTCAAGCAGCTTTTCTTGGTAGGTTGGATGGAGAACAGGTAAGAAAAATACTAAAGCATCCCTTTAAAACAAAAACCAGTGCAAGTGATACTACAAAATTCGATATTTATTCGGCGTCTCATTCCTTGGGTTTGACCAAAAGCACTTTTCAGCCCGGAACGGGAAAACCGATCACGGTCCCGAATCTAGATATGATTCAGGAAGGGGATTCGGCTTATGAAGAAGGTATAAAAGAGGATGCCAGAGCTGAAATTAATATGGCCGAATTGGAACCCTATGCTCAAAAAGCAGGAGAACTTGGTCAAGTTAATTATTGGGAGTCTACTTATCAATCTAAATTAGATGTTGCTCAACAGGTTTGCCAAACTACGGGATATGAATTTTATCAAGACGTAGATGGGGATTTTGTTTTTAAGCCTCCTTTGTATAACCTTGATACTTCGTCAAGCCGGGTTTATCGAATTGAAGAAATCGATGTCATTTCGATCTCTGAACATAATAAAGAACCAGCATGTACTTATATTAAATTTACAGGGGGAAATTTCCAGAATTATCAAGTTGGAGGTCTTGAGGGGGAGTGGGGAACGAGGGGTCAATATATAGATTATCGACTCGTAGCGCAGTTTGGTTGGCGTGAAGAAACCTTTGAGTCTACTTATCATAATAACGAAAGGACGATGTTCTATGCTGCCATTAATAGAATGGATATCCTGAATGCTCCCACTCGAAGTGCTGAGATCTCTATTCCTCTGAGACCCGAGATAAGACCCGGATTTCCTGTTTATGTTGCGGGAATTGATTGTTTTTATTATCTACAGAATATGTCACATTCCTGGACATTTGGAGGCTCTTGTACAACAAACCTTAATCTTGTAGCTAAAAGGCCAAAATTTTATGCCCCGGGACATTCACGAAAGAGAGGAATCGATGCCATTGATCTATCTCAAGTGTATCTTCCCCGGAAACCTTTGAAAGTTCTAGATGAAGATGGAAATCCTCGTCTTTCCGGTTTTCCTAATGTGGTGATGGCCTTAAATCCTGCAGGGATTAACCCATTGCATTTTATTACCGGAGCGGATTTGAAGCTCCTTAGTAATCCTTTGGTTGTGAGAAATCTTATAAAGATTGCTTTACTTCAGAACTTACTCAAAATAGATCCGGAAGGGACTGAAGAAAATGGTCCTTATCTTCTTCAAACTGATGAAGATGCCACGCTTAGTTTGGATATTAGTGGGTCCGAGACAAGAGAGGACCCGTCAACGACTGCAGGTCCGGATAGAGAACAAGGGCCTATTAAATTAGATTTCCAAACTTTTGCTGCAGGGGCAAATCTTGTTACTTCTTTAAAAGAACAAAGAGCTTCTGTTTCCAAAAGTTATGAGAAAGTAATTCTTGAACTTAAGTCTCAATTACAAGACCTTATTTCTAAGAGAGGCCAACTTGAGGCTAACGGAGAAAATACAGATAATCTTGATGACCAAATTATTAATAAAAAACAACAGCTTTCAGAGATAGAAGATAAAATAAAAGAAGCGGAAGCCTCCCTCCAAAAGGAATACTTAAATAATCCTATGATTGCTGGTCTCATGGAACTTTTTGAGAAACTTTCCTTATCTTATTTGGGGAACAATTCTGATTATCCAGATGCTAATTCTACGGCTTCCTATCTCAATATGCTAAGTGATAAAAAGGCTGCTTTTACGAATGCCCTTCTCCCTGGAGCTTATCAGTATTTTTCCTGTTCTCATCCTGATAAGAGATATCAGGGTCCTGGAGTTTTATCCTCAGATGAGACGGTTGGGGCAGTTGTAGGCTCTCCTGAAGTTCTATTAGAAGATTCTAGACAGGATGGCTTCCTTCCCAAACCTTCAAGGAGAGGGAGGGATGGAATGCTTCCTGAAGCGGAACTCGGGAAAATAAGTACAACATATGGAATCCGTCTTCTGTCCTCTCAGAAAACAGAGAGAGAGGTTAATGGGAAAAAGGTAAAGGAAAGGGTAATCAAAATAGTCCCTACTTCCAGAATTAGAAACCTCGTTTTTTCCCATCACACTTTAGATAAAAAAGTTGCCCAAGCAGGATATAACTTTGGGGAGCAATTTACAGGATTGGGGGAAGGAACCTATGAGGTAGTAGTTGATGCAATGAAAAAATCTGGGGGAGGCTCCTCTCTCAAGGATATGTTTGAAACACAATGGAATACATTTATAAACGGGGCCAGAAAGTATCCAGATTTCCTCACTAAAAAAGGGGTTAAATTCCCAGACATCGTTGACTTCCAGGGAACTACTTATAAGGTAGATGACGTGGAGGTAATCTCTAAGATTCAAAATACCTCTTCCTTCGCCTCTTCTACTCCCCCTGAAGAAATAAAAACTGTTCTCAGATCTACTATTGTTTCTCTTCTTTATGTGGGGGTAGGTTCAGCCTTAAGGGATGTGTGGCTTGATTGGCAAAAGGAATTATTTGTACAAACGGGGACCAAAAAGACTAATCTTGTAAAAGCAGCTTCTGCAACAGAAAAGAAATTTAAAGATTTGGGAAAAGACCTTTTTGGGACCGTTTTCACTTTCCGGACTGGTGAGGCAGCGAAAACAGAGGGAACGGGAAGTAATGATATCTCAACTCCTGTTTTTCCTGTTAGTGACGAAAAAGGGTATGAAGTTATAGGTTCTTATCAATATGGAAGGGGTATAGATATAGCTCCTAATGCCTCTTATGACCAGTTAGCAATGCAGGATCCTTTATCTTTTGCGAGTCCGGCAGACGTGGAAGATTTTATTGAAATCGTGATGGGAAAGAAGAAACCAGATGTGACTAGTGAGAATAAGGGAGACCTCTTGACTCCGGTACAAAGGGCTACTCTGATTCTTGAGGAAAAGTTAATCAAGAGTATATTGAATAACCCGGGAACCCCCTCGGAGGTTATTACCCTGGTGGAGGGTTTCCAACAACAAAGGCAAAAGAGTCCAACTTCCTCGGGTTTTGCTAATTGGATTACTAGTACCCAGGACACTAACTTTAAGTTGCCTGTAACGAATGCAGCTTACCAATTAGCAGATTTACAGGTTCATGTGAACAAATCTGTTTGTAATTGTAGGGCCGCAGAGGCAGATATTCTTTTTGAGAATGCTTTTAATGCGGATAATTTTGCCCAAATTGTGCATACGGAGGATCTTGATCAGGTCACTGGTGCTCTGAATGAGGTGGCCATTCAAAAATCTATCCCATGGTCGAGGAATCAAAAAGCAATAAGGGGAGAGGTTTCAGACCAAAAGATTACTTCTAGTTCGGATTCCAAGGACCGTGCTCTCGATTTGGGGCAAGCCTTTGCAGATTTAAATACTCTTTCGGATCGTTTTTCGGATCGTTTCCGTGGGCGTTGATTAGGAGAGGAAGATGCCGGCCAATTCGCCCTTTAATAAAGCCGATTTTGGTACTATTTACGAGTTGGTAAATAGAAAGAGAGCGAAAGATCAAAACGCTTCAAGTGGTGTTTCAAGGCTTACCCTCTCTCTTGGTAAAGTAATTACCATAAACTATGAGGAATGTAAGGTCACCCTCCGGATAGTTTCAGGTCAAGGACAGGAATTTCAACGGGTTCCGGTCCCTCTTACGTTTCCCGGAGCCGGAAACAGAGTCTTTTTCGGGGCGATGCCAGAGGTCGGGGATGTTTGTATTCTTGGGCATCTTACTCAAGAGTCCACCGGTGGAGAAACTACCCCGGTTATCTTAGCCTGGTGTCTTCCTGGACCCTGGATGGGTTATGATTGGTTGCCCATGCAACCGTTTAGCCCAGAAGAGTACTCGATGGATCCTAAAGATGCTGCTTTTACGGCAGGGGTCTTTGATCGGGTCCGGAGAAAACTTCGTCATATGGAGCCTGGAAATATTGTAGCCTCTTCCGGACAGGGTTCAGATCTCGTTTTGGATGAGGGAGTTCTCATCTCCAATCGGAGATGTAATGAAATCCGTTTGAGAGACCAGGACCAGGCTCTGGTTATTCGTTCTCTGCAACAATTTCATGCGATGGCCGGGGTTCGAGTCTATTCTGGAATGGTTCAGAGAGATGCGACCTTTTTACCAACCCAGATGTTTTCCGATGGGGTTTACTGGGAAACCCCCTACCAGGTTGATCAAACAACAAATGTTCCTTTAGATAATCAAACCCTGAGAAATATCTCTCATCCCCTTTATAAAGATTCTTTCCTTTCTCCCAATGATGTTTTTAACCGTACGGATAGTGCAGGGAATTTCAAGGGGGAAAGTCTTTCTGGGGTTTCCTTCGAACCTAATATTGATCCCTACGATTTCCTGAAGAGGGGTCTGTTTATTACAAGAGATGGATATCTATATGACGGAAGGGTACGGTCGAGTGCCGTTTATGGTGGGAAACCCGGGTACCGAGTTTCTGTAAATACTGATGAGGATGGTTATCCGCAAAACGCTTTTGTTGGGGGGGAGGAAAATGCAGAGGCTTTTACCGAATACCGAGTAGAGGTGTCTCATACTTCTGATGGTAGACTCCCTGTCACAGAGCAAACGGATAATTTCGATGCCGAGAGGCTTCCTCCCGCATCGTTAACGGGAACAAATTTTGTAGGAAAAAAGACTCCTTTTGTAACGGTTGTTTATGGGAGTGTTGTCGGGAATGACCCTTTCACTCCTGCAGGAAGGGGGAAATACGGGTTCCCCCTAAGACCCGTGGTTTATACTTCAGGAGGAGATCCGGCTCCTGAAATGGCTTCCGGTATTGGTGCCCCCATTCAGGAGCACGCTGCTTCCCTATTTGAGGTTCGCCCTGTAAATTCGGACTCCCCTCCGACTTTTTGGTCCGTGACCAAGGATGGCCGTGTCAAAGTATGTGTCCAGGGTCCTAAATCTGCGGAATTTTCTGCAGAGGCTCATTTTGCATCCGGGTTAAAGATAACTTCTGGGGGAGTTATTTCTCTGGACGCCGCTAAGGGGTTTAAGTGGAAAATCTCCGGGAAAGATGATGTTACTAATAGAGGGCTGGATATTGCCAGTAAAGGGGCCATACGTCTTTTTGCAGACGGTGAGACCACGGAAGGAAAAGCCACAAAAAACCTTCAACAAAGTGCCCAAGCAGCCGGGGACCAAACAAGTCTTGAATTAGGGGGGAGAAATAAGGTCCAGATTTCCGGTGGACGTAAAGTAGAGATCTTGACAGAAATTCTTTCTCAACAGGCTCAACTGCATAAAATACAGGCAATGTCCGGGATAAGCCTGGATGCTGTTAAGAATATAGATATCAATTCCAATGTGTTTAATCATTCGGTTAGCGGAAAGGCCGAATATTCTTTTTATGGGCCCAAGGATCTTCTCCCAAGTAACGGCCCACATCGGGTTACAAAATTTAGCGGGATTGGTACCGGAACTGTTGACGAATATTCCATGTTGTCAGGAGATCGGGAGGAGACTTTCGATCTGGGGAATCATAGTACCTCGATCACGATTGGGAATCTAACCTATGAGACCCAGTTTGGATCTTGGAAGGCTAAGGCCGGAACGAATAAGATCGAGCTTGACTCTGTAAGTGGAATGAATGCCTCTGTTGCTGTGGGCACCGTAAAGATTGAAGCCCTTGCAGGAACTACAGAGATAAGTGGGCAGGTCTCCATTACCGTGAAAAGTACAGGTCCCGCAACTTTAGCAGGACAAGCAGGTATTCGTCTGCAGGCTCCGGGAAAGAAGGGCGGTATAGTATGTGCGGCGGATTTGGACCCCCTTACGGGGTCTCCTCTTTCTACGTACGGGATGGGGAGTCCGGGTCACTTACTGACTTAGGTATTTAAATGGATAATCATGGCCCTTTCTCCCTCAACGATATCTTCAGCGATTTTGAGCGCCGGAACAGATATTACGGGCCTAACTTTCCCTTCTCTCTGCAATGCCATAGGGAATGCCATCTATAGTTGGGCTTCTGTTCCGAGCAATTATGCAATGACAGGTGTAACTGCTGGAGTAGTAGGAGCAGGTACCGTTACTGGAAAGTTAATTGTTTCTCCTAATGTGGGGATTGTCCAAGCAGGGCTTTCTGGAAAAGAGGTTCTTGGGGTAACGGCTCCGAGTCTGGCAAAAGCGGTTGCTATAGGGATAGCAAGTGTTTTTTCTTCCTCGGGACAATATACGGGTGCCTCGGCAGGAGTGGCAGTCGGAACTGATGTGTCATTTGTATTAATCTCTAATTCTGCTACTCTCGTTCCCCTTATGATTCTTTCCATGTTTGGGTCCTTTGGTGGAACAGGGGCCTCAACAGGAAGCGTGGCAGGTGGTTTAAGTAATGGTATTGCTCAGCTTTTGCAAACGGCTCAGGGCATAGGAATTGTGGCAGGAACCCCCACGGGGTCTGCTTCGGCGGCGGGGTCTTCTCCGATTAGTAAGGTCTTTTAGATGTCCGGAAATCTTTTTCAAGGCACTGTTTTAAAGCCGACACGAGCGGGTTCCCCGAATTCTTCGGAGAGTTCTGTTCCTGTGAGTGGAGTAGACCGAGATGTAAAACCACCTCCTCTTGGATATGACTTATATTATCCGGAAGTTTTAGATATCGGTCTTCAAAGGTATAAGGCTGCTATTTTGGAGCAGGAAGACCCTTCCCTTCAATATATGTTATGGGCAGCAAATAGCTCTAATCTGGCTCGGATTGATGATCCTACTTGGTCCCTTAATGAGGGATATGTTAAGATCCCCACAGGAGAGAATGTTGTAATAGATTCTCAGAGTCCGGATACGGAAAGCGGGACTCCTGTTAGAAGGGATGGGACAGTTTATCTTGTTGTGCGGGATAACCAAGAAAGAAGCATTACACAGATCCTTTCTATCAAAGTTAGAAACGGGGATACTCAGGCAGAAGAAACTCTTTCCGGAGGCGTTGACTTCCAGGTTTTGGATGCGGATTCAGGTCTGGTCGAGATTCTGGATACGGCACTTACACATGTCTTGAATCCTTATGGTTCCGAAGCACCCTCGGCATCCGTCCTCCGGGGGGATACTATTGTTGAGGTGGTTTATGTGTTAGCCCCTCAGCTTTTTTGGTGGAGTCGAAACGACACTCAATCAACAAGATTTGGATGGTCCGACAAAACTCAATCTTGGGCTTTGTGGAAGGGAAGTATTCCTGTTTTTGTGGGAGTTCTCACCCCCAGTAGGACATACACTTTGGAGCCGAAGCCTACGGACTTAACCGTGGGAAATTTTCTCCCGGGTTCCCTTTCCGGGGATGCTTGGTGTATGCTGAGATTGGGACCTTCTCCAGATGCTAGTAGTATACCCCTGGCAAAAAACCCTGCAGGTCCCTTTGATGGGGTCCTTATAGTTAGCGATTATACTTCTAGAGAAGCCTATAATTTTGGGGCCGTTAGTCCTCCTCCTGTTGCCGTTATTGGGGAGACAAACGGTTTGCTCCAGTGGAACCCCTCTTTTGTTCAACAATATGCCGGAAAACAGATCTGGTATAATTACCGTTCTTTCCAGGAGGGGTCGAATGGTGTTATTGGTGATCTCCTAACGGCAAAGGATTCCATCTTATTTATTGCCCCCGTTCCCCGAGTTTATGAACGCCCAATGATTCGGATTGGGTCCCGAAAGTATCTGGATACGATTATTGTAAATACAGAAGCTGAACTAGCAACAACTGTGGTCGCTCAAGGAAGAGTTGGGGTAGCTCTCTCTACGGGAAGGTTGAAGTTTAATGCCCAGGATGTTGATAAATCCGACCCTTACAGTGTGTTGTTTGAGCGTTCCTATTTGAATGACCAGGTGTTCTACGATGGGGTGGCTTTAAATGCGGTAGCACAGCCTCCCCGTCCTGCTATTATTTTAGAGGACTCCACGGGTTCTACCGCTATTACTCCAAATAATGTTTTTTATGTGTCCGATTCCAATAGTTTTCGAGGTCTGGGTCGTTCCGGAATCGAACACGTATGTGATACTACAGGAGCCTCTCCAGCCTCCGGCATCCCTTCGGTGCGCCCGGGGGGAGATAACCCCGGGGATCCTTATACGGGCCTTATTCGGCAGGTTGTAGGCCTTTCTGAGCCAATTGTCTTTACTAAGGAAGGCCCTCTGACTTCTCTTGTTGTCGTGGACCGGGAAACGGACCTTCCAGAGTTCCGGTATAAGATCCCAGATAATACCGTTTATGTGACCAGAGAAAATGTTTTTGATGTGATCTATCGAGGAAGTCGTCTTGAGATCAGCCTGAGTGAGAGAACTCGATTGGCTGGGTTGGAGTTGTATTATCAACAGCCGTTGTTTACACCCTCTCTATATATTTCGAAAGCTTCCATATATTCTCGGGTTTGCGATTTTTTCTCCTTAATGGGAACTGAAAAGCTGTATTTTGCCCTTGATGCTTTAAATTATATTTGGGATGCTAGCGCCCTTGTAGGTACTTCACCTTTTTCCGCGGAGGATGTAGCTGCTAGTATTGATGCAGTAATAACAGGGACTGGAAGAGCATATGCCTTTTCAGGGCATATTGTACTTGAGGCCGGGGATCCGACGTCGGGTCTTGTAGAGATCGGTTTGGGATCCGCCGGAGTAGAAGATTTAAGTGGTTGTTCGGCTCTGGGATTTTTACCCGGGTGGCAAGTAGATTCCTCGGATCCAGATAGTTATTGGCTTTCGGATAGTGGGGTTTCCTTCGGCTTGTCTCCTAATATTACTCAGGACGCACAAGTAGCGGATTTTAGGCTTTTGGGGAGATTGGAAGATCAGACTTTACAGAAAAAGATTTCTCCCTCAGATCTTGTTTTTCTTGACCCAATCCCATTAAAAGATATCCCTGGATATGCTCAGGATCAGTTCTTCCGTCTTCAAGATGGGGACAATCTTGTAGACCTTAATAACTATGAAGAAGTTTTTCATCAGTTTGAATTAGGGAAAAGATTTTCTTGGCTATCAGAGCATTCTGAATCCCAGGAGGTCTCAAGACCTACTAGTTTCTTCTTTTTAGGGCAGAGGAATATCATTGAGGAAGGGTTTTTCCCGTCTATGGGAAGTAGCCTTCTGGTTAGTACAGGAGGGGGTCCTTTTGTTGAGCAGATAATTAATGTAGATTTTGTATTAGATTCCCAAACAGGGGTAGCCACTCTTACAGAGAGTTTTGGGGGTCAGGTTTTACAAGGGTATCGAGGTTCTTTTTTAGGTTCCGGGACACAGTTTATAGACCCGGATGCAGATTTTGTTTCTGCTGGGATATCTGAGGGGTACCAATTAAAGATTCCTTTAGGTACGGGAGAGGGGAGTTATCTCGTCCAATCGGTAGTAGACGCGATTACCCTTGAAGTATTACCGGCTTTTCTGGAGAATTCTACTCTCCCCATCTCTTGGGAGATATATGAAGGATATCCCCTTTCCGTTTTTGACCCAAGTCTGTTGGCGGATGTTATTTATGAGGATTTCACATATCTAAGTGAAGAGACTTTTTTGATTCGTCTTTTAACCCTCCTAGGGGATGTTCCTATTAGTGTTCCTGCCCAGACAGCGAATCGTTTGGTTGCCGAAATAGAGAAGGCTCTTGAATTAGGGCGTAAGCTCAGTTTGAGGGTAGATCCTCAAAATCGACAAAAGGAATGGGATTTGGGCCCCGCTTTTAATGGGGGAATGTTTCTCCCCAATCCTGGAACGGGGTCTTATTTTTATGATTATAACCTGTTTTCTCTCCAGCTGGGAGAGACAGTATTCGAGGTTTTTGATGGTTTGACGAAAGTTACTGCGTTTTCTGGACCTCCTGGTTCAATGGTCGCGAATAGTATTGAGTACATAGGGGCAACCGGAGAATTACAATTCAGTCCTAATTTGATAGGTAGAGATGTTACCTATACGGAGGAGGAAGTTTCCCCCACTTTGATTGGTGGGTATGACATTCTTGTTACCCTTTTGGAAAAGCAAGAGTTGGGGGTCATTGCAAATGAAAGCCTATTCGTTCCGGATGCCGGTTCCTTAAGGTTTAATGACGAGGCTTTCTCGCTACAAATCGGGTCAGATTTGTTCCAACATGGGCTCTTTTTCGAGGCGGTTTCTTCTTTTACAGTTCCTTTTCCGGCTGATAAAATTGAATACCTTTCTTCTACGGGAGAGTTGAAGTTTGGTTCCGACTTTCTTTTTGGGTACTCTTTAGCTTTAGTGGTCTATGTCGAAGAATTTTTGAGTCCCTCTTTAATGGTGGCTCGGACGGCAGAAATAAATCTAGAAGGAGAACTAAATCTCTCTGAGGATGATATTACTCAATTTGCGGATCAGCCCGTTTATTTTGTAGAGCAGGCCAGGACAGAATCTCCGGATACGAGTACAAATCCAATTGACGGCTCTTTTTCTTTTTTACAGCCGGTTCTTTCTGGGCAAATAGTAGAGACAGAATATTTTCAGGCTTCCGCTTCTGGGACTCTTTGTATGGCCCCTTGCGGAACACCTGTAGCTATAAGGGAAGTTTTACCTGTTTTTATTAGTGGAGAAGCTTGTACAAGACTTTCGGAAGACTTATATGAGTTTAATCCGAGTGATAGCACAATATTTCTCCCCTTTACTCCTTTAGTCTATGTAGGAGCCGTTCAGAAGAATCGAGGGGCGCAGATTGATTATGTCATCAACTATACGAGGAATCAAATTGATTTTTCGGAGCCCATTTCAGATTCCTCGACTAATGTAACAATCACGTACGCAAGATTGGAGGCGACTGGGGGGGAGACCGCTTATTCAAGCTCCACCAAACCAATTTATCGGCCTCCTTTTTATTTGCAAAAGGGGCAGAATAGTTTTGAACTTGGGGGAAATAGGACCTCCGAAATGGTTCCCGGGAAACTTTTGCGTCTTGGTAGTGTGGCTTTTTATTTGAAATCTTCTACCTATGACGCTACCGAAGATATAACAACCGTGGAGATTTATCCTACTCCGAGACAGGAAGCTGGTTCCCGTTCTCCGGGAAATGATTTGATTTGTGCTTTATCAAACCTTCCCGTAGCCGTAGATGTTGTTGGGATTCCTGATGGGAACCGGGGATTTTTGTTAGATCTCAGTCTTCCTTATCAAAAGGTACAGCAAAACCAAAGGGACATCACATTTTTGGGGGACATTACTTCTTCGGCTGTCCCTGGACATGTTCTTCAGATTGCTGGGGAACCTTTTATTATCGCCAGCAGCAAATTAAATGAACTTGCAACGCATACTACTATTACGGTTACGAGTCCCTTTTCGAGACAATATACTTATCTAACGCATGAAACAAAAATCTCTGCCCGACCTATTTACCCTGAGAATGCTTTAACATTTTTGGGGCCGGGTCAGATTGTTGGAGAGGATCATGAAGTAGTTCTTTTTGGGGAGACCAAAGATTCTCAGGCCTTACCTGGTAGGACCTTAGTTTCAGAGAAACATTATACAATTGAGGGGGGTACCGGAAACCTTGTTTTTCTTACTCCTCTTCAAGAAGGAATCCAGCCTGGGCAAAGTATTTATTTGAGATATTTAAAAACTCGAGTTCTTGCTCCAATATTGAGTGGGGGAACTGTTTTTTATCCCAGGTTCCAAACTTTTTTCACTTATGTCCAGATTCATAAAGGGACTTCGGGAAAGGTCTTGTTGGGGACCTATAGTTATTATAATCCGGATATTTTCTTTTCGGAAGCGCTTTCATTATCGGATTATGCAGCACAAGTGGCTTTAGAGGAAGCCCAGAAAGCCCAGAACCAATCTCCCGGAGGCGGGTCCTTTGTTGTTTCTCAAGAGGGTACCGGTGGAGACAAGGGGGGAACAGATCTAACCTCAAAAGTCCGGACCGTTTTAGATAAGGATCGAGTTGGAAGACTTTACCTAGATTTTTATAATCAGGTGATCGTTGCCTTTGAACAGATTTATGAGGGGATCGTAGGCTTTATTATAGGGGATCGGGAGGGGAAATTCCGTTTCTTCGTAGGACGGTTTAAAGATGTTCCTCCTCCTGGATATGAGGATCCTGTTACAGGATACCTAAATCCAAGAAGCCTATGGTCTGAAGTTTTCCGATCTCATACCGTATCCTCTTTTTTCCCTCTGATCACAACTTTAGAGGATGATATTGTAAATCCGAGTACTGCGGTTCTTTCAGGGGGGGAGTTGACGGGTACTTTCTTAGATCCAGAGGACCTGTCGGATCTTCTAGAAGAGCAAAGAACTTTAGTCAAAAATGATATTGATGACCTTGCCCTTTTAAGAACAGGGAGTATTAAGACTTCCTTTGCTCGAGGTGTTTTCCCTCCAGAGTTGAGATATAGTGCCGTTGGTATCCATAAAAGGATGGCCCTCCCACATGCTTGGTCCCGATTATATCCCCTAAGAACCTTTATCTTTACAACAACCTATCCAGGACTCGGAGCGGATGTAACCCCCCCGGGTGTTTATGCTTATAGTTACACATATATAAATTCAGCCGGGGAAATAGTTACGGCTTCTACCTATAATAAACCTATTGCGCAGCTAGGAAATCCGGTATTAGGAGACTTGACTAAGGTCCAAAAAACCGCAATTGGTTATCGGTTACCCAGAGCCAGGGTTTGGGATTATAGACCGGAAGGGTTTCCTGAAATAGACCCTTCTACGGCAGGGATTCCTTGTATAGCGGCTTCTATGGTTCCGTTGTCGGAGTTTCCCGTAACCCCAGAGGGAATTCCAGACACTCAATTTTTAATGTCAGTTTTCCCGGGAGGCGATAAATATGACCTCTCTTCGGGAGATTCAGACCTTCATATCCCTCCCTTTGAGTCTATTACAGATTTTGGGGGGGATTTGGGAGATTTTTATTCTACCGGAAAACCCCAGAGACTAGCTCTTGGGAAACCGGATGGTAGAATTTTTAACCTCGTTTGCACACAGGAAAGCTTTGGTCTTTTAGGAGAAAAAATTCTTTCCCCCGTATTTGTTCAGGATGTTCTTCAAGGGTGCCTCATTACAATGAGAACACCTTCTGGACCAATCCACCGGGTAACTGGTGCCCCGGGTATTACGGACCCCAATACAATATTAAAGACTACTGAGGACCCTCTTCGCGGAGAACAAATTGAGTTTGAGCGAGGAGATACAATTTTTGTAATTGCAGACGAACCTTTTGAGATCTCTCCAACAGAGGAAGTAAATCCGGAAAGCCCAGGGGTTTTCAGAGTTGGTACCGATGTAGGGTTGAATTCAGAAACGGGGGAGTTATTAGACATCAGTCCCCCGAATCTCTTTGGTATTGTCAATACCTCCCCGGTAACTGAGCTTTTGAGTTCAAATCCCCCTTTGCCACTACGTACTATTGAAGGCTCCATAGAATATCAAAATACTCGTTTAGGGCCTGTGGAGATCCCCGCTTTACTTGGTCAGGATAAAAATGATAGTGGAGATTACTCAATCCCCTTTATAGGGTCGGATTTGCAAGAGCCAAAAATTTTGAAAGAGATTTTTGATGCCTTTGTGGAGTTAAGATCAGATAGCCCTTCCCCGATTTCCATTTATCCCGAAGAGTTTTTGGCCCATGATGGATTAGTTCTAAATGCCGTCTCTGGATTCCTTGACCCGGGTGTCCTAATAAGCCAGGAAAATGTATTACCCGTCACCATTTCCCCTCCCTATATACCGTATTCTGGAATTGCAGATCTGAGACCTTATGATTTTCTTTTCGTACAAACAGATTTTCCAGAAGGGGGGCATCAAGGTCTCCTATCTGTTGGTGATGTGTCTTATGACCCAGCTCTCGGTAGTTGGATAGACCCTCCTAGGTTTGTTACACAGACTAGGAAAACAGACCGAGTCCGGTATCAGTTTGATAATTGCATGGTCCACCTCGGACCTGCAGGGTTTATTACAATCACGGAATCCGGAGGAGCAACAAGGATTACGATAGACCCTATTGTTGGTTTAACTTTTGATGACGGATTCAATTTGGGCTTGGGTGGTCTAAATGCCCTCGTGGCTCCTTTTCCTCCACCTGTTCCTCCGGGTCTCCCCAATGAAAATCAAATAAAAATCCGTTTTTTTGACACAGGAACAGGCATTTTACAAGAGCAAATTACGATTACAGGGGACCCCCTTAATACTCTGGGAAACCCTTCCCCTTATTGGATAGCCCAGACTCAGGTTTTTCCGGGTATTTACGCCTTCCCTTCCACTGCACAATTTTTCAGTCAGGAGATTGTTATCCCCTTGATAGGGTGGGTGAATCCGGGCCTTTTGGGAGTTCCTTTTCATTTCTCGGTTTCAGTGGGCACTCAAGATGTAGCCAGTACCTTGTCTGGGACGGACATCTATCTTGGTTCCTTCCGAGCGTATGTTTCGGAGAACCGGGTTACGTTTAATGACTCTTTTGATATGGATAAAGCGGCTCCGGAAGGCACCCAAACAATTGGGGCGGTTTCGGTTCAAAGTGAACTGTCTATTATGACGGTTACAGACCGGTCTTCCGAGCAACTGGAGATTAATTCCCCAGCGGTGATTAATGGAGGTTTGCCCTTTACCTTTCTGGAGACTTCTAGTGGATTAGGAACTTTTTCTAGTGCCTCCGGTCCCGGAGTGGGTGATGAAAACGGAACGATCAAGGTAACCTCTTTTAGGGGGTATGGGAATCTGTCCCTTTCTTTATCGGATATTACATTTTCCGGAATTCCTTCTTCGGATGAGGATAAGAATGGAAGTATCCTATCTGGATATGGAAATGCAGACTCTTCGGATGATATGAAGATCTCCTCTATCGGTGTCTTTTCCGGTGCTGTGGAGAATGTGGTACAGGGGGACATTCTTGTTATAAAGAGAGGGTCTGACGGGACCCCCACTCCGGCAATTCCTTCTGCTATTAGCAAAGCTGGAACTTATCTTGTGAGAAAAGCGGTGGAGGACCCAGGGCCAGGATATAAAGAGATAGTCACAACGGCTTCTGCCGGAGGTGGGGGTTGGGTAGAAATTAGTTTTCCGAAATTGATTTCTTTTAACCAGACTTTTCATGAATTGGTTGTTAGTTCTCTAAATCCTTTTCCAGACCCTACCCCTGGAGTGGATTCCCCAACTGGGCATGCGTTTCCGGCGACTGGAAGTATTTATGTTATCACAAGGCAATCGAATATAACGGAAACTTTACAAGCCGATTATGATTTAACTTGTGTTAGTGCGGCCTACATTGGGATAGACATTCCCGGCAAAAGATTCCTTTTAACGGGGCCAGGATTTTATTGGGATGCAGGAGGGAATGTAATAACCGCTGCCGATTTTGCCCTTGCTACTTCTCCTGGAATGTCTATCTCCGGGATGGTCTATTTTTCAGTAAATCTTGGTGGTCAATATGACCAACCCGAAGTTGGGCTAGATGCTCTTGCGCATCCATATGGGATGTTTCAAACAGAATATGGTACGGATAATAATCCGGGTTTGGCATTCTCTTTTGAACCTTTCCCTAGCGCCACCAATGATATTTTTCCGGTGACCGAAAAAACACCGGTTCCCTTCAATATCTTCGACATAGACCCTTCTGCCCCATATTTTAGAAACATCCCAAAAAGGGTGGATCTGACAAATCTTCAACCTGTAACTTGGGATTCCCTCCATAATCCTGGGGCCCTAACAACTTTGGTGGAGTGTATTTTACCTGGGGAAACTTTGGAGCTTACCTTCCGGGCGGAGTCCGGAATTTTCCTGGAGCCTTCTGTCCCTCGGCCGGTTTTCGATCTTGGTTCAGGAACTCCTCATGTTGTAGATTCCACCCATAGTTTAACCCCGGGAGAAATGGGTTTTAGGGGAGCCGTGGAATACCCTTCTATTACAGAACCTGAGATGGTAGAGATAGAGGTTCGACGGATTCGTCGCTTCCATGAACCTATCCAAAGGATCTCCCAGGGATTTGATAGTCTTCGGTACCTTAACCAGGTACGTACCGGGATTATTGATGGGTATTTTGCGACAAGTACCCAATATGGTCTTGTGTCTTCTACACTGGGGACAAATCTTGGTCCTTTTGACGATGAAAAGGTCAATATAAAAGCCGGGGACCTTTTCCGTCTTCTGGATGCGGATGGGAGTCTCC